>Ga0181568_10003374_pt1 | contig 14415 bp, 9 predicted proteins | sample 101ome_20_FD_133758 | JGI IMG/M metagenome (GOLD analysis project Ga0181568, IMG submission 133758) | Coastal salt marsh microbial communities from the Groves Creek Marsh, Skidaway Island, Georgia - 101404AT metaG (megahit assembly) | ecosystem: Environmental > Aquatic > Marine > Intertidal zone... | reverse complement strand
TGCTAAAGTTTCATTAAAAATGTCTTGCGTAACTCTTTCAAAGATTTCGTCATGTGCTGGGCCTTGAATATCATAAAGTTGTTTTTCTGCTGCAAAGTCATAAAAAAAAGAAAATTGTTTTTCAAAATCATCTTCCTCATTATTTGTATTAGAAAAGCGAAGGTTAATACTAAAAGTAAGTCGGTTTTGAGCAGCGGTTAAATTAGCGGTTGATGTCATGGGAGTTATGCTATATTGAGTAATTTCTCCCTCATAAACTAAATCACCTCCGGAATTAACCAAGTTTAAATTAGTCTGTCCTAAGATAATATCTTGCAGAGCTAATGTAAAATCTCTATCCAATCCTGGTTCAACGGTAGATCCCGGTCTACTACCTGCTTGATTCTCGAAAAAATTCACCTGAAAAGTCGATGCACCCGCTGGGATTGATGCTCCGGTAAACGAGTAAATCCCACAAGACTGAACACTCAGTAGTATAATTAGAATAATAAATACTCTATTCATTTTCTTCATCTTGCAAGTCAAATTGTTTAATTTTTCGATACAAGGTCCTTTCTGATATACCCAATTCTTGAGCCGCTATTTTTCTTTTTCCATTGCTTCTTTTAAGGGCTTGCTTAATCATTTCAATTTCTTTCTCCAATAAAGATAAGGGTTCCTCTTCGATTACTGTTTCAGCATAATCGTATTGGTTGATTGGAGGAGAAGTTGTTTGGGTTTGTGGGCTGCTTTTAGGGGTAATGAATTCAACAGTTTCATTTTCTTGATCCGGTTTACCATAAATTTTTTTGATCAGTTCGGGGTTGTTTTTTTGAACAGAGGACATGCTGTCGTTTTCCATCAATTCATGAGTGAGTTTTTTTAAATCATTGAGATCATTCTTCATGTCAAAGAGTACCTTGTAAAGGATTTCTCTTTCTGAAGAAAAGTCAGCATCTTTATCTGAGTGATCAATAATAGCCGGGAGATTAGATCCTACATTGGGTAGATAATTTCTTAGGGTGTTAGCATTGAGTATTCTATTTTTTTCCAAAACAGAGACTTGTTCAGCTATGTTGCGTAATTGTCGGATGTTTCCGCTCCAGCGGAATTGTTCCAAAATTCGTTGAGCATCATCATCCAATCTCAAGGGGGGCATTTTGTACTTTTGTGCAAAATCCGAGGCAAATTTTCTAAACAAAAGTGTAATGTCCTCTTTTCTCTCCCTAAGCGGAGGTAAGTAAATTTCTACGGTACTTAAACGATAGTATAGGTCCTCTCTGAATTTACCTTTTTTAATGGCATCATTCATTTTTACGTTTGTGGCTGCAACAATTCTTACATCTGTTTTTTGAACTTTAGAGGAACCTACTTTCATAAATTCACCGTTTTCTAATATTCTTAAAAGTCTTACTTGCGTGGGCAATGGAAGTTCTCCCACTTCGTCAAGAAAAATGGTTCCGCCATTGGCAACTTCAAAATATCCACTTCTGGTGTTAGTGGCTCCAGTAAAAGCTCCTTTCTCATGACCAAAAAGCTCACTGTCAATAGTCCCCTCAGGAATAGCTCCACAATTTACGGCAATGTATTTGGCGTGTTTTCTGGGTGAAAATTGATGGATTATTTTTGGAATATTTTCTTTTCCTACTCCACTTTCGCCAGTTACCAGAACGGTAATTTCAGTGGCAGATACCCTCAATGCTTTCTCTAAAGCTCTATTTAGACCTTCATGGTTACCAATGATCCCAAAACGCTGTTTGGTGTTTTGTACTGATTCCATAGTATTAAATTGATGATGATATTCCTATTACGTTTCCAATCAAGGTAGCAGATGTCACCTTTTCAATCTTAACGTCAACAAAATCTCCCACTTTGTAATTTTCTTTTGGAAAAACAGCTACGGTATTTTGGCTGGTTCTCCCACTCCAAAAGTCACTGGATCTTTTTGAACTTTTCTCAATCAAAATACAGACGGTTTTTCCAATATACTGTCGGGTTCTGTATTCACTGTGAATTCTTTGCAAATCGATTATTTCTTGAAGTCTTCTTTTTTTTGTGGATTCTGGAATATCGTCTTTAATTTTTTTAGCTGCTAATGTTCCAGGGCGTTCTGAATATGCAAACATAAATCCAAAATCATATTTTACTTGCTCCATTAGGGTCAAGGTGTCCTGATGATCTTGCTCTGTCTCTGATGGAAACCCGGTAATCATATCATGAGAAATCCCACAACGCGGAATAATTTTACGAATATTATTGATCAATTCGAAATACTGCTCACGAGTATGTTGTCGGTTCATTTTTCTTAGAATTAAGTTACTTCCGGATTGAACGGGTAGATGAACGTGTTTGCAAATATTGTTGAATTTCGCCATGGCACGAATTACATCAAGCGACATATCTTGAGGATTAGAAGTAGAAAAACGAATACGCATTTTGGGTTGAGCATTTGCTACTAAATCCAAGAGCATGGCAAAATTAACCGCTGTTTTTTGTTGTAATGGATTGGCTTTTGAGAAGTCTTTTTTCAATCCACCTCCATACCATAAGTAACTGTCAACATTTTGCCCCAAGAGGGTAACTTCCTTGTATCCACATTCTGCCATTTGAGCAATTTCCTCCAATATACTTTTGGGATCCCTGCTTCTTTCTCTGCCTCTTGTAAATGGAACAACACAAAAAGTGCACATATTATCACATCCTCTGGTAATGGTAACAAATCCACTTACACCATTGGATGACGTCCTCACAGGAGCTATATCACCGTAGGTTTCTTCCTTGGAAAGGATCACGTTTACAGCATCTCTTTCAGCCTCAGCTTCTCTTAAAAGATTAGGGATGTCTCTGTAGGCGTCTGGTCCAACCACTAAATCCACCATTTTTTCCTCTTCGAGAAATTTATGCTTGAGTCGCTCAGCCATACAGCCTAATACACCAATTTTGAGATCTTTGTTATTACGTTTAAGTCTATTAAAAAGCTCTAGTCTTTTTCTTACAGTTTGCTCAGCTTTTTCCCTTATGGAACAGGTATTTACCAATACCAAATTAGCGTTTTCGAAATTTTCTGTGATTTTATAACCTTCTTGATCCAAGATGGAAGCAACAATCTCACTGTCAGAAAAATTCATCTGACAACCATAGGATTCGATATATACCTTCTTATTGTGGGGTTTTTTTTGTATTTCCTCCTCACTATCAGTTAGTTGTGAAGTAGAACCATCTCCATTCTGTGCGGTTAAATGTGGAGGTAAATTTACCACATCTCCATTGTAAGAATATGGGTTTTTGTCTGTTTTTGTATTTTTTAATGATTCTTCTTTCATTACATTTTATCTAACTATATAAAAATGTTTTTGGGTTTTTAATAATGAGTCTTTTTTAATTGACAAAATATTAGTTACATCAGATGACCTTTCCCTTTATGGAGTTGACCATTATATGCATATGGTTCTTTTGTAGAGATTTTTTTCATTACACGAAGTACCAATTATTATTTTGCAAATATAATTAAAACTGCCTTTTTGTCATGTTTTAGAAATTGTTTAATTAATCGATAATACTTTTGAAAATTACTTTGAATTATACTTGAGCCTGGGCATAGGGTTTTTGACCAGTCTTTATTATTTTACAATCATGGGTATGTTTGAATTGGAAATTCCTAAAAATGAAAAATAAAGTATAGTCTATCAAAATAATTTAAATAAAGGTGTTGAATTAATTTTAAATTTTATTGCAGTTAAAAGATATTAAATAGGCGTGTTAAAAAAAACTATATAATTTTGCTTTCGAAAAAATCAACTTATGGCTAATAATCTTGTAATAGTGGAATCACCTGCAAAAGCAAAAACTATAGAGAAATTCCTTGGAAAAGATTTTAAGGTAGCCTCCAGTTATGGCCACATTGCAGACTTGCCATCCAATGAGCTAGGAGTGGATGTTGATAAAGATTTTTCTCCAAAATACATTGTCTCTTCTGAGAAAAAGAAAGTAGTCAGTGAGCTCAAATCATTGGTAAAAAAAATGAAAATGGTTTGGCTTGCAAGTGATGAAGATCGCGAGGGAGAAGCTATTGCATGGCACCTTGCAAATACTCTAGGCTTGAAATCCGAAAGCACTAAAAGGATTGTTTTCAATGAAATTACTAAAACTGCTATTTTGGATGCTATCGAAAATCCAAGGGAAATTAATTACAACTTAGTTAATGCGCAACAGGCGAGAAGAGTACTCGATCGTTTAGTGGGATACGAATTATCTCCTGTTTTGTGGCGAAAAGTCAAAGGCGGATTGTCCGCAGGAAGAGTTCAATCGGTCTCTGTAAGGCTCATTGTAGAACGAGAGAGAGAGATCAATGCCTTTGAGCCAGAACAAACTTTTAAAACACAAGCAGTTTTTTCTACCCAAAAAAATAAATCCATTAATGCCCTACTTCCTAAAACATTTGATTCTACTAAGGCAACTGAGGCGTTTTTAAATCTCAACAAAGCTGCCACTTACTCAATTAATGCAATTCAAAAAAAACCGGCATCAAAAAGTCCTACCGCTCCCTTTACTACTTCCACACTGCAGCAAGAAGCAGCGAGAAAACTTTATTTTTCTGTTAGTAAAACCATGAACATCGCTCAGAGGCTATATGAATCTGGCTTGATCACATATATGAGAACCGATAGTGTGAATTTGTCTAAAGAAGCACAACAAGGTGCACTAAAGCAGATTGAAAAACTCTATGGTGAAAATTTTAAAAAACCTAGAAAATATAAGTTAAAAAACAAGGGAGCACAAGAAGCTCATGAAGCTATAAGACCAACCGATTTTAAACGGGTCAAGGTCAATTTGGAATACGATCAATCCAGGTTGTATGAACTGATATGGAAAAGAGCCATAGCCTCTCAAATGAGTGATGCGAAATTTCAGCGAACACAATTAACAATTGCAGCCAGTACTCATTCAGAAAATTTTGTAGCTAAAGGTGAGGTAATTACCTTTGAGGGTTTTCTAAAAGTATATTTGGAGGGTGTTGATGATGAGTCTGATGAGCAACATGATTTGTTGCCTCATGTTCAAAAAGGAGAGGTAATCAATCTAAAATCTATGGAGGCCAATCAGAGATTCTCTCGACCTTCCTATCGATATACTGAGGCTTCATTGGTCAAAAAACTAGAAGAGTTGGGCATTGGACGTCCCTCTACTTATGCACCAACTATTTCTACAATACAGAATAGAAAATACATCGAAAAAGGAACTTCTGAGGGAGAATTTCGTTCATACACCCAACTGAAATTGGTTGATGATAAAGTCATTTCAAAATCTATGAAAGAAAAAGTTGGAGCCAACAAAGGAAAATTAATTCCTACTGATGTTGGAATCATTGTAAATGACTTTTTAGTGGCTAATTTTACAAATATTCTGGATTACAGTTTTACAGCCAAAGTAGAGCAAAGTTTTGATCAAATTGCTGATGGAACCGAAAATTGGACCAGTATGATCAAAGGCTTTTACAACAGTTTCCATAAAACAGTTAATTTTGTTAAGGAAAATGCCACAAGAGAATCAGGTGAGAGAATTTTGGGTAATGACCCCAAGTCTGGTAGGGTAGTAAAAGTAAGATTAGGACGTTTTGGACCTATTGCTCAAATTGGTGAACAAGATGATGAAGAAAAACCTGTTTTTGTTAGCTTAGCTCCCGGCCAACAGTTGGAATCTCTTTCATTGGAAGACGCACTCGAACTTTTCAAGTTGCCCAAGTCTGTTGGAATCTATGAGAATCAAGAAGTGACTGTTAATATAGGAAGATTTGGGCCCTATATTAAATTTCAAGATTTGTTTGTGTCCCTTCCCAAGGGAGAAGACCCGATGTCGATTGAATTTGATCGAGCCATCGCCTTAATTGAAGAAAAAAGAGCGGCAAATGCTCCTGTCTATACATTTGATCAATTTCCCGTAACCAAAGGAAAAGGACGTTTTGGACCTTTTTTAAAATGGAATGGTTTGTTCATAAACGTAAATAAAAAATACGATTTCGAAAATCTTTCAGATGAAGAAATTGAAACGTTGATCAAAGAAAAAATCCAAAAAGAAAAAGAAAAATTAATCAAAGAGTGGCCCGAGGAAGGGATTAGAATTGAAAAGGCAAGATGGGGAAGATCAAATATCATCATGGGAAGTAAAAAAGCGGAATTGGGAAAAGACATTGATCCTACAAAAATAACCCTTGAAACTGCAATGGAATATTTAAAACCCATAACGGGAAAAAAGAAAAGATGAGCCTTGAATCTCTAATTCCTGTTTGTGAAGAGGTCCTTTCCTCTTTGGTTCTTCACCCAAAACAGGCTTTGGGTAAAAATATTGAGATTCATACCGATCAGCAAGGTTTTCCCGAGCTAAAGGACTGTTCTGTTGCCATTGTAGGGCTTTCAGAAATAAGAAATGCTTTTTTTCCAACCGCTAAATATAAATTGGATGATTTTAGAAAATCATTTTACCGTCTTTTTCCGGGAAATTGGAATTTTAAAATTTGTGATTTGGGAGATTTGCCAAATGGAGCCAGTCCAGAAGACACCTATTTTGCCTTAAAAGAAATTTGTATTCACTTGAGACAGTTGAATATTGTTTCTGTTTTTATTGGGGGAAGCCATGATCTTATTTTCCCTATGTACCAATCATATCAAGCAATCGATCAATTGGTCAATATTATTTCGGTAGACAATCAATTTGATTTTTCACAAGAGGAAGAATTAATTTCAGGTAGGTCATACATGAGTCGAATCATTATGGAACAGCCTAATTTTTTATACAACTATACCAATCTGGGTTATCAAAGCTACTACATAGCTCAGGAGGAGTTAGATTTGATGGAAAAGCTTCATTTCGATTCACTTAGACTCGGAGTAATATTAGACAATGTTGTTCAAACTGAACCTTTTTTTAGAGATGCCAATATCGCTGGATTCGATATGAAATCACTAAGTTGGCAAGCCGTAAATCATTCTGCGGGTCAACCGAATGGAATTGATGCAAGGACAATTTGCGCCCTTGCAAGGTACGCTGGAATCAGTGATCGGTTAGATACTTTTGGTGTCTTTGAACTTATCAATACAGCTATTTCTCATAAATTATTAGCACAAATTGTATGGTATTTTATAGAAGGTTTCAGCAGTAGATTTGATGAGTATCCAGTACTTACTAGTAGTGGTTTTGTCAGATATACTGTAGCTTTATCTGACATGGAAATGGTTTTTTATCAAAGTGAAAAAAGTAATCGTTGGTGGATTGAAATAACAAATCAAAGTTATTTGGATAATAAAAACAAAACATCAGCGTTATTACCTTGCACGCATAAAGATTATTTGGATGCTTGCAGTGATAAAATTCCTGATAAGTGGTGGAAAGCTACAAAAAGAATTTAGTTAAATTGTTGAATTTTAAATTCTTATTTTTGCCTTATAAGCCACTGGAATTTTAGACATTATTGAGAAACAAAAGAATTAGTGAGAAAATTTTTAGTTTTATACTTATTAAATAATTACTTTCTATCACCTGTTGTGATGAAAAGGTTCTTTATTCTTATCCTATTGGCAACAACTGTTTACAGTTGTGGTAATAAAAATAGGGGAGAGCTAATAGGGGTAAAACAGAAAAAATGGTTCCCCGAAAAACCCTATGGAATGACCCTTATCGAAGGGGGTGCTTTTATCATGGGTAAATCTGATGAAGATGTGGCGCGTCTTAATAATGCTGCAGCAAAAACTGTTACAGTACCCTCTTTTTACATGGATGAGACTGAAATTACCAACTCTGAATACAAGCAATTCGTTTATTGGGTGAAGGATTCTGTCACTATGGCATTACTTGCAAGAAAAATTGAAGAGGATGGTCTTGGAGAAGAAGGAAATACTGATGGTATCAATGAGTTTGCATATAAAGATTCTGATACATCTGATTTAAGTCCTTTTCAAAAATATATGAGAGAGAATTATTACGATGTCGAACCCGATAAATACTTAAGGCCTCTAAATTGGGATAATGATATTTATTGGGAAACTGAGGATTATCCAGATGCCGCATATTCTGAAGTACTAGACTCTATGTATTTGCCTCCTGACCTCTGGTATAATGGTGAGATGAAAATTGATGTGTCAAAATTACAATATAAATATACTTGGTTTGATGCAGAGGCTGCAGCTGCTAAATCTAAAAGTACCCGTAATAAATTCATTAACCGTAAGCCATATATTAAAATTGACACAGTTAGAATTTACCCTGATACAACTGTTTGGATTAAGGATTTTATATATTCTTATAATGAGCCAATGCATAATGAGTATTTCTCCCATCCGGCTTTTCAAGATTATCCTGTTGTAGGTATTTCATGGGAACAGGCTGTTGCCTTTTGTCATTGGAGAACACATTATAAAAATAGTTATCAGAAATCTAAAGGTAAGCCACTTGTTAACAACTTTAGACTTCCCTCCGAGGCAGAGTGGGAGTATGCTGCCCGAGGTGGTGTTCCCTCAGGGACTTATCCGTGGGGAGGACCTTATTTGCTTAATGACAGGGCTTGTTTTCTTGCTAATTTTAAACCCCTCAGGGGTGATTACGCCGCTGACCAAGCCGTATATACTGTCGAAGCTAAATCCTACTTGCCCAATGACTTTAACCTTTTCAATATGGCCGGAAATGTTGCTGAATGGACAAGTTCCTCATACGATTCTGGAGCATACGAATACGTCTCGACTTTAAATCCTAATCTTTCTATTAGAGAAGAGAAAAGAAAAGTTATTAGAGGTGGATCATGGAAAGATGTTGCATATTTTTTAAGGGTTAGTTCAAGAGATTATGAGTATTCAGACACCTCTAGAAGCTACATTGGTTTTAGAACTGTTCAAGATTATTTGGGAACATCCAAGGTAAAGATCAAATAAATTTATATTTTAGAAAATTCAATTTAACATTTAAAAATAATTTAAGATGGATGATAAAGCACTAAAAAAAAGATTAAAAGGTAAAGTGGCAATGCACATGCTCTTTGGATTAGGTGGAGCAGTTGTAATTATTGGAGCCTTATTTAAAATTCTTCACTTGGAGTTTGGTCCTATAACGGGTGGTTTGGTACTAGGACTTGGTCTAGGAACTGAAGCTCTTATTTTTACGGTAGCAGCTTTGAACACAGGAGAAATAAAGGAGGAACATGAAGATTTTGTAAAAAAAGTTAAAGGTGGATCATCTAAAACTGCCTCAGGAAGTGGTGAGCAGGGTCTATCCTCTAAAATTGATGAAATGCTTAAAGAGGCAAAGCTTGATGTTACATTGATGAATAACTTGACTAGAAGCATAAAAAATCTTGAAGCATCTGCTCAATCATTGACTCCTGCAGCTGAAGCCGCATCGTCCTCAGCCAGCTATGGTGAACAATTGGTAAAAGCTTCTCAAAAATTGGAGCAACTTAACCAAGTATATGCAACTCAAATTAGCTCATCAGGAAATAATGCTGCCTTTAATGAACAAGTTGCTGAAAATGCTACAAAATTAAAACAGCAAATGGAGGCTTTATCCTCTAATCTTGCAGCTCTGAATCAAGTATACAATGGTATGCTTAATGCAATGAATAAAAACTAGCAAAGGACATGGCTGGAGCAAAAGAAACACCCAGGCAGAAACTCATAAGTTTGATGTATCTGGTATTCATCACAATGCTTGCTTTGAACGTAAGTAAGGAAGTTTTGGATGGATTTGGCCAGATGTGGGTTAAAATCACTGATGCAAATATAAGAGTTGACGAAAGTAACGACGCTCTTTTTGAAAATATTGAAACAAATGCAAAGGAAAAAGGTGGAAAATGGATTGGACATCTTAGAACTGCTAAAGAAATAAAAGAAGAATCAGATGCTTTTTACAACAAAATTCAGGATATTATTGAAACAATAACTGCTGAACAGAAAGAAAAAGATCCTGAACTTAAAGAATATTCCCAAATGGATAAGGGAGACAAGCTAAATGTTATTTTTTTTAAAGAAGGTTCGGCTGATGCACAAGAGAAAAAAGAAGAGTTTTTAAGCATGATTGAGGCTTATAGAGGTCATGTCATTCAAGTTTTTGGTAGTCAATTTCCTGAATATATCGAAATGGTCGAAGCACGTTTTGATCTTGGTGATGAAAATAGAAATATTCAAAATAGAGATGGTATGGATGAGCCATGGTTTGATGCAAACTTTAAAGACTTTCCCCTGGTCTCATCTTTGGCAAAACTTGCAATTATGCAAAACGATATACGTCAAACTGAGCATGATGTATTTGCTACTTTAATGGGAAAGGAACTTAAAATGTCCTCTAATGTAAATGAATCCAATTATATCAGTTTGTTGAAAACTGAAAAAGGAGCATATTATCAAGGAGAAAAATTTGATGGTAGTGTCATTTTAGGAAGAAAAGGGGGCGCCCAAAATCCAAATAGAGTTGAACTAAAAATTGACGGTAGATCACTACAGGAAGGAGATTATGAACTTATAGCTGGAGGTATTAAACTTAATGTTTCTGCCGGAAGTCCAGGAGATCACGAAATAACAGGTGACTTAGTATTTCTTAACGATGGTGTAGAATCAAAAATTCCTGTTAACCAATCCTTTGCTGTAATTTCTAAACCTAATTCTGCTGTTATTTCAGCAGATAAAATGAATGTAGTATACAGAGGTGTAGAAAATCCTATGACCATTTCAATACCTGGTATACCAGATAATAAAGTGAGAGCATCTGCTCCAGGACTCAAAAGACAAAAGGGAAGTAAATACAGTTTAACTCCAGGTCGAGGTAGAGAGATTTCTATAAAAGCAAGTGGAACTTTACCTGATGGAAAAACAGTATCAACAATTACAAAGTTCAGAATTAAAGGATTGCCCTCTCCTTCAGGTGTCGTTTTAGGTGAAACCGGTTCAGTATCTGTACCAAAATCAGCTTTAGCAAATCAAAAAATATCAGCTACATTTGAAGATTTCGATTTTGATTTGCCAATAAGAGTTGTTGGTTTTACACTAAGTGTCCAAGGGTTTCCTGATGTAATTGTATCAGGAGATAGATTCGATGATAAAGCAAAACGAACATTAAGAAGCGCCAGATCTGGATCAAAAGTAACTATTTTCGATATAAAGGTTAAAGCAACAAAAAATCCAAATCTACAACTTCAAAAGTGTAGACCTGTAATAGTTCAAATTATATGATTTTATGAAATTTCATGCTCATCATATACTATCAATCGCATTTTTTTTAAATGCGTTAATTTGTAAAGGCCAGGCAAATCTTTTAAACGCCAGAGTTCCTCAGGACGTAGGTGTTTTAAATGACCAGCAGCTGGAATCAAATGACGAGCAGCCTCTCAAGTATGGATATGTTGATGACAGAGATGTTCTTTGGTCTAAAACTGTCTGGGAAATTATTGATTTAGATGAGAGAGTAAATTTCCCATTTTATTATCCTACAGAAACTGATAATCTTGGAACAGATAGAAAATCTTTATGGGATGTTTTGAAAGACGGAATTGAAAATCGTGAGATTAAAGAAATATATTCTGATCCTTATTTTAGAAATAAACTTGAAACTGAGGAGGTTAATTTCTCATATCCTGATACAACAAAAGCCGCAATTGATTATTATAATGATTTTGGAATCTGGAATAATGATTTTATTGTCAATTATGATTTATCTGCTAAGTATGTAAGACAATATCGAATAAAGGGCACCTGGTACGTTGACAAACGTTTAGGTGAATTAAAATATAGGTTGCTTGGAATAGCCCCATATGTTATTCAACCGAGTAAACTCAAAGATTATAATATTAATCCTGATGCAAATGATGAACCAGTTCCTTTATTTTGGGTTTGGTTTCCGGATGCAAGACCTGTATTAAATTCTAATAAAGTTTTTAATACTCGAAATTCATCTCAGCCTATAACCTTTGATCATATGTTAAATTCGAGAAGATTCAATGCAACAATCTATAAAGAAGAGAATATCTATGAGGATAGGCAAATTGATGATTATATCCAAGAAGATGCCTTAAGGATGCTTCTTGAATCTGAGAGAATTAAATCTGTTATTAGGGATTACGAACAGGATTTATGGAATAACTAAATTAAAATACGTTCACTTTTAAAGCGTTATCGAATGATAACGCTTTTTTTATTTATGAAAGTAGATACACTAATAGTGGGTTTTGGAATCGCCGGACTCAATTATGCCGAACAATTACGAAGGCAGAATAAAAGTTTTGTAGTGCTGACTCAAGATGATCATAGTGCCTCTCATATCGCTGCGGGAATTCTCAATCCAATAGTTTTAAAAAGATTCAATCCAATTTGGAAAGCAAAGGAATTTTTAGATTATGCACTCCCCTTTTATTCCAATCTTGAGAAATGGCTTCAAACCCAGATCATTCATAAATTACCCATTTACAGAATCTTAAATGATGTTCATGAACAAAATAATTGGAGCATTGCTGCCTCAAGAACTTCTCTTGAAAAGTATTTAAATCAACATTTGATTCCAAAAGATAAATTTCCCGAGGTCAGTGCTCCTTTTGCTTTTGGAGAGGTGACACAAAGTGCCAGAGTTGATATTATAACACTTTTGACTTGCTACATCAAAAAAATTATTCCCCACCAATTTATATCAGAAAAATTTGATCATAAGGTATTAATTGTAGGAGAAGATGTGGAATATAAAAATATTAAAGCCCGTCAAATTGTATTTTGCGAGGGATATCAAGGGGTCAAAAATCCATATTTCAATTATTTACCATTGATAGGGTCTAAAGGTGAAATCCTCACTATTAAGTGTGAACAACTTACTGAGAAAGTCATTTTCAAAGGGCCTATTTTTCTATCACCTATGGGAGATAAAACCTTTTGGGTGGGTGCAACTTTTAATCAAATGGACAAGACCACCAAAGTATCGGAAAAGGGAAAAGATTGGTTAATTTCTAAATTAAAACAATTTCTAAAACTTCCTTTTCAGATTCTCGATCACAAAGCTCAAATTAGAGCTACTGTCATAGACAGAAGACCTTTGATAGGTAGACACCCAAAATATGACAAAATATACCTTTTAAATGGTTTAGGAACCCGCGGAGTGCTAATGGCTCCTCTATTGTCCAACTGGCTTTTCCGGTTCATAACCAATATAGAAAAACTCCCACCCGAAGCCGATATAAAACGATTTGAAAAACAGTATTTTCGTAACTGAAAAAATGAATCATGCTTGATGTTCAAAATTTAGGGGTTTCTTTTGGAGGGGAAGTTCTTTTTGAAAACCTTTCCTTCAGAATTGGTCGGGGTGATCGAATTGGACTTATTGGAAAAAATGGTGCCGGAAAAAGTACTCTCCTCAAATTATTGGCTGGGAAAAACAGTCCCTCTGTAGGGGGGATATCTATAGAAAAAAATGCTACCATTGGTTATTTGCCGCAAGAGTTAGAGGTAGAAAATCATCGAACAGTTTTGGAAGAAACTTTTCAAGCCTTTCCTGAAATTTTAAAAAATCAATCCCGTCAAGACCAAGTCAGCGATCTGCTCAATACCCGAACAGATTACGAAACTGATAATTATCAAGAACTTATTCAGGAGTTGAGTGATCTGGGGACCGAATTTGAGGTTATGGGAGGCTATCAATACAAGATCCAATCTGAAAAAATATTGGCAGGGCTCGGCTTTATTAATTCTGATTTTGATCAACTTACCTCTAACTTTTCAGGGGGTTGGCGTATGCGTATCGAATTGGCAAAAATCCTCCTCAAATCTCACGATCTTCTTTTACTTGACGAGCCAACTAACCATTTGGATATTGATTCGATCGAGTGGTTGGAACAGTTTTTAATGAAATACAAAGGTTCGGTGGTATTGGTCTCTCACGACATAATGTTTTTGGATCAGGTAACGAACCGAACCATTGAGATTGTAAACAAACGGTACTTTGATTTGAAAAAGCCCTATACCCTTTTTATGACCTTACGAGAGGAGATGAGAGCACAACAGCAAGCCGCCCAGAAAAATCAAGAAAAGCAAATCCAACAAACTGAAAAACTTATTGAGCGTTTTAGGGCCAAAGCATCCAAAGCCAGCATGGCACAATCACTAATCAAAAAACTGGATAAGGTGGAACGTATCGAAATTGATGCAGAAGAGACAGAAGCCATGAGACTTAAGTTTCCTGTAGCCCTTCAACCTGGAAAAATGATTTTTGAAACCAAAGGCCTAGCAAAAAGTTACGGTGATAAAAAAGTGCTAAGCGATATAAATCTCTATATTGAAAGGGGAACAAAGCTGGCTTTTGTAGGTCAAAACGGTCAGGGCAAATCTACACTCGCCAAATTACTTGTATCTGTAATCAAGGGGACAGGTAACCTTAGGTTGGGGCATAATGTCAAAATAGGTTATTTTGCTCAAAACCAAACCG
>Ga0181568_10003373_pt1 | contig 14415 bp, 15 predicted proteins | sample 101ome_20_FD_133758 | JGI IMG/M metagenome (GOLD analysis project Ga0181568, IMG submission 133758) | Coastal salt marsh microbial communities from the Groves Creek Marsh, Skidaway Island, Georgia - 101404AT metaG (megahit assembly) | ecosystem: Environmental > Aquatic > Marine > Intertidal... | reverse complement strand
AGGGAGATTTCATAAACCACAAAATACCTGTTGCCAAATCTTTGAACCGTAAAAACATTACCGAGATTTTATTGGAAAGTGGTGCTTGGCCATTTTTGAAACAAAGACCATATGGTATTATTGCTGACCCTGACACTACCCCAAAATCTATTTATATTTCCACTTATACATCTGCCCCATTGGATGCTGATTTCCAATTTTTACTTAAAAATCACAAGGAAGAATTTCAAATTGGGATTGATATTTTAAACAACTTGGTGGAGAACCCTGTAGTGCTCTCTGTAGATTCAGCTTTTCCAGGATTTTTTGAAAAAATCAAAGGGGTTAAGATTTTGCGTATTAAAGGACCACACCCTGCAGGAAATGTTAGTATTCAAATACATAAACACATGCCCATCAACATAGGGGAAAAAGTTTGGGAGGTTCGTCCCGAAGATGTTGTTAATATAGGTAAACTTTTTACCGATGGACAATACAGTTCCCAACGAACTGTGGCTGTGGCCGGAGAATCGGTTTTGCAACCCCAATATATTAAAACTAAAATAGGCTCACTAATCACTTCTATAACAGATGTTACAGGTTTTGATAACACTCGGCAAAATCGCTTTATCAATGGTGATGTTTTGTCGGGTAAAGCAGAAGCTTTAGAAGGTCATCTGGACTTTTACAATAATATTTTGACCATCATTCCGGAAGGGAACGAATATAGAATGTTTGGTTGGTTGCCTTTTGTGGATAACAGAATCCCCAGTCTATCCAAAACCTCTTTATCTTGGTTGTTTGGAAGCAAAGGTTACAGTGTTGACACCAATATGAATGGGGAAGAACGTGCTTTCGTGGTCACTGGAGAAATGGAAAAAGTTTTCCCCATGGAGATTTATCCAATGCAACTTCTAAAAGCCTGCATGGCAGGAGATATCGAAAAAATGGAGGCTTTGGGGATTTACGAGGTTATTCCTGAGGACTTTGGACTGATTGACTATGCAAATACCTCCAAAATTGAGGCTCAGCAAATTATCAAAGAAGGAATTGAATTAATGATTAAAGAAGTAGGATAATAAATACATTATGAATTTTTTGAGGAATAAATTAGATGATTTAAAAAGACCTTTCGGCAAAGGTCAAAAATGGGAAAAGTACGCTCCGGCCATTAACGCTTTTGATACTTTTCTTTTTGTCCCTAACCACACTACTCATACCGGGGCCCATATTCGGGATGCAGTGGATCTTAAAAGAACAATGGTAACCGTTATCATAGCATTAATGCCTGCCTTGATTTATGGTATCTATAATACCGGATATCAACATTATGTTCAGACCGATCAGGCTTTCACTTTTCTAGATGCTTTTATTCATGGGTCTTGGAAAATCGTTCCCATGATTTTTGTATCCTATGTGGTGGGATTAACCATTGAATTTATTTTTGCGGTCTATCGAGGGCATGAAGTTAATGAAGGTTACTTAGTAACAGGTTTGTTGATCCCTATGATTATGCCTGTGGATATTCCCCTTTGGATGGTAGCCATTTCGGTCGCTTTTGCCGTTTTGATTGCCAAAGAAGCATTTGGGGGAACAGGAATGAACATTTTAAATCCTGCACTCACCGCTAGGGCTTTTGCATTTTTTGCCTATCCAACCTATATGTCAGGAAATAAAGTTTGGGTTTCTGAGGCATCCAATATTGATGGCATCTCGGGTGAGACTATTTTGGGAACCTTGGCTGCAGGAGGTAATGTCAATTATAGTTTCTTTGAAATGTTTCAAGGATCCATTCCTGGTTCTATTGCTGAGACTTCAGCGCTATTTGTCTTTATCGGCGCCGCTATACTGATCTTTACAGGAGTAGGAAGTTGGAGGATCATAGTAGGGAGTTTTATTGGAGCAGCTATTGTAGGATATTTATTCAACTTATGGGGTGCTAATGCATTGATGAGTTTTTCATGGCTCAACCACCTTGTGGTGGGAGGCTTTGCTTTTGGTGTAGTATTTATGGCCACTGACCCCGTATCCGCTGCGCAGACCAATAAGGGAAAATGGTTATATGGAATTCTAGTTGGAGTATTTTGTATTTTAATAAGGGTCTTCAATCCTGCTTACCCTGAAGGTGTAATGTTAGCCATTTTGTTGATGAATGTTTTTGCTCCCACTATCGACCATTATGTGATCCAAGGAAATATCAACAAACGTAAAAAAAGATGGGCTTCAGCCCTTAAAACAGCATAATTATGAACAGAGACTCCAACACATACACTTTTATCTTTGCAACTGCAATGGTATTTGTAGTTGCCTCAACTTTGGCTTTTACAGCTAGTTCGCTAAAATCCTTACAGGCTGAAAATGTCAGAAAGGAAAAAATGCAGAACATCCTCTCTACCATTGGCATTCAGACCAAAAGAGAGCAATCAGAAAACCTCTATAAAAAATACATTAATCAAACTCTTGCATTAGATCACTTAGGAAATGTAGATAAAACAATAGATGCTTTTCAAATCAAACTTAATAACGAGATCAAGAAACCCGTAAAAGAACAAAGATTCCCTCTATATAAAGCAGTGGTTGACAATATAAGTTATTACATTATTCCACTTCGCGGTTCCGGATTATGGGATGCTATCTGGGGTTACATAGCCCTAAAATCTGATATCAATACCATTCAAGGTGCAGTATTTGACCACAAGGCAGAAACTGCTGGACTAGGCGCTGAGATTACCCAACAATGGTTTATGGACCGATTCAAAGAAGAGAAAGTATTTGATCAATCGGGGCATTTGGTAGGGATTAATGTCTCCAAAACCAATAATGACCCCAAAGATACCGACAAGGATGATCACGAAGTTGATGCAATTTCGGGTGCTACCATCACAGGTGACGGTGTTACTGAAATGATCATTGAGCGACTAACACACTACCTTCCTTATTTTGAAAAAGAAAAAACAATAATTGCCTCGATAAAATAAAAACTATGGCAGATAAAGAATCAACTCATTCAAAAAAAAATACACTTTTATTCCTAAACAAGGAATCAGAGCCATTATTTTCAAAAAAAAACAGGACTTTATTAACTGATCCTTTAGATGATAACAATCCCATCACGGTTCAGGTTTTGGGTATTTGTTCTGCTTTAGCAATTACTGTTCAACTCAAACCTGCTTTAGTTATGAGTCTTTCTGTGGTCGCAGTGATGGGAGCCAGTAATGTGATAATATCCCTTTTAAGAAATTTAATCCCCAACAGAATCAGAATTATTGTTCAGTTGGTTGTAGTGGCCTCAATGGTAATTTTAGTCGATCAAATCCTTAGGGCTTACGCTTATGATGTGAGTAAACAGCTTTCTATTTTTATTGGATTGATAATAACCAATTGTATAGTAATGGGGCGCTTGGAAGCTTTTGCTCTTGGTAATGGGGTTTGGAAATCTTTTTTGGATGGTATTGGAAACGCTTCGGGGTACGGATTTATCCTAATTGTAGTGGCTTTCTTTAGAGAGCTTTTCGGATCGGGAAAACTTTTTGGCTATCAAATAATACCCGATATACTATATGAAATGGGGTATGAAAATAATGGTTTAATGTTATTGTCCCCAATGGCTTTGATTACCGTTGGAGTTTTTATTTGGATTCAGCGTGCACGAAACAGAAAACTTATCGAAAAGAACTAAATCATGGAGGGATATTTAAATTTATTTGTTAAAAGTATTTTTATTGAGAACATGATTTTCGCTTATTTTTTAGGGATGTGTTCCTATTTAGCGGTTTCCAAAACAGTAAAAACTGCTTTGGGTCTTGGCTTTGCCGTTATTTTTGTATTGGCCATAACAGTTCCAATCAATTTCTTGTTGGACACTTATCTTTTGCGTCCTGGAGCCCTAAAATGGTTAGACCCCTCCTATGCAGAGATTGATTTAAGCTTTTTGAGTTTTATTATGTTCATTGCTGTAATTGCTTCCATGGTTCAATTAGTAGAAATGATTGTAGAAAAATTCGCTCCTGCCTTGTATGGAGCTTTGGGAATTTTCCTTCCTCTGATTGCGGTGAATTGTGCTATATTGGGAGGATCACTGTTCATGCAGCAAAAAGATTTTTCCGGAGTTTCAGAATCTGCTGTTTATGGATTGGGTTCAGGAATCGGATGGCTATTAGCCATTTTGGCAATTGCAGCCATAAGGGAAAAGATCATTTATTCAAATGTACCAGCTCCACTTCGCGGGCTGGGCATTACCTTTATTATAACAGGTCTGATGGCGTTGGGTTTTATGAGTTTTATGGGAATTAAATTATAGGAAATTAAAGATGGATTATTCGGTTATCGTTGCGAGTATTTTGGTTTTTTTGGTCATCATTTTTGTTTTGGTGGGAATGCTTCTAGGAGCCAAGGCAAAATTACTACCTTCTGGGCCTGTAAGTTTATTGATCAATGGAGAAAATGATGTTGAGGTTTCTTCCGGAAGTACTTTGCTTACTACCCTGGGGAACAGTAAAATATTTTTGCCATCTGCTTGTGGAGGTGGAGGGACATGCATCCAATGTAAGTGCAAGGTTTTAGAGGGAGGTGGAGAAATTCTACCTACTGAAGTACCACACTTCACCCGAAAAGAAATTGCAGATGGGTGGCGGTTGGGCTGTCAAGTAAAAGTAAAACAAAACATGGTCATCCAAGTACCCGAAGAAGTTTTTGGAATCAAAAAATGGGAAGCTACTGTTGTCAGAAACTGGAATGTAGCTTCTTTTATTAAAGAATTTGTTGTTGAAATACCTGAAGAAATGGACTATCAAGCAGGAGGGTACATTCAAATTGAAATCCCTCAATGTGAAGTAAACTATAGTGAGATTGATATTTCTGCGCATCCTGACGAGCATCCAGGGGAATCTGATAAGTTCAAGTTGGAATGGGACAAATTTAAACTTTGGCCATTGGTAATGAAGAACCCCGAAACAGTAGAACGGGCATATTCCATGGCTTCATTTCCTGCAGAAGGACGTGAGATCATGCTAAACGTAAGAATTGCTACCCCACCATGGGATCGAAACAAAAACGGTTGGATGGATGTAAACCCAGGAGTGGCCTCATCCTATATATTTTCAAAAAAAGCGGGTGATAAAGTCACCATTTCTGGTCCTTATGGAGAATTTTTCATAAATCACTCCGATGCCGAAATGCTCTATGTGGGAGGAGGAGCCGGAATGGCTCCAATGCGTTCTCATTTATACGAATTATTTAGAACCCTCAAAACTGGAAGAAAAGTTACTTTTTGGTATGGGGGTCGTTCAAAAAGAGAACTCTTCTATTTAGATCATTTTAGAGCTTTGGAAAAAGATTTTACCAATTTTAAATTTCACGTTGCTTTGTCTGAACCTATGGAAGAAGACAACTGGAAAGTTAAGGAAGGTTTGGACGGAGAGGGTGATGGATTTAAAGGTTTTGTCCATCAATGTGTGATCGATAACTACCTCAATCACCACGAAGCACCAGAGGACATTGAGGTCTATTTCTGTGGACCACCCCTGATGAATCAAGCAGTAGAAAAAATGGCCGATGATTTCGGTATCCCCCCTGAGAATATTAGATTTGATGATTTTGGGGGTTAATGCTTAACGAAGCAGAAATTCATAAATTGGCGATGAAAGAGGTGGGAGATTACCTTACTAAAGAGGGTTATGATTTTTTGGCTGTTAACTCTCGTCTGAAAAAAGACCCTCAATTTGTTTGCCTTAAAGACCAAAAACTTCATTTTATTGTAGTTAGGGGGTGTTTGTACCCTGACAACCCCAAAAAATTCGATGTTCAATTGATGAAAAAAGTTAAGGATCATGCTTTCAAATACAATGCAAATACTTTTTATGCTGGGGTAGGTTTTGCTAATGCAAGAGATTATGAAATACCTTTAACGAAAAATGATAGCTATGCAGTCAATTTTGATGGGTTACAGATTTTGGAATAGCCTGATTTTTTGTTTGGTAATTTTTTCATGTAATAATATTCCTAAAAATGCGAAGCACTTACAAGGCTTTGCAATTGGAACTACATATAACATTCAATACATTGCTAACCACTCTGCTGATGTTGTTCAAAAAGGAATTGATTCAATTCTTTATGTAATCAATAAATCTCTTTCTACCTATTTACCTCAATCCGATATTTCCAAAATCAATAGGGGAGACACCACCTTGGTGGTGGACCATCATTTTAGGGCTGTTTTTAAAAAAGCTACAGAAGTTTGGAAAGCCACAGGCGGCTATTTTGATCCTACCGTTGGGGCACTCGTCAATGCATACGGATTTGGGCCAGCAAAGGCCATTAAAGAGTTGAGTTCCCAACAAAAAGACAGTTTGCTCTTGCTAACCGGTTGGCAAAAACTGCAACTCAGGGATAACAATACCATAAAGAAGGAATCTTCTGATATTTTTATAGATTTTAATGCATTGGCTAAGGGTTATGTAGTTGATTTGATAGGTGACTACCTTTATCAGATGGGCAGTCGTAACTATATGGTCGAAATAGGGGGAGAGATTGTTGCCAAAGGCAATAGCCCCAAAACAGGGCAAGCATGGAAAATAGCCATTGACGATCCCCGTCAGGGAGGGAGACAAAATTTTTTACAAACTCTAACGCTTCAGAATAAAGCATTGGCCAGTTCTGGAAACTACCGCAAATACCGAATAGATACCATCACCGGTGAGCGATTTGTACATTCTATCAATCCCATCAACGGTTCTGCCTTAAAAACAAATATTCTCAGTACTTCTGTCAAAGCTCCCGACTGTTTGACGGCGGATGCATGGGCCACTGCACTTATGGTTATGCCCATTGAAAAAGGAAAAGCCCTTATAGAAAATCATCCTCAACTAGAAGCCCTCTGGTCAGTAGCTGGGGAAGAAGATCTCCAGCTGATTAAATCTGCGAACTGGTAGTTTAGAACTTCTACTTATGCATTACCGGTATCTTTTCTTTTTGAGGTAGGGCATATCGTCTAATTTCTTTTGTGGTGAGTTGACTTTGGAGAAAAACCTCCTTAGCGGAGAAACCAACTGACTTGAGCCTTTGATAGTAGTCCTGCCCATAAACCCGAACGTGATCGTATTGTCCAAAAACTCGACTGCGTTCATTGGCCTCAGTTATACTATTGTCTTCGAATGTTTTTGGTCTTCCTTCATCAAGAGGGACTTGGGCAATCAGTGTCCCCCCTTTTTTTAGGACACGATACAATTCGGTCATAGCTTTGAGGTCATTGAGAATGTGTTCCAAAACGTGATTGCAGAGGATCAGATCGTATTTATTGTCTTGGAAAGGCAAATCACAAATATCTGACACTACGTCTGCCAAAGGTGAATTGAGATCGGTAGTGGTGTAGTCCCAATGTTGAAATCTTTTGAATTTCCGGAAAAAAACCTGTTCGGGGGCTACATGCAGTACCTTTAGCTCTTGATTTAAAAAATTTGTTTCTCTCTCCAAATAAAGCCATAGCAAACGATGGCGCTCCAAGGATAGTGTCCCCGGACATAGGGCATTGGGACGTAAAGTTTTACCATAACCATATGTTAAAAATTTACGATAGCTGGAACCATCGATAGGATCGGTAAACTTATTACCGCCATAATAAATTCTTAATAGGGGTTGAAAAAACAGACTCATCCGAATCAAAAAAGATCGAGGCAATAAACGCAAGATCCACTTCATATCTCAGAATTAAGTTTTTTTAAAGGGATTTTCTTCATCAGATTGTATTCCCAAAGCCTCATAGATATAATCAAAGGTAGAGAGTAGTTGAGGTTTTCCATCAATCAAAGCAACATTATGTTCAAAATGAGCACTGGGTTGATTATCGGCAGTTTTAATGGTCCAACCATCGCTAAAATGACGAATACTTTTAGTCCCCTGATTTATCATGGGTTCGATGGCAATGACCATACCGTTGATGAATTTTTTCCCTCTCCCTCTTTTGCCATAGTTAGGAATTTCTGGTGATTCGTGCATTGTTTTACCCAATCCGTGCCCTACTAACTCCCTTACTACACCATAGCCAAAAGATTCCGTATAAGTTTGAATGGCATGTCCTAAATCGCCAACTCGGTTGCCTTGACAAAAGGCTTTTATGCCAATATAAAGTGATTTTTTGGTGACATCAAGTAGTTTTTTTGTTGCTTCGGCAACTTCTCCCAGCTCAAACGTATAGGCGTGGTCTCCAAAAAATCCATTTTTTATTGCTCCACAGTCAACAGACAGGATGTCTCCCTCCTTAAGGGGTTGGTCGTTTGGGATACCATGAACGACCTGTTCGTTTGGACTCACACAGAGGGTATTGGGGAAGTCGTACAAACCTAAAAAACCTGGCTCAGCTCCGTGATCACGGATAAAACTTTCTGCCAGTTTATCCAAATATAAAGTTGTTACTCCTGGCCTAATTTCCTTAGCCAGCATCCCCAAGGTTCGGGATACAATCAGTGCACTTTCGCGTATCAATTCGATTTCCTCTAAACTTTTGATCTTAACCATTAGTTACTTATAAGAATGGGTATAGGGATCCCCTTTAATGATTTTTGAAATATCAGATTCGAGACTGTTTACTGGAAACTCAACAAATCTATTAATTTCCTCTCCATTTTTTAAAAAAATAATAGTAGGTACATTATATATCTCCCATCCCTTCTCATAATTTTCAGGAGTGGTTTTTTCTTCAGACATGGCATACATTTCAACATGCTTTTGATCAAATTCCAAGGCTTGGAGTAACTTAAAAAAATGGGGGATCTCTCTTTGGCTGTCATCACACCAAGTACCCATAAAGACTTTAATTCTCAGTCCTTTAAGGTAAGGCTTAAGATTTTCTATCCATTGGGGGTCGATAGATATACTTTGGTAATCTTGATTAAACCAAGGGATGTGGTTAGAGGTTTGTAAATTGGCCTTATTGATCTTACCTAAGAGAATCATTTCGCCACTACTTGTTTTAACTGGGCTAGTTTTTATGGGCTTTTGTTGTTTGGAGCCACAGCCCGCCAGAAGTATAATTAGGCTTGTAAAAAAAAGTTTTTTCATAGATTAGAAATTTGGGCTGATGATTTTTAGACCAGTGGACTTCCTGTCATTGTCTTTGGGATTTCAATGTCCATCAGTTTTAAAATGGTGGGAGCAATGTCTCCCAAAACACCATTACTGATGGGGGTGATTTCTCGATCAACTAAAATCAATGGAACAGGGTTGGTGGTATGGGCTGTATTTGGTGATCCATCTGGATTAATCATAGTTTCACAATTCCCATGATCGGCAATTACAATGATCTTATATTCGTTTTCTAAAGCCTTGTCTATTATGTCTCCCGCACATTGATCCACGGTTTCGCAGGCTTTAATGGCGGCTTGTAAATTTCCGGTATGGCCTACCATATCTGGATTGGCAAAATTCAAGCAGATAAAATCTGGTTGTTCCTCTTTGATCTTAGGTAAAATCGCATCCCTAACATCAAAAGCACTCATTTCGGGTTGCATGTCATAGGTGGACACCTTGGGCGATGGACACATGATGCGTTGCTCTCCCTCAAAAGGTTCCTCCCTTCCACCGTTAAAAAAGAAGGTTACATGGGGATATTTTTCGGTTTCGGCGATTCGAATTTGGGTTTTCCCTTCTTTGGATAGTGTCTCGCCCAAGGTATCTTCCAGATTGTCTTTTTCAAAAACAACATTAACATTCTTAAAAGTCTTATCGTAATTGGTCAGGGTAACATAATGTAAATCGAGGGGTGTCATATTCTGATCAGGAAAAGCATATTGTGAAAGTGCTTCGGTCAATTGTCGCCCACGGTCGGTACGATAGTTGAAAAAGATCACCACATCACCTTTTACAATTTTAGCCAAGGGCTGGTTGTTTTGGTCAACTGTGATAAGTGGTTCGATAAACTCATCGGTAATACCTTCAGTGTAACTGGCTTCAATACTTTCTGTCAGATTGCGGGTGGGGGTGCCTTTACCATGAACAAGTGCATCGTAAGCTTTTTTAACCCTTTCCCATCTTTTATCCCGATCCATAGCATAGTAGCGCCCAGTAATGGAGGCCAATTTTGCGTTGGTGCTACTAAGTTTTTGAGATAACTTTTGAATAAATCCCACTCCCGATTTTGGGTCAACGTCGCGGCCATCGGTAAACCCGTGGATAAAAACTCTGTGACAATCGTACTTTGCGGCCATTTCCAAAAGGCCATCCAAGTGATCCAGATGAGCGTGTACGCCCCCATCGGAAAGAAGTCCTAAAAAATGAACATTTTTCCTTTTGTTTTGGGCATAGGTAAAAGCATCTGCCAAAACTTGGTTCTTCTCAATGCTTTTGTCTTCAATGGCTTTTGAAATTTTAACCAAATCTTGATAAACAATTCTTCCTGCTCCGAGGTTCATATGCCCCACTTCGCTGTTTCCCATTTGACCGTTCGGCAGGCCCACGTTTTCTCCATCGGTCAATAGCGATGCATGAGAATACTTTTTGTATAAATCATCGATTTTTGGCGTTTGGGCTAAATCTACTGCAGAAACCTCAGGATTGTGAGCAAAACCCCATCCGTCCAAGATCATTAAAATTACCTTTCGGGTCATTCATTTTTTTTTCAAAGATAGCAATTCCCCCTGCTTGTGATCTCTGCAGGGAGGGAAAAAATATTTGTTGTTTCTTTGTAAAGATGATAAAAAAAGGAATTGTTTATAGTTCCACAGGAAGCCATTACCGCGTTGAATCCGATGGTCAGTTTTACGATTGTAGGATCAAAGGGAAATTCCGTATCAAAGGGATAAAAAGCACTAATCCCATTGCTGTGGGAGACCGGGTTGTGTTTACGATCGAATTTGAGAAACCAAAAAAAACAGGGTTGATCACCGAAATCGAAGTACGTCAAAATTATATTGTTAGAAAATCGGTCAAACTTTCTAAACAAATCCACATCATCGCCGCCAATATTGACCAAGTTTTTTTGATGATTACTCTAAAAACACCACCAACTTTTCCGGCCTTTATCGATCGTTTTTTGGTCACTGCAAAAGCCTATGAGATTAAAACCGTATTGGTATTCAATAAAATTGATCTCTACAATTCGAAGGAATTGGTGGAGATGCGTTCCCTGAAGAACGTCTATGAAAAAATAGGTTACGACTGTCATGAGGTGGTGGCTACTGATGCTGGTACTTTGGGTAATATTCAAAAAACAATGACCCAAAAAGTAAACATGTTTTCCGGTCATAGTGGAGTGGGAAAATCCACCCTGATAAATACCTTGTCCCCAGGTTTAGATTTGAAAACCGCCAATGTTTCAGCTCAACACGAGCAGGGACAACATACCACCACTTTTGCCGAAATGTTTGATTTGGAGGGAGGTGCCAAGATCATCGACACACCCGGCATAAAGGGTTTTGGCGTGGTTGATATTCAAAGGGAAGAGTTGTCTGGCTATTTTGTTGAATTTTCCGCGCTAAAAGAGCAATGTAAATTTAATAACTGTATGCACATCAACGAGCCTCAGTGCGCCGTTAAAGCAGCTTCAGAAAAAGGCGAAATTACCCAAAGCAGATACAAGTCTTATTTACAATTGTTGGAGGATGATCTTTTATACCGATAAGTCATGAGAATTGTAATTCAAAGGGTCAGTGAAGCCGAGGTAAAAGCAGAAGGAGAAGTTGTAGGTTCCATGGGCCAGGGACTGCTGGTATTTTTAGGGATCGAAAATGAAGACGATTCCTCCGATTTGGAGTGGTTGGTTAATAAACTCCTTAATTTGAGGATCTTCAATGATCAAAATCAAGTGATGAACCGTTCTCTGCTAGATATAATGGGTGAATTGATGGTCATCAGTCAGTTTACTTTGATGGCAGCGACCAAAAAAGGCAATCGACCTTCATATATTCGGGCAGCTCGCCATGAAATTGCAATCCCTTTATACGAACAGTTTTTGATTTTGACAGAGGAAAGATTAGGTAAAAAAGTGATTAAAGGGGTGTTTGGTGCTGATATGAAAGTTAGCTTGATCAATGATGGCCCTGTAACCATTATCATCGACTCCAAGAACAGGAAATAGTATTAAAGGATATTGACCTCAAATTCTAAGTTGATCGAAAAATTTTCCAAAACCTTGTCTTTGATCTGATGAGCAAGTTTTTGGATTTCAGCACCGGAAGCATTGCCGTAATTGACCAATACAAGGGCCTGTTTTTGGTGTACTCCTGCATCATTGGCACGATAACCTTTATAACCTAAACTGTCTATCAACCAAGCTGCCGGAATTTTAATTTTACCTCCTTGATCGGGATAGTGAGGTATTTCGGGGTATTGCTTTTGCAATTGGGTGAATTGCTTTGAAGGGATCACTGGATTTTTAAAAAAACTACCACTGTTCCCAATTTGATCGGGATCGGGCAATTTGGCAGTTCTGATATCGACAACTGCTTGAGCGATACTTTGGATGCTGGGGGATTTGCCATCGAATTTTTCGGATAAGCCCTTGTATGAAGTGTTCGTTTGATGTGGAGCTTTACTCAGGTTGAACTGTACCGAAGTGATTATGTATTGCTCTTTGAGTGAGTTTTTAAAAATGGAGTTTCTGTAACCAAATTCACATTCCTCTATATTGAAAATTTTCAATTCCCCGGTTTCTATAGACAAGGCCTCACAGCTTTCAAAAACTTGGCTGAGTTCTACGCCATAGGCTCCAATATTTTGTATGGGTGCAGCACCCACACTCCCTGGAATGAGTGCCAAATTTTCTATTCCACCCAGATCATTGTCCAAACACCAAAGTACAAAATCATGCCAATTTTCTCCCGCAGCGACTTTGACCTTAGCACTGCGTTGTTCCTCTTGTACGATTTCTATTCCCCGGTTTTCAATTCTCAGCGTAAGCCCGTCAAAATCTTTAGTCAGCAAAAGATTACTCCCTCCCCCTAAAATCAACAATTGCTTTTCTTGATTTTGATTTAAAACCGCTTTTAATTCATCAGTGGATTTAACACTGACAAATTTTTTTGATTTTACGTCAATCCCAAATGTATTGAAGGGTAGTAGTGAAACATCTTTTTGAAAATTCAAAACCATAGGGTAATATAGAAAAATGCCTATAAATTATTGTAGGCTATCAAAGCTTTTTCTAAAATTTTAGCAGCACGATTGAGTTTATTACTTTCCAACACAAAAGCCAATCGAACTTGATCTTTCCCCAGTTCGGGAGAGGAGTAAAATCCGGCAGCAGGGGCCAACATTACGGTTTGTCCTTGGTCTTCAAAATCGGTGAGTAGAAATTTGGAAAAGTCTTCAGCACTATCAACGGGGAGTTTCGCGATACAATAGAACGCTCCCATGGGATTGGACACTTCAACACCCTGAATTTTTTTTAGGGCGGCAATGGTGACGTCTTTTCTCTTTTCATATTCTTTTTTCACACCTTCCAGGTAGGAGGTGGGAGCTGAGATAGCAGCTTCGCTTGCCAACAGTGCTAGAGCAGGCGGAGATAAACGAAGGTGTGCAAATTTCAGTGCAGTAGCCATCAAGGCTTTGTTTTTAGAGATCATACAGCCCACTCTCGCCCCACACAAGCTATATCGTTTAGAAACTGAATCGATCATCACAGCATATTGGCTTGCTTTTTCTGACTTTAGAACAGAATAGTGAGGCTTTTCAGTATAAATGAATTCCCTGTAGACTTCGTCAACAATGATGAAAATATCGTTTTCTACTGCGAGATCAATTAGGGATTTTACTTCTACCTCTGAGTACAGATAACCTGTTGGATTGCTGGGGTTGCAGATCATTATGGCTCTAGTCTTATTAGTGATACTCTCTTTTAATTTTTCTATGGGAGGCAATTCGAATTGGTTTTCAAAGTGAGAAACCACAGGAACTACTTCAACACTTGATGCTGCTGCAAATCCATTATAATTGGCATAGAAAGGTTCGGGAATGATGATCTCATCTCCTGCATCACAAATCACGTTGAGGGTAAAAGACAAAGCCTCACTGGCTCCTGTAGTTACGATAATGTCATCAGGTTTTATCGAAATATCGTGATGTTGATAATATTGGCATAATTGGGTACGATAAGATAAAGACCCCTGAGACGAACCGTACGGCAGTAAATTTAAGTCGTGATCCTTCACTATTTCCATGGCTTCTTTGGGTGCTTGAATATCGGGTTGCCCGATGTTAAGATGTAAAACTTCTACCCCACGGGATCTGGCTTCATCCGCATGAACGACTAGTTTCCTGATGGGAGACGAGGGCAAATCTTGCCCTTTTTTGGAAAGTTTTGGCATCCTAAAATTTGTGACTGCAAATATTCAAAAAAAAGCCCTCAATCTCAAATGAGGATCAAAAATTAATTGGCCAATACGTTACCTTTTATTTTCAACGCAATGATCGAGTTAGAAGAGACGTTAGTATTTACGGTGATGGTTT
>Ga0181568_10003372_pt1 | contig 14417 bp, 10 predicted proteins | sample 101ome_20_FD_133758 | JGI IMG/M metagenome (GOLD analysis project Ga0181568, IMG submission 133758) | Coastal salt marsh microbial communities from the Groves Creek Marsh, Skidaway Island, Georgia - 101404AT metaG (megahit assembly) | ecosystem: Environmental > Aquatic > Marine > Intertidal... | reverse complement strand
TCACCCGGACTACCAACCTGAACGACAAGATCCACGGAGCCGATGTCAATACCCATTTCAAGCGACGATGAGGTCACGACCGCCCGAAGATGGCCATATTTCAACCGCTTCTCCACATCAAGGCGGATGTTCTTGTCCATTGAACCGTGATGCCCAGCGACCAAATCTCCGAGGAATGGACGCAGTTTTTGCACAATGGTTTCCGTCATTTTTCGTGTATTAGCAAAGACCAGTGTGGTCGTGTGAGCGCTGATGAGGTCTGCAACGGCCTCAATGTTGTACTCAAGGACTTTCATCACGGGAAGGTCACTGAATTTCGGGTGTGTGATCAAAATATCCAAATCCAGTTCTCTTGAACCTGAAATTTTTGCGATGGAGACCTCAGTCACCTGACCACGAGCTTCCTTGTCATCGCTGCTGACAAGGTATTCAGCCACCGTTTCTAGAGGTTCCATCGTTGCAGAAATTCCAATTCGTTGAACAGGGTTTTTCAGCAAGGAATCGAGAAGAGAAAGTGTGAGTGAAAGGTGAACACCTCGCTTGGTCGGCACCATGGAATGCAACTCGTCGATGATCATGTACTCAACTTCGCTCACGATGGGTTGAAACCTCGGAGACGTAATGGCAATGGCGAGACTCTCTGGCGTTGTGATCAAAATATGTGGAGGGTTTCTCAGCATTTTTTGCCGGTCGGATTGGGATGTATCACCCGTCCGTAGACCCACCCGAATGTCTTGGGCACGGTCTGGGAGATAGTGCTCTGTAATTTCGTTGAGAGGACCAATCAAGTTGCGCTGAATATCGTTCGCTAGTGCCTTAATGGGCGAAATGTAGACCGCATACACCTTTTTCTCGAGTTTTTTGTCAAGCGCTAGCCGGACAAGTTGGTCGATCACACTCAAGAACGCTGTGAGGGTTTTTCCTGAACCAGTAGGCGAACAGAGCAGGAGATGTTTATTCTCCATGATGGCGGGTATAGCCAATTTTTGTGGACGCGTGAAATCTGGAAACTTGTCCTTGAACCATTGACGGACAGGAGGACAGAGGCGCTCGTACAACACATCGGATTCAAGAGGGGAATCCAAGTATACGATATCTGCCATTTTTCTGCACACCCTATGGGTGTGGAGCGTCAACTTTCAATTAAAAAGGGTTGTGGTTTTGTGGCGATACATCAAGCCCAACGGGTTGAACGTTTTTTCCAACGAAGAACCTTCGCTGTTTTCGGTTCATCTCCAGGTTGCAAGAGGGGCGAGAGTGGGGCATTCGGAGGCACTGACACCTCAAACAACGCGTCGGTAGGACACGAACCTATGCAGGACAAACAACCAACACACCGGTTTTCTACAACCACAACAGGTCGCTTTGGATGGGTCCGTCCTGTTGGATTTTCCACCAGTGGAAGCAGAGCTTCGAACGGACAGTGGTAGATGCAGAGGTCACAGCCAGTACAGTCTTCCTGCACGATGGCGACCATGGCTTGTCCCATGATAATTGGCCAATTCCACCGGATTTAATCCTGTGTGTTGAGAACCAACGCTCCGCCTTGCTAAATTCGGTGAAGTTCATAGGGCACTCGCCTCAGCCACAACCACAGGCGATGGACATGAGCGACGAGAAACGCCTTGAGCGACTCAGCGGCATGCTCAAGCGACGAGGTTTTCTCCTCCCTGCCTTTGAGATTCATGGTGGTGCAAAGGGACTGTACGATTTCGGCCCTGTCGGAGGCCGGATGCGCTCAAGACTCAATCAATATTGGCTCAATCACTGGCTTAAACTTGGCAATGTGGTCGAGATCTCGTGCCCAACCGTGACACCCTACGAGGTGTTGGAAGCGAGTGGACACGTCGGCGAATTTTCCGATTTCATGACCCAGTGTCTTGCTTGCGAAGAAGCGAGTCGAGCAGACACACTCCTTGAAGCCCATCACCCAAACCCCGACGGACTCAAGCGTGACGAACTGGAAGCCTTGCTCAACCAATCCAACCCGCCATGTCCTGCGTGTGGAAAAGCAGATTGGAGTGAGGTTAGCGCTCAGAATCTAATGTTCAACACCACCATTGGCGCAGGTTCTTCAGGCCGCCCTGGCTTCCTTCGCCCGGAAACCGCTCAAGGCATGTTCACTTCGTTCAATTCACTTTACCGTCACTTTAGGGAGCGCCTTCCTTTTGGCGCGATGCAAGTTGGCAAGGGCTATCGCAATGAAATCGCACCGCGTCAGGGCATGATTCGACTCAGAGAATTCAACATGGCCGAACTTGAGTACTTCATTGACCCACATGCACAGAGCGACGAAGACCTCTCCGCTTGGGATGACAGTCCGTTGACGCTCCTGCCAGATACGCTCGTTGAAACGTCCACCACATTGAGCGAGGCCTTTGAAAGCGGTACGATTCGTCACGCAACGGTCGCATCATTCATGGGACGCACGATGGATTTCTTGATGGAAGTAGGGATTGATCCAGAGCGAATACGATTCCGTCAGCACGAACAAAACGAGATGGCCCATTACGCAAAAGACTGCTGGGACGCAGAGATCCACGGCAGTTACGGATGGGTTGAGTGCGTCGGTATTGCTCATCGTGGTTGTTACGACCTTGACAAACACGAGAAAGCCACGGGAAAGATGCTCCGGGCAAGGCGTGAGTTTGACGAACCGAGAACCATCGAAATCGACGCTTGGACCATCAACGGTGCCACAGCAGGACCTGCATTCAAAGCGCAAGCCGGTCACGTGAAGGTCGCTATTGAGCGCCTGCCCAAGGACACGACGTTCCCAGTCAACGTGACATTGGACTCTGGAGAGACAGTTGTTGTGGAGCAGGAACATGTCAAACCAAACAGACAAACAGTGAAGGAAACCGGTGAGTGGTACATACCTCATGTTATCGAGCCTGCCTTCGGCATTGACCGAATTCTGTGGCACATCATTGACCACGCCTACCATGAACTCGAGAAAAATGACGAGCCTTACACGCTGATGAAACTGTCATCATCCATCGCCCCAGTTGACATGGCCATCTTCCCACTCTTCGAAAAAGACGGCATGGAGATTCTCGCAAGGGAGCTTCACCAGCGCATGTGTTCAGCACCTGGTGTTGTATCTATGTACGACGGGAGCGGTTCTATAGGGCGCCGTTACGCAAGGGCGGATGAAATCGGTGTGCCTACATGCATTACCATTGACCACCAATCGCTTGAAGATGGAACGGTGACCGTGAGGAAGAGAGACACTGGAGAACAACATCGGGTGGCCATGGATTCGCTGTGAATTCATACGAGATTTACAGCATTCAAATCCCTCAACATGAAGGTTGAAGAACCCTCCACAGAATTCTACACTCATGGGTCTTCCGAGCGATTGGACAGAACGTCATCGCCCACGCTCGGAACAAATGCTTGAGGGCAACGAAGTCCAACGAAGAAAAATTCGTGCATGGCTTGACGAATGGAAGGAAGGTGTTCCGAAGAAAAAAGCCATCCTCTTGATTGGACCCCCTGGCGTTGGAAAAACGACCGTCGCCCGTGCCGTGGCCGAGGACATGGGTTGGAACGTGATTGAATTGAATGCGAGCGATGCACGGAATGCTGTCGCTATTCGAAAAGCTGCAACCAGTGGTGCGATTCATCGCTCGCTGTTCCACGACCCAACCGCTCCACCTTCTCGGACTCTCATTCTTCTCGATGAAGTGGACCATCTCACGGGAGGTTTGAGAGAGATCAGCCAAGACCGGATCAAACGAGCGATGACTGGAGACGAACGACCTGAGGCTGCCCTATCTGGAGATTCTGGGGGAAAAGCGGAGTTGCTTCGGTTGCTTGAAAAAACCCACCAACCCATTGTCCTTGCTTGTAACGATGAAATGGGACTTTGGGGGAGAACATCCTCGTGGAGGTCAACACGCGACCGATTTTCAAAACACATCATCAAAATCAATTTTGTCAGGGCGAGCGATGATGCCTTGAGACGCATTGCTCGGCGCGTTTTACGGGAAGAAGACATCGCGTTCGAACCTGCGGCAGTGGACGCCTTGGTCAAGACGAACCACGGGGATTTGAGGGCATTGGTCAGGGACCTGCAAGTGATGACCACCGATTTGCATGGAGCCTCGTTGACCAAAGCAAAGGTGATCGAACATGCTGAAACAACCCAACGTGATGTCTCGGTTGAAATTTTCCCGGGGTTGGAGCGGCTGTACAAGCAACGAAAGAGCGCTGATGCATCCGAACTCATTCGCACCATTGACAAAGATCCCAGCGATTTCTTGGATTGGGTCCACTGGAACAACGCAAATCTGTTCACGAACGCCAACAGCGTGCGAAGAGGGAGTAGGACGCTGGTGCAAGCGGACCGTAATTTCATGGGACGCTTCATCAATCAAGCCCATCGTTCAACGTATTGGACTCAACACCTTTGTTCTCTTGCTGCTTCAGTTGCCAACTCAACATCACTTGAAGGGAAGCTTTACCCGAATTACCCTCACTTTTTGCGTCGCTCGGGCAGCATCGGCAGAGCCAGCATTCTCACCAAACTTTCAGAATTTGGAGCCACCAACAAGGTGTCTACACGAGAGGATTTGCTACAGCCGCTCATGACCTTGCTCCAAGCCGAATCACCGCTTGGCGACCCGGAGGCGTTTGAAACATCACTCATGCTCGGCTTGAATGCAGACGAACACCTTTCGTTAACGGGGATGGCGAAAACTCGTCGCTCGTCAAAAGAATTGATGGCAACCTACGAAGCAGCGATGCTTGCGTACGAACAATCCATCCAGGAAGCCGTCAAGGAGATGGTTGCTCCAAGCGTCATCGAAAACATTCCGGAAACAATTCCGAGAGAAGAAAAGGTGGATGAGCCTGAAGAAACAGGTCCCGCTCCTGGTCAAACAACTTTGTTCTGATCGTCATCATCTCGCTCAAGTATGCGCTTCACCATCGCCATGCCTTGGCGCTCACCGCTCGCTTTTTCCTCACGACGCCAGGTGTGTGGATGAAGCACAATAATGGCCGTGAGCAATTCCAATCGACCAAGCCACATGAGAATGGACGTGATGATAAGCGCTCCTGAATTCATCGTGGCCCAAGTTTCCTCTGGCCCGTAATCGCCTAATGTTGGCCCGGTGTTACCCAGAGAGGAAGCAACGACCATGGTGACGCTTTCGAACGACTCCGACGGCATAAAGGCAGAGAGAACCAAACTTGAGAGGAAAAACAGAGCCACCCAAATGAACAACATTCCGATCACTAAACTGAGTTGTTTGTCTTCAACGACCTCGCCGTTCATCCGAATTTGTTGGACCTTGCGTGGTTTCGCAATGCGGGTCAATTCTCGCATAGCGACCTTGAACGCGATGTTCACTCGCAGAAGTTTCAATCCACCCGCCGTTGACCCTGCGCTTGCTCCAACCACCATGAGAATGAACAAAATGATGTGAGCAAACAGCGGCCACGATTCATCCATGTAGTTAGCCGATGTGTATCCAGTGGACGTCCCGAAGGAGACCACTTGGAAGATACTCTCGCGGAAACTCGTCCCAATATCAACCCCTGAGATGAACAACGAGAGTTTGATGGCAAAAACTGCTACAATGATGTAAACGAGGTAAATACGGAATTCTTCGTCCTTAAACGCCCTTTGGAAATTGCCATCACGGATGAACCACAACAGAGCAAAGTTCACTCCGGCAAGGAACATGAACACGACGATGATGGATTCTACCAAGATTGAATCGTAGTATCCGATGCTAGCGTCTCGCGTCGAGTATCCCCCCGAAGGCATGGTGGTGAGAGCATGGTTGACCGAGTCAAACAGGTCCATCGCCCCGGTCAAATAAAGCAGGAGGAATTCCGTCAGTGTCAGGAAAATATAGAGCCCCCAAAGGGCAAACGCCGTTTGCTTCAATTTCGGACGAAGTCGTGAGAGGGAAGGGCCTGTCAATTCAGCCCGAGCAAGGGCCATTCCGCCGCCGATCACCCGAGACAGAATCATCATCCCGAGCATGATGATACCCATGCCGCCGAACCATTGGGTTAACGAGCGCCAAATCAGCAGGCCTCTTGCTTGGGCATAAATGCAATCGGGTGTAGTACCTGGAATGCAACTCGGACTCATATTGTGGGAGATCACGGTCGCCCCGGTGGTGGTGAATCCGGACATCGATTCAAACCACGAATTCACAAAACCACGGGCAACATCAACCATCTCAACATTGGGTGTTAACGGGCCAACGAACATCCCACCGAACCAGTACGGCAAGGCACCGATGAGGACCGTGACCGGCCAAACCAAGCCTACGCCAACAAAGGCCTCGAGGTCTCTCAACCGCTCTGCTGAATTGGTTCGTGTAAACAACGCCAACATGCAGGTTCCGATGCCCGCACTCACTGCAATAGCAGGGAGAAAAGCTTGGAGGGCGAGGGATAGGCCATCAAGCCACCACGTGAGCGCAAAACATGCGATCAAAGGGATCGTGAGCGCCAGAAGGGTCCAACCCAGAATCAAATTGACAACGTCGGAGCGCATGGTCACACCTTGAATCGCTTTTGAGCCTCAGACACTCGTTCCTTGAGACAGAACAAAACCACTCTGTCGTTTTCAAGCAGCAATTCGTCTGGTTTGGGTTCAATGGATTCCCAAGCACCTGACAGCCCCATCCGTTTGATGAAGGCTGGGCGTAGCCAATCGGGGAAGTTCGCATCGTGAACCGATTTGCCAGCGAATTTCGCCCGCTCTGTCACTTCAAGTGTGATACCAACCACATTTGGAATTTCTGCGAGCAAGGCGTAATGCCCGGAAAGGCTCTGATGGATGTGCGTCAGCATGTTGCTGACCGCTACCCGATGCCGGTCAACGGCGAAGGAGATTCCCATTCGCTGGGTCACTTTGACCAAGTCCGCATCGTTCAGCAACAAGCCCGTATGCGGGACTCCTAAATCGGACATCATGAGAACGGCAGCGATGTTAGCATGATCGTCGTCCAGAGCACTCAAGGCCACATCATATTGTTCAATGGAAATTTCTTCAAGAATACTCTTGTCAAGATGGTCACCATGAATGACCTCCATGTTCGAGTGGGCGCCAGTCTTTGAGCCCGCAAGTTCGTTTGCAAGGTTGAGATCCCTTTCGAGAACGGTGACAGAGGCGCCGTGTTGCAACCAATCGGTCGCCATTTTCGTTCCGTTTCTAGAGGCTCCAACAATCACGACCTTTGGGTGTTCTGGGAAGTATGACACCTCATGTCCAAACGTGATTAGGGCCGGATTGAATTGGTCCAATCCAACCACGGCGACCGCAATGCGGTCACCCTTCATCAAAACGCTCTCGTCGTTTGGAACGAAGCTTTTCTCACCGTCTCGCTTGACGCCAACGATATTTGGCAAACCGTGAACAAAGTCTGCTTTCACCTCCCGAAGCGGTCTGTTAACGATGTTGTGTGCTGTGTCGCCAATATCGAATTCAAGCACAAATGCTTCGTGCTCAAAAGCCACAACCTCCTCAAGGTCCGTGGATCGGAGACCGGCATTGAGACGGCGTATTGCCCCACGAAGGGGGTTGACAACGTGGTTCACGTTCGCCCATTCTCGGAGGTGACCTCCACGGAATTCCTCAATGAATTTGGAATCCCGAAGCCGGCAGATACTGGTCAACTTGTCTTTACCAGCCTTCGCCCTATGGGCGTGCTCCGCAATAGCGCAGGCAATCAGATTGGACTCATCCGAGGGAGTCGCTGCGACGAAAATCTCGGCGTTCAAAATGCCCGCTTCGACCAGGACTTCCCGCGAGGTGATGTCACCATGAATCGCCAGACAATCGAGTGACTGTGCAGTAGCAACTGCGCGAGAATCGCTGTCTACGACGACCAGTTCGTACTTTTCGCTTGCCAACGCCCGCGTGAGTGCCAAACCAACACGCCCTGCACCTCCGATGATGATCCTCATTTCATTCACCTCAGCCAAGCGATTCTGCGTACTTCTTCACTTTGTAAGAACCGCCTGCAAACTCAACATCTCCAACGGTCTCAAACGTCCGAACGCGTTCAATTTCGGCCCCTGACGTGTAAACAATACTGCTTACTGGATGGTAATATTCATACACCAAGGTGCCTGAATTATCGGCTTCTTCAACCCAGTCAACGTAGGCAGTCGGCGTGGACAAGAGCCACTTGTTGTTGACGACATCGACCTGGGCCTCGACAAAACAACTCTGCAACACAATGCCTCGATCATCGCACCAACTCTCCTTCATGGGCAGCAAGATGTAGCCCCACGCATGGGCTTCCCAACCCTCGCTGGAGAGGAACGGGTCGCCCAACACTCCAAACGTGTACCAACCCGGAACACCACGGGTTCTCATGATGCTGAAGAAGGCATTGGTTTGTTCGTCACAATCACCTGTTTTCGCTGCAAGACATTCGGGTCCGGAGCGGGCCGTTCCCGGTGCAAGCCGGTCATAGGAAACATAGGCGTGCAGGTAGTCAAACGTTGCACGAGCAAAACCGTAGGCGTTGCTTGATTCCCCTTCCGGCAGGCTTGCAGCAATGGCATCAGCCGTGCTCATCACGAGTGCATCTGCTCCGTCAATGGCATAGTTTTGCACGTTGTCACGGAAATACCATTCGTTGCCTCCGAAATCGGACTGTCGTACACCGTTGCCTCGCTGTCCGATGTCGGCAAAGGTGCCCGATGTGTCCATACTTATTCCTTGACTTTTGCCAGCAATCTTCGCATCCACTCGACTGTCATGGTTCCACCATGAATATGACGTGGATTTCACGCGAATCTGGAACGAATACTGCACGCTCTCATCGGTGTTGAGGAACACTCGGACCTTCACGCACTTCTCCACTGGACACTCCTCGGCATCGGTCCCAACGGGTGGCCACCACACCTCATGGCCAGCACCGGTGGTGATTCGGTCGGCGTAAGGCTTGTCAGGCATCCCGTCGATGGGGATGTTGATGCTTTGTCCAGCAACCACCAGCGTGAGTTCAAGTGTTTCTTGGAGGGTTACGGACGCTGGGCCAGGGTCGCCGTTGGTATAGGAAAATTGAGCCGAGCCAGATAACGCAGAATTGAGCACAGGAGGAATCAGGATGTTCTCTGTCACCATACCGTTGCCTTGAGCCCCCGTCATGGAGATGTCGGAGATCTTCGCAAGAGTATAGGTGGCTTCGTTGGGGTATTGGTGGTAGGGTGCGAGTTGTGATTGAAGGAATTCCTCAACACCTCCGAAGTCACCCAGAAGGGCTTCTTGGGCTTGAGGTGAAAGCATGATGAATGCCACAAGGCCGAGCATGACCACACTTCGGAATCGATTTTTCCGACGTTTCATGATGTTTTTCTGACGCCCCGTGTGGGTTTGAACGACACCCCGCTGGGATGGTTTTTTGGCCATCTTGTAGGATGTTGCCCGCGTTCCTTTCTGAGAAAATTGCTGCTCCATCCTGTAACTCGAACGGTCTCCTTGAGGAAGAACGCGTCCGCAGGAGTAACAAATCGTATCGCTGGGCAACGCCGTGCTGCGGCAATACGGGCAAGCACCCATGTTGTTTGGCTCGGCTGGCGTCGTATAACAATTCCTCAAGATGACTCGACGGTTTTGAGGTCCTTCAACATGGTTCAAGGCCACAAGAGAATGGGATATTGCATCTAAGTAAGCAAGCGCCTACTCTTCTTCAGAAGCCAGAATTGCAGATTCTTCATGGCCATGAGTGGTGGAACCGGAAGCCTCCCGAGCTTGTTCGGCCCACAAACGACGCAAACGACGGCGCCCTTCCTTCGGAACGGATTCCCAAATCCACGTTTCAGCAGATGGCGCCGCGAGCACAATAAATGGCAAAATGAACACCCACCCGAGGGGCTGAAACACGACGAAATAGAGGGCGACGAGCAAGGAGGCTCGCCAGAAGGCTGAGCGCAAGACGGCGCCCCAGCGTCTGCCTTGAAGCATCATGTATCCGTGACGGGCTGTAATGAGGGCCTCTGCCCGTGGCGTGATGGTAGAAACAAGAGCAATGTTTGCAAGGCCCTGGAAGGAACGAATGTCCTCAAATTCAAACATCCGAAACATCGTCACCATGGCCACCATGCCACCGATCGCAAGGCCGAGGGCCCAGCCGCTCGATGGCTGAGAACCACCTTTTCGTACGCGCTTTCTTCGCAGCAAGAGATGGGAAAAGACCGATGCGAACAAGGTCACGATCATCAACGAGATGATGTTGAGTCCCGTGTAGACGCTGTCGCTGCTCACCACCGTGGTGTAATACGGTCTGAAGAGGAGACCATCGGCCATAACGGCGTACACGCCACCCAGAACGATGCCCCAAAACACTTGGTTCCAGGCTGTTGGAAGGTCGTAAAAGCCAGCAAACTTCGTCATCACCCCTCGCCAACCGAGGGTCATACCAACGAGGGCGCAGAAACTCGAGAGCTGGAAGAGCACGAGTTCCGAAACCATGCACGGCCCTGAGCGCTTCCCTTCATCAAACTCTTGGCCGCAACAGGCCGAAGGGTGTGATTCAAACACCTCCAACATCTCGCCGTGTCATGGCTCGGCTCTTGCTGTTTGGCGGGAAAGGCGGCGTTGGGAAAACCACCACCTCGTGTGCAACCGCCGTATGGCTCGCCGACGCAGGCCTCAAGGTCCTTCTCGTCTCGAGCGACCCGGCACATTCAACTTCGGATTCCCTCAATGTTCAACTTGGAACAACCCCCACGGAGGTGGAGGGAGTACCAGGGCTATACGGATTGGAGATGGACCCTGAGGCCAAACTTTCCAACCTCCTTCCAAAAGTTGGCGAAGCCATGAACAACATGGGTTCTGGCGGTATGGGCGGTCTTGGCGGTCTCGGCATGATGCTTGACCCGTCAGCGAAAGAAGAATTGAGCGGGATGAAATCGGAGATTCAAACCGCAGACATGATCTTGCCCGGTCTTGATGAAGCCCTGGCCTTCGACGAATTGCTCAAGCACATGGAAAACCCAACATGGGATGTGGTGGTGTTTGACACGGCACCGACGGGCCACACCCTTCGCTTTCTTTCCCTACCGGAATTGATAGAGGCATGGTCGGGTCGATTGCTGAAGTTAATGCGCGTTTCCGGAGGATTGCGCTCAATGTTGTTTGGCAGAAAAGAAAGCGATGCTATGAAGGAAGAGTTGGAACGGTTTCGCCGCCGCGTGCTCCATGTCCGACGCGTCCTGAGCGACCCGCTTACCTCCTCATTTACGCTCGTCACCATCCCGGAGCGTATGGGGGTTAACGAAACGTTACGGGCCTATGAATCCCTTGTTGAATACAACCTACCCATTGGCGGTTGTCTGGTGAACAGAATCACCCCTGCGTTTGACCATCCCTTCCTTCAGCAGCGCCGAGAGCAAGAACTGAGCAGAATCGGGGAACTTGAGTCCGCCCTATCGGGGATTAACGTTGGCCGGTTGGAACTGGCCGACACCGAGATTGTAGGTGTTGAATCGCTACGGAGCATTGGCCAAATCCTCTATGGAGAGGTGACTAACATCGAACAAAGCATTGGCCCCCACACCATTGGTGAATTGATGCATCACGAAGTACATCGGGGCATGGTTGCCCACCTTGATGACGAATTTGAACGCATTCAACTGCATTTCCCGGGTTTGGAGCGTGCTGACCTCTCCTTGCGAAGCGAAGACGGCGTTCTGTTTGTTGGCGTCAACGGAAGGGAACAGGCCATCCCCACCGATAGTCATGTCAAATCCAGTTTGGTCAAGGCATCGCTTGAAGACGATGTGCTCTCCCTGTTAGTGCCGAGAACTTCCGCAGGCCAATGAAGGCATGGTTTGAAATGGGGAGAGCCTAACGCCTCATCATGGCTCTTGAAGGCTTGTCGAGGGGTATCTTCCGCTCGCTGGGGCTGCTCAAGAACAAGCGCAAACTCGACGAAGAAGAACTGCGTGAAATGACCCGTAGCCTGCGTCGTGCACTCCAAGAGGCCGATTTCAACATCCGTCAAACAAAGGAAATTGTTGACCGTTTAGAATCACGGATACGAGAAGAAGATCTCCGACCGGGACTTACCATCCAAACACACGCGATGAACATCCTCTATACCGAACTTGTTCGGATTCTCGGACCACCAACCGAGTTCCAACCCCGCGGGGCAACACTTCTTCTCGTGGGCTTGTACGGTCAGGGAAAAACGACGACAACCGCCAAATTGGCAGAATGGTATCGTAAAAAGCACGGGCTTCGAGTGGCTGTTATCGAAGCCGACGTGCATCGCCCGGGAGCGTACGAACAACTTTCACAATTGTTGGAAGAGACCACCGTTCAGGTCTACGGCGAACCAGAAACAAAAGACGCTGTGACCATTGTTCGCAACGGATTGGCAGCCTGTGCGGCTGCAGACCTTGTAATCGTTGACACTGCAGGGCGCCATCAACTCGACGAGGAACTGGTGGACGAGCTGGAAAATATTGCAGGCCTTACACGTGCCACAGACCGCTGGTTGGTCATCGACGCACAAGTTGGCCAAGCCGCAGGACCGGTTGCTGCTTCGTTTCACAACCTTGCAGGTGTAACGGGCATTGTCATCACGAAACTTGACGGTACCGCTCGTGGTGGTGGAGCCCTCTCTGCCGTTGCAGCCACAGGCGCTCCCATTGTCCACATCGGTGTGGGTGAACGTATCCAAGATTTGGAAAAATTCGAATCGGACCGATTTATTTCCCGACTCCTCGGCATGGGAGATATTCAGGGCCTCATTGACTTGGCCCCAGAAGACATGGATGAGGAAGAGGCCATGCGGCTCACCCAACGCTTGATGAGTGGACGATTTACCCTCAACGACATGTACAAGCAAATGGAAATGATGTCGAAAGTGGGCACGATTGACAAATTGATGTCGTTTCTTCCCGGAAGCATGTTGGGCGGCATGGGTGCGATGTCCAAAAATCAAAAAGAGGCCATGCAGGCCAATCTTGACCGCTATCGCACCATCATGGACTCCATGACAGCCTGGGAAAAGAACGAGCCAGCCAAGATCAAGGCAGACCGAATAAAGAGAATCGCAAGAGGCTCAGGAGTCCGTGAAAAGGACGTGCGAGAACTCATCGGCCAGTGGAACCGCTCTCGAAAGATGATGAAGGGCATGGGCGGCAACCGCAAATTGAACAAACAAATGCGGAAGATGATGAAGGACGGCGACATGGATATCGATCCTTCCTCCTTCGGCATGTGAGATTGGTTACATATTACTTAGCAAATCTCTTCTATTTGGAGCACCTATCTTTCATCCGAACTACTCCTCTTCAGCAAACTCGATCAGGGTTCTAATACAATTACGGAAGGAAAATATTCGCCCCTCTGCGGAGAGATGCTTCGTAGCTGAAAAGTGAGCCAATAATTTTGCGAGTGAATGAAACTCATCTCCGCAGTGGCAAACAATGATTCCGTGTTTAGTTTGAGCGAAATGATCTGTGAGTTCTGAAAACGAAAGAAAGTCATTGCTGCAATGTGGGCAGAAAAACGTACTCTGGCTCTCTCCATGCTTGTTTAAGAATGCAAGAAATTCGTCCCAATGCCATGGCTGAATGTTCTCTACCTTGTTGCAGGAGACCCATGCAAGGTCGTAGTATCTTTCAAATTCCGAGTCAACTCTGTTTGGCAGACGAAGTTCGAATCCCCTGTCAAACGTGCTTTTCACATTCAGAAGTTTTTCTTCATTCCAAGATTTGTTGTCAAATCCCACCTGGTCAGGGATATGTTTGTCACCTGAGAGGAGGTAGCCGTTGAATGCTTGTGCGAGTGAGAATGCTACAACGTCATCCAATTCTTTGTCATTTTGATGGATTTGCATCTGGACAGTACGAATCCGGCCTCGTAATAGATTTTTCAATGCCTTTGGCAATGTTGCCCCATTCTTGAAAAACCAAAATGAAGGAACAACAGCGATGATTTGATTTCGGCCCGGTATTTTACTCACGAAATTGATTAGTTGTTCAAGGAGTAGGTGAAGCCCTCCAAATCCTTGGCATTTGTAAAACAAATTGCGGCCATCAATCACAAAGGTAAGATCTTGGGGTTTGAAAATGGCGACAGATTGTGGGCTGGGGGTTTGGGAGGATTCGGCTTGAACATCAGGTGATTTGTCATGAGACGATGGACTCAAATGGTCGGATTGGTTCTTCAGAACTACATTTATGCTTGGGACCTGTTGGGAGTCATAACCAGTTGCATGATTTGTATTTGCTCTATGAACAATGGCGGCGTTCTTGGTGAAGAATGGGATTGAGCATTCATTACAGGTGTAGGGATATGTGCACTTCTGCTCATTGAAGTGTTTCTTGATGTGTTTCAACTTAGGAAAAACTTCGTTGCACTGGGTACAAGTATACTCTGGCATGAAGTTGACTTTAAATTGAGACTAAATAAAATATTA
>Ga0181568_10003370_pt1 | contig 14418 bp, 9 predicted proteins | sample 101ome_20_FD_133758 | JGI IMG/M metagenome (GOLD analysis project Ga0181568, IMG submission 133758) | Coastal salt marsh microbial communities from the Groves Creek Marsh, Skidaway Island, Georgia - 101404AT metaG (megahit assembly) | ecosystem: Environmental > Aquatic > Marine > Intertidal zone... | reverse complement strand
GGCTAAAATCTCCTTGCCCTGATATTCGTGTAAATTCATTCTTTGATCTTTATGCCCCAAAAATAGTAAATCACCACTGAATAATACGCCATAAGTAGAAAAGTATAATGTTACATATACAACAATAAGTTTGATTTTTATAAAATCTCATATTTTAATGCGGTGGTTTTATTTTTGAGATTAATTTTGCCGTAGATTAAATAGTTCAAAAGTGACGAACAATGATTTATTGGCCATTGCCTCTGAGTTTGGCAATCCACTCTATGTATATGACGCAGCAAAAATATCCTCACAATACCAAAGATTAACTTCTGCCTTCAGCAGTATAGGAGATCTGAGGATCAATTACGCCGCTAAGGCGTTATCTAATCTTTCTGTCCTAAAGCTGATGGGACAATTGGGTTCTGGACTGGATACGGTTTCCATCCAGGAGGTACAATTAGGTTTGGCAGCGGGTTTTGAACCTAAGGCCATTATTTATACCCCCAACGGGGTTTCCCTGAAAGAAATAGAAGAAGTTGCCAAAATGGGGGTTCAAATCAATATTGACAACCTTTCGTTATTGGAGCAATTCGGGGCGCGACATCCCAAAACACCCGTTTGTATCAGAATCAACCCCCACGTAATGGCGGGCGGGAACAGCAACATCTCTGTGGGACATATCGACTCCAAATTCGGTGTTTCCATACATCAGATCCCACATTTACTGCGTATTGTAGAAAACACCACCATGAACATCAATGGCATCCACATGCATACAGGTAGCGATATACTTGATATCGATGTTTTTTTGCATGCGGCCGAAATTTTATTCGACACTGCAAAATATTTTAAAAATTTAAAGTTTTTAGATTTTGGAAGCGGTTTTAAAGTGCCCTATCAACAAAATGATATAGAAACCAATATTGAAGAGCTGGGCGAAAAATTATCCAAAAGATTTATTGATTTTTGTAAGGAATACGGTCACGAATTACAATTGATCTTTGAACCCGGAAAATTTTTGGTTAGCCAGGCAGGACATTTTGTGACTCAGGTCAATGTGGTCAAACAAACCACTTCTACTGTTTTTGCTCAGGTAGACAGTGGCTTTAACCATCTGATCCGCCCAATGCTTTACGGTTCCTATCATCATATAGAAAACCTCTCCAATCCAAAGGGGAAAGAACGCTTTTATTCCGTGGTAGGGTATATTTGTGAAACAGATACTTTTGGGAGCAACCGAAAAATAGCAGAAATCACCGAGGGAGACCTTTTGGTGTTTAGAAACTGTGGTGCCTATTGCTTTTCTATGGCCAGTAATTATAATTCCCGATATCGCCCTGCAGAGGTACTGTGGTATGAGGGCAAAGCGCATTTGGTTCGGAAAAGAGAAACCTTTGAGGACATTCTTCACAATCAGGTGGAAATGGATTATTCTGAAGAAGTTCCTAAGCAAAAAGCCTAGGCAATCACCCCTGATCCCAACAACTCAGAATCTTTGTACCAAGCCACAAACTGCCCGGAAGTAATGGCATATTGTGGTTGATCAAACAACACATAAAAGGCATCGGCTTGAGGGATGAGGGTCGCTTTTTGTAGGGTTTGACGATATCGTATTCGCGCCATCACCTCCATCGGTTCCCCTTGAGTGGTTTTTAAATCCTCACGTACCCAATGTACATCGGCAAGACTGACTTGAAGGGCTTGGCCAAATAAACCGGGATGATCTTTGCCCTGTCCTACATAGACAACATTTTCAACCACATCGAGATCAATCACAAATAAAGGTTCAGGGGTTCCGCCTACAGCCAACCCTTTGCGTTGACCAATAGTAAAAAAATGTGCGCCTTGGTGGATTCCCACGACTTTTCCATCGATGGTTTTATAGCGGATCTTTTGAGATTGGGCGATTAAGGTTTTCGGTGTTTGTTTAGCATTGTAAAAATCCTTAGGTATTTCAATAATTCTACCAGTTTTGGGTTGTAATTGTTGTTGTAAAAAATCGGGTAAACTCACCTTTCCAATAAAACAAAGGCCTTGAGAGTCTTTTTTTTCAGCGGTAACCAAATTCATTTCCTGAGCGATTTTGCGTACCTCTGATTTTTGCATATGACCAATGGGAAAAAGCGTTTTAGCTAATTGATCCTGAGTCAATTGACAGAGGAAATAGGATTGATCTTTTTTGCCATCCGCACCACTAATCAATCTGTAAACACTCTTGTTTTCTATAGAAAATGCTTCTTTTTGACAATAATGCCCTGTAGCCACGTAATCTGCCCCCAAAGACAGAGCAATTTTTAAAAAAACGTCAAACTTAATTTCCCGGTTACAAAGCACATCTGGATTGGGAGTTCTTCCCGCAGCATATTCGTTGAACATATAGTCCACGATACGTTTTTTATATTCAGCACTTAAATCTATAGTTTGAAAAGGAATTTCCAACTTTTCAGCCACCAGCATTGCATCATTGCTGTCTTCCAGCCAGGGACATTCATTGGAGAGGGTCACCGACTCATCATGCCAGTTTTTCATAAACAGGGCGATTACGTCATGTCCAGCTTCTTTAAGAAGATGAGCTGCAACACTCGAGTCAACGCCTCCCGATAGCCCAACAATAACCCTTTTCTTTTTCATGGGGCAAAGTTACACCAAGAAATTAAATTCTGATTCTTATTACAAGACCTATCTACCGCGAGCTTTTTTTTGCTTTTCGGCTTCTTCCATTGCCTTTTGCAAACGAGCTGAAAAGCCACCAGCCTTTTTGGGTTTCTTTTTGTTCTCCTCGATTTGGGCATGGATCTTTTGGTCATCAATGATATAATTCTTAATCACCAACATCAAAAAGATGGTCAACAGATTGGAAACAAAATAGTACAAACTCAATCCACTGGCATAGTTGTTAAAGAAAAATAACATCATCAGGGGCATCAGATACATGATAATCTTCATATTTGGCATACCCGGTTGCTGAGGTATGGTTTGCTGTCCGGTAGTCATCTGTGTATAAAAGAAAATGGCCACAGAAGCTAAAATGGGAAACAAACTAACATGGTCACCGTAAAATGGAATGTTAAATCCTAACTCTAAGATAGAATCATATGAAGAAAGATCGTCAGCCCAAAGGAAACTCTTTTTACGCAGTTCAAAAGCAACAGGGAAAAAAGTGAAAAGAGCATAAAAAACAGGAAGTTGCAACAAAGCCGGGATACAACCTGCCATGGGATTGGCTCCAGCACGGTTATATAGGCTCATTGTTTCCTGCTGGCGTTTGACAGCATTGTCTTTATATTTTTTGTTCAGTTCCTCAATCTCAGGTCGTAAAACCTTCATTTTTATCTGAGAGACATATGACTTGTAAGTTACTGGGGACATAGCCAAACGAACGATAATGGTCATCAAAATTATGGCGATTCCATGTGGTAAAAAGGAGGATAAAAATCCAAACAAGGGCAAAAAAATAAAGCGGTTGAGCCATCCAAAAATTCCCCAACCCAAAGGGATAGAAGATTCCAAATCTCGACCGTAAGATTTTAAGGTTTGATAATCGGTGGTTCCAAAATAATACACAAACCGACTTTCAAATTCCCCTGATTGATAAGTCAATGGAATTTTTACGCCAAATTTTTTGGTAAAGACCTTATCTAAAGACTTGTCATCTGCCAGGTTATCCGATGTAACATTAAGTTTTTCTATAGGTTTTTCGGGAATCAAAATGGCACTAAAAAAGTGTTGTCTAAAAGAAATCCATCTAACATCCTCAGGGGATTCTTTATCACTTCCACTTAGGGATAAGTAATCTATTTTATCACCTTCATATCCATATGTGAGTTCAGTGTAACGTCCCTCGTAATCAATACTTTTGGAGTTACGGAAAGCATTGGTTTCCCATGATAATAACGCTGGCTCACTGCTGTCCAACAGAGTCGAAATTCCCGAAGATTTAATGGTAAAATCAACCAAAAAACGCTCTGCGTCAATGGCATAAACAAATTCCAAATACTGGTTAGGTGAAATGTCCGCTTTGAGAGATAGTGTTTGTTTTCCTTTTATGGAACCTAGTTGAGGAGAAAAATAAAAATCTTTGGTGTTGAGTCTTCGACCATCTTTTGTCGTGAACTGAACATTGAATTGAGTATTTCCCTCTTTTACCAATTCCAAGGGTTGATCAAGGTAATCGGTATAATCTTTGAGTCGAACAAGCTCAAGCAACCCTCCCTTAGGATTAACTTTTATAAAAAGATCCTTATTCTCAATTATTTGGGTATCAGCACCCTTATCAGTTATCCAATTACTGAAAATCCCAAAAGTACTTTGTAGGTTAATTCTATTAAGGGAGTCGTTTAATTGGATAGAAGGCACTTCATTCTTTTCAGTTACGACTTCAGTTTTTTCTGGTTGTGCGGATGGATTTGTACCCTCTTCAGGCCTATTGACATAAAGCATCCATGTAAGTATCATTGCAATGAGAATGAATCCAATGAATTGATAAGGGTCAAATTTTCTTTCTTCCATGGGAATTAGCTCGGTTGCTGTTTGCTAAGATAGTTAATACTGGATTTAATAAAATCTACAAATAAAGGATGTGGGTTGGAAACAGTACTTTTGTACTCAGGGTGAAACTGTACACCAACAAACCAAGGGTGATCTTGATTTTCAATAATTTCCACCAAACCGGTTTCCGGATTAACTCCGGAAACTTTTAAAGGTCCCTTTTCAAAAACCTCTTTTTTGTAGTGGTTATTAAACTCAAAACGATGGCGGTGGCGCTCGGTGATATCTTCTTTTCCGTATACCTCAGCTACTTTACTGCCATGTGTTAGGTTACAATTCCATGATCCCAAGCGCATGGTCCCTCCTTTGTTGACTACTCCTTTTTGACTTTCCATCAAGTCGATAACGGGGTAATCTGTATTCTCGTCTATCTCGGTAGAATTCGCATTGGTTTGCATCAATACATTTCTGGCGTATTCGATAACTGCCATTTGCATGCCCAAGCAGATTCCGAAAAAGGGAATGTTTTTTTCCCTGACATAGCTAATTGCATCTATTTTACCTTCGATCCCCCTGCCTCCAAAACCGGGGGCTACAATTAGACCGTGAAGTTGCTTGAGCTGTTCTTCAGCGTTAATCTGATTCAGAAATTCAGAATGAATACTAACAACCTCTATCTCGGCTTCATTAATTGCTCCGGCGTGAATGATGGCTTCCAGTATCGATTTGTAAGAATCTTGTAACTCAACGTATTTTCCTACCAAACCGATTTTGACTTTTCGTTTTGGGTTTTTGTATTTTTCCAAAAAAGACTTCCAATGATCCAAATTCAACTTCGATTTGGCGGTCAACTTTAATTTATCCAAAACCACACAATCTAATCCTTCCTCCAACATTTTCATTGGAACGTCGTAAATTGTATCAACGTCTATGGATTGAATGACCGCTTGGGGTCTTACATTACAAAAGAGGGCCAATTTTTTCCGGAGGTCTTCGGACAATTTATGCTCTGTTCTACAGACCAACACGTCGGCTTTGATTCCACTTTCCATAAGAGATTTTACAGAATGTTGAGTAGGTTTTGTTTTCAGCTCCCCAGCAGCAGACAGATAAGGAATCAAAGTAAGGTGGATAACCATGGCATTCTCCTCCCCCAATTCATAGATCAGTTGACGAACGGATTCGATATAAGGGAGGGATTCGATGTCCCCTACCGTTCCTCCGATTTCGGTTATAACGATATCATAGTTGCCGCTGTTTCCAAGCAATTGCATTCTGTCTTTGATTTCGTTGGTTATGTGAGGAACTACCTGTACAGTTTTTCCTAAAAATTCTCCCCGACGTTCTTTTTCAATAACACTTTGATAAACTCTTCCTGTAGTTACATTGTTGGCCTGGGATGTATTGATGTTCAAAAACCTTTCATAGTGCCCCAAGTCCAAATCAGTCTCAGCCCCATCGTCAGTTACATAACATTCACCATGCTCGTATGGGTTGAGAGTTCCAGGATCAACGTTGATGTAGGGGTCAAATTTTTGGATGGTAACCTTAAAACTCTGAGCCTGAAGTAACTTGGCTAATGATGCCGCTATAATTCCTTTTCCAAGGGATGATGTAACACCTCCTGTAACAAAAATATACTTTATCTCCGGCATCCGGTTTGTTTTATATAATGACTAACCGGGCTCAAATTTACAAAATCCCGAATTACTTTTGGGCATTTCTGCTATTTCTTTAGCTCAATGATTTCATAATCTTTGTGTTGCAGTAAAAAATAGCCTGTGTTTTCAAAACTCTTATTTTGTTTTTGATAGAGAAATCGGTGCTCCTGATAATCTGTCTCCCCAATTTTGTCAATGGATTTGAGGTTACCCAAGTAGGCATTTCTCAAGATCAAATCTATCGTAAGATCGTAGGCCCTGATGGCGGTTCGATTGGGTGGTTTACCAAAGGTTCTGATATAATGTTTTTGAAAATGATTGTACTCAGCCAACTTCAATGGTAATCGATCCGCAGTGTATGTAAACTTTAAGTCACCCAGTTGATTAAGGGATAAGTTGGGGTTTTCATATGCATTACCACGGTAAGTGGTAAACAATTGGACTTCTCTAAGTTCTGACTGCTGGGCACTCATCTGAGAACTGGCACTAGAAATCAACGAAAAGTCTTGGCTTTCAAGAATTACCTTGTTAGGAAGGGAATCAACCAAAAGAGAATCAACCAAATCAGGTATTAAATAATTACTTTTTTCAGGGCGCAGAATCGTTGCCTTAGGGAACAATTCTAAAAGGTCTTTTTCAACGGATCGACTCAAAGAATCAACCACCAAAACAATATTGTCTTCTCGATTCAATGTCTGATCCAAATACTCAAACATTCTTTTCCTGAGGAAATTCTTGGACGTAACTGACTGATAGACTAGCTCCCTAAGAGCCACGGGATTGGTCGAAAGAGGAGCAAACTTAGGAATTTTGAGAACTTGGGACTTAGTCGATAAATAGTCAAAATTGGTAGGAATCAATGGACCAATTATAGCGTCGGTATCTGAAAAATCATGGGTATCAACAATTTCATTTACCCTAGAGATGTTATTTTGAGTATCATAGACATTGAGTTTTACAGAAATCCCGTAATTATTTAAGGTATCTAATGCAAGCAATACACCTGAGTAAAAATCTGCAGAAAGAGTGTGCAAATTACGGCTTTGCAAAAGCCTATGGGTATCCTCTATAGAGTCATATTCTATCTCTTTGGCTTTGAATGGTAACAAAAGAACTAATTCAATTTCATGGGATTCTTTGAGTGAGTCCAAAAGGGAAAGTCGCTCTACCAAGAGGTCATCCTGAATCTTAAGCTTTCCTTTGGCTTCGCCTGGAACCCTCAAAATCATTCCTGTTTGCAATCCTGACGCTGACAGGTTAGGATTGAGGGAATCCAATACCTTTTGCGTTACCCCAATTTTTTTTTCTATGCGATAATAACCTTCCTTGGGGGCCACTTTATAATAGTTAAAATTACTGTCCCAAGTCATATCTAAAGTTTCACTTTCGGTTGTTGAAGCCATAATTGGAACACGAATTTCCATACCCTGCTTAAGTCCTTTTTTGATCTGAGGATTTAAAGCCTCCAATTCAGGAATGGTCATCTGAAAATTATATGCTATGCGCCATTTAGTCTCTTTGGGTTTTACGACATAGGATTTGGTATTTTGATCTGCCTCTATTGATGGCTCTGGGACTTCCTCAAACGTTAATGGATATATAGGAATACGCAAAACCATTCGCTTTCTTAACCCTATTTTGTTTAGTAGTGGGTTGTACTCATATAGCTGAGATTCTGTGATGTTATACTTACGGGTAATCCCAAAGACAGTCTCTTTTTTCTTGACCTTGTGAGAAAGAAACTTCTCAGGCATCTCCTGTGCTTTGGAAAAAAGGATCCCGCACAAAAGAAGAACAATGAAAAGAGTTACATTTTTTTTCAATTTATTTTTTCTTTAGGTCTATTCCCATTCAATGGTAGCGGGAGGTTTGGAACTGATGTCATAAACCACTCGATTGACCCCTTTTACCTTATTGATGATTTCATTGGACATTTTTTGTAAAAAAGAATAGGGCAAATCTACCCAATCTGCTGTCATTCCGTCAGTAGATTGTACAGCACGCAAGGCAACGCACTTTTCATAGGTTCGTTCATCACCCATCACCCCAACACTGTTGACGGGCAAGAGCATTGCACCTGCCTGCCATACCTGATCGTAAAGATTCCAAGATTTCAATCCATTGATAAAAATGGCATCGACCTCTTGCAACATACGTACCTTTTCTGCGGTAATGTCACCCAAAATTCTGATGCCCAATCCGGGTCCCGGAAAAGGATGACGGCCCAGAAGTTCAGGATCGATCCCGATACTGGCACCTACCCGCCTTACTTCGTCTTTAAATAACATCTTAAGTGGCTCAACCAGTTTTAGCTTCATATAATCAGGTAATCCACCCACATTGTGATGTGATTTAATAGTCGCCGAAGGGCCATTGACAGAAATGGATTCGATTACATCGGGATAAATGGTGCCTTGAGCCAACCAACTTACCCCTGCTGTTTTCTTAGACTCATCATCAAAGACATCAATAAAAGTTTTCCCGATAATTTTTCTTTTTTTCTCAGGATCGGTCTCTCCTTTCAAAGCTTTTAGGAATTGATCAGTAGCATCAACCCCTTTGACGTTCAATCCCATTCCTTGGTATTGGTTCAGCACACTCTCAAACTCATTTTTTCTCAACAAACCATTATTGACAAAAATACATTGCAGATGTGGACCAATGGCTTTGTGAAGTAAAACTCCTGCCACTGTGGAGTCAACACCACCCGATAATCCCAAAATCACTTTTTGGTCACCTACGGTTTCCCTGATTTCTTTAACAGTCATTTCAACAAAAGAATCGGGAGTCCAATCTTGTTGAACTCCAGCAATTTTGATCAAAAAGTTTTCCAAAAGCTTTTTTCCATCGGTGGTATGATAAACCTCCGGGTGGAACTGAATTCCAAAAGTAGTTTCCCCTTCAATACAATAGGCAGCGTTTTTGACATCTTCGGTGCTGGCCAGTAGGATACCTCTGTCAGGCAACTGGTCGATCGTGTCGCTATGGCTCATCCATACTTGACTGCCTTTATTAATTCCTTCAAAAAAGATTTCCCCGGATTGAATAAAAGATAGATTTGCCCTGCCATATTCACGGGTGTTTGACGGTTTAACAACCCCTCCAGAGAAATGAGCCAAATACTGCGCACCATAGCAAACCGCCAACAATGGTAATTCACCTCTTATGTTAAAAAGGTTAGGATGAGGTGCCTCCTCTGATCGAACTGAATAGGGAGAGCCTGAAAGTATGACGGCATTGAACTCCTTGGGGTTCTTTGGTGGATTATTAAAGGGATAAATTTCACAAAAAATAAACAGTTCTCTAACACGTCTGGCGATCAATTGGGTGTATTGTGATCCAAAATCAAGAATCAATACTTTGTTTTGCATCTGCCAAAAGTACAATATATTCAGTTGTTTTGAATTGGCAAAAAAAGGATTTTATTAAAAAAAAATGTTGGTAAATATCAGCCCTCAATTACATAAAATTCGGCAGATAGAGGCTCAAAAGTTTCCATCAGAAAATCGATAAATTCTACGCCATGTTGGAGATAAAAATCACTAAAGTTTTCCACCCTTTCTTGCATATGTCCTCCGGGAAATAATTTTTCTTGCAAAAGTACCAAACGCTCAATGTGATCTTTCAATTTTATTTTTTGGGCTTTGAGCAGGCGATGCTCCAAACGGTCGATCCCGTTAAATTGCTTGGATTTTTGAGCTTGGACAGCTCCCTTAAAGGAGGCGTCCGTTTCTAGGATCAGTGACTCTAAATATTCAAACTGCTCCTCTAAGAGCTTTTTAAAAGATGACAAATCCAAATCAATATTACTGATCTGCCTGACTTTTTTGTTGATCAATGCACTTCTTTTGAGAAAGAGATCTTTTAACTCCAGTTTGAACTTACTGATTTTACGGATATTTTTTTTACTGATCACCAAGGCTGAGTTTCGTAAAATCAAAAGCGGAAAAGGTACCTTTTGGGTGTCAAAAAAAGATTTTAACTCCAGCCAATAAGCTAGCTCTCCACCGCCTCCAAAATAGGCAATATTGGGTAAGATGGCCTCCTGATATAGGGGTCGCATTAGGACATTGGGCGAAAACTTTTCTGGGGATTGCTCAACCCAATCCATCATTTTTGATGTATCAATAATTTTCTCTTTTCCCTCCCACGAAAAACCATTTTCATTTTTTACCAACCGATGTCTTTTGCCATTTTCAAAAAAAAACAAATTTAAGTCTCGCGGATTTACTTGAGGCTTGTATTGTGGATTGTAATCCTTTTTCAGATTTTCAATTTGGGAAAGTACACTTTGCGAGCAAATTTGTTTTTGTAATTCTTCCTTCAAATAGGGTACAAAGTGTTTTTTTAGTGCCTTATCATCCCCATCGATTATCAACAGCCCAAAGACCTCAAAAAGAGAATTTACAAAGATTCTGGTCGCATGGGACAAATCACCTCCGGTCTCATAGCTTTTTTTGATTAAAGCTTTTAATGCATTAGCATTGATACTAGTGCCCAGTTCTTCTTTGAATAAATCCAAAAGCGGCTTTAAACTCTGGGTTTTTATTTTTCCCACAGCTCCAACCGACTTAGTATTCCATCGGAATTTTTTACCCTGGAAAATAAATGAACTGATTTCCTCAAAGTCATGGTCTTCTGTCGCCATCCAATAAATGGGAACAAAATCCAAATCGGGATATTTGTCATTTAGTTGACGGCATAGTTTAATGGTACTAACAATTTTGTAAATAAAATAGAGCGGTCCGGTCATCAAACACAACTGATGTCCAGTGGTAACCGTTAGAGTATTCTCATTTTCGAGCACTTGGAGGTTCTCAGCTACCGATGAGGACATCTCTATATCACGGTACTGCTGGTTCAGCGTCTCACAAAGAGTTTTTCTAATCCTTGGAGAAAAAGCTTTCTTTTTTTTTAATGCTTGTTGATAAAGGTTTTTAAAGCTGGGAACACCACTGTGAAATAACTGTAATTCCTTTTTATCGTTAAGATAATCACACATCAATTCGGAAAAATATCCGGTATCGATAAAGGGAATATGATGCGCTTTCATCATCATTTTAGTTTAAAGATAGGAGTGTTTTTTCAATCTCCAAGTGGTTTAATTTTTATCGGAATGGCGTAAAGGTCAAAATCGGTTGCATCTGTGATTTCAACATCTGTAAAATCACCAAGCTTTAGGTAATACTTTTTTGCATCGATCAACACTTGGTTATCAACATCTGGAGAGTCGATTTCGGTTCTACCAACAAAGTGTTCACCTTGTTTTCGATCAATCACACATCGGTAGATTTTACCAACCTTTTTTTGATTTTGTTCCCAAGAGATTTCGGATTGTATTTTCATGATCTCGTTGGCACGCTCTTGCTTGACCTCTTGAGGTACATTATCCGCCAATTGATGGGCAAGGGTGTTTTCCTCATGGCTATAGGTAAAGCAACCCAAACGTTCAAATCGCATGGCTTTTACCCATTGCTTAAGGGTTTCAAAATCAGTATCTGTTTCGCCGGGATAACCGACAATCAGTGTTGTTCTCAATGCAATTTCAGGCAGTATTTTCCGGATGTTTTGAATCAAATCCGTTGTCTTTTTTTGAGTCGTACCCCTGCGCATGGATTTGAGGATGGGATCAGAAATGTGCTGTAACGGTATATCTAAATAATTACAAATCTTAGGCTCATTCTTCATCACCTCTATAACCTCCATAGGAAAACCGGTAGGAAAGGCATAGTGCATTCGTATCCATTGTATCCCCGACACCTTAGCCAAAGCCCGAAGTAAATCGGCCAATCGTCTTTTTTGGTAAAGGTCCAAACCGTAATAGGTCAAATCTTGTGCGATCAACAGAAGTTCTTTGACTCCATTTTGTGCTAGTTTTTCAGCCCTTTGGACCAATTCCTCTATGGGAGTAGAACAGTGTTTACCACGCATTAGGGGAATGGCACAAAAAGAACAGGGACGGTCGCAACCTTCGGAAACTTTAAAGTAAGCGTAATTTTTGGGGGTTGTAGTCTGACGTTCTCCCAATAATTCGTGTTTGTAATCCGCGCCTAAGGCCTTGAGTAATTGGGGCAAATCGGTAGTGCCAAAATAGGCATCCACTTCTGGCATCTCCTTTTGCAAATCCGTTTTGTAACGCTCACTCAAACAGCCGGTGACAAAAAGCTGGTCGATATCGCCAGATTGCTTTTTTTGAATTTGCTCCAAAATGGTATTGACGGATTCCTCTTTGGCATTGTCGATAAAGCCACAGGTGTTGACCACCACAATATTCCCTTCGTCCTCGTGAACCACATTTTTGTTATTTGCATTTAACTGCCCCATCAATACCTCCGAATCATAGAGGTTTTTAGAACAACCCATGGTAATGACATTAATCTTGTTTTGCTTTCTACTTTTGGTTCTCAACAGCTTTTATTTAATTCAGTTCAACATCTAATTGTTTTTTTAGAAATGCCAGGGCGGCCAGTTCAGCTTGACGGTGATTGGGAGTACTCAAATGAGAAATAATCACATGATCTCCTGCTTCAGGAAAAGCTACTTTTTGTTTTTTATCTTCGGGGGTACCCAGCTGTTCAAACATCCGCAACATGGCAGGTATAGAGACTACCTTGTCCTGTTCCTCCTCATTTTTATAATAATATCCCATAAAGCCAGGAGCGATAATCCTCTGAAAAACCTCTGGGCGCATCCCTGTTTCGATTAGTTTTTGTAATTCAACGGTGGACTCCAAGCGGTAACGGATTGTCCAGTAGTTCTTTTTTTCCTCCGTAATATTGTTCATGGTGTGGTATTTACTCCCCAGTACCCATTCGGCAATTTGAAGTCCCCAAGGCAAAGTCAATATTTTGGATTTGGGATCGTAAATTTCGACATTGGGGCTAAACAGTATCAAAGCGGCGATTTGTGGATCATTACCCAAAATTAAGGACAGCGTCCCTCCAGTGGAACTGGAAATAACGATTACCTTTTCGCCAATTTTTTTGGCAACGGCCAATGCTTCTGTTGCACTATGAAGGTATTTTTGACCCGTAAAATTCAACATGGGCTCTTGTTCAATCAATCCATGGTCACTTAGACGGGGCAGGTAGAGGTTAGCTTTTAAAGCATGGGCAATATTGCGGTGTACGGGATCACCCTCCTTCGTACTGGCAGAAAATCCGTGCAAGTACAATATACTATAAGCTGTTTTTTGAGGGATGGAATCATAAAATTCCAATTGAGAGGCATTGCCCGTTTTGATGTTGTCCAAAGTCGACTCCTGGTTATTGATCCAGTCTTTAAGTTCGGAAAGTGGACGTGAAATTTTAGGCTGTGGCAGCTCCAAATCTGGAGCTTCAATTTCCGGTCCTATCATGAAGAGTCCAAATAAAACTGACAGTACAAACAGCGTATTTTCTAAAATTTTCATCAAATTTGGCTTAACTAAAAAAACTTCCTACAAAGGTTCCTGCATCAAATAACTGCAGGTCTTCCAGTCCTTCCCCAATGCCAATGTACTTAACTGGAATTTGAAATTGATCGGAGATCCCTATAACCACTCCCCCCTTGGCTGTTCCATCCAGTTTGGTGATGGCCAGCGCAGTTACTTCGGTGGCAGCAGTAAACTGTTTAGCTTGCTCAAAGGCATTTTGACCGGTTGATCCATCCAATACCAAAAGCACCTCGTGGGGTGCATTGGGAACGACTCTATCCATTACTTTTTTGACTTTGGTCAATTCGTTCATCAAATTGATCTTGTTGTGCAATCGCCCCGCTGTATCAATGATTACCAAATCACTTTTTTTAGCTACCGCAGACTTTAGTGTGTCAAAAGCAACAGAGGCAGGATCACTGCCCATTTCTTGCTTGACAATGTCCACACCTACACGATCAGCCCAGATCTCCAGTTGATCTATCGCGCCAGCCCTAAAAGTATCCGCCGCACCCAACATAACCTTCTTACCTCCGGCCTTGAAATGATGTGCCAACTTACCTATGGTGGTTGTTTTGCCCACTCCATTGACACCCACTACCATAATCACTTTTGGATTGTTGGGCAAATCTGTGTCAAAACCATTTACTTCGTCTTGTTGGTGATGCATGATCAGGGTGGTAATTTCCTCACGTAAGATTTGAACCAGTTCGGAAGTCAATAAATACTTGTCTTTAGACACTCTTACCTCCAAAGCATCGATGATCTTTAGGGTAGTGGATACACCTACATCAGATCGGATCAACACCTCTTCCAATTCGTCGAGAAAATCTGCATCTATCCTAGACTTCCCTGCTATAGCTGTTCCTAATT
>Ga0181568_10003368_pt1 | contig 14421 bp, 12 predicted proteins | sample 101ome_20_FD_133758 | JGI IMG/M metagenome (GOLD analysis project Ga0181568, IMG submission 133758) | Coastal salt marsh microbial communities from the Groves Creek Marsh, Skidaway Island, Georgia - 101404AT metaG (megahit assembly) | ecosystem: Environmental > Aquatic > Marine > Intertidal... | reverse complement strand
TCGATCAGATCCACCAGACGTGCGTTGCGCAAAAAGTCGAAGGTGTTGCGGCGGCGAGTAAAGCCGATGTCGGGACAGAGCTCGACTTCACCGCACTCGGCCGCTAGGCGCGCCAGACGCCTTGTAAATGATTCCTCTTCATAGCGGTTGCCGACGTTGCCCTCATCGTATAAATCGCGGGCGATTTCATCGACAATATGTACGTGATCTTCGATGATGGGCTCGAGATCGCTGTCGTTCAGGCCGCCACGGATAATTACGTAGCCCTGCTCTTTGTAGAAATCGAGATGATCGTCGGTAACCTTCATTTGGGTCCTCTCTGAAAAGGGCGCGCACAGTCTACCCGAACATACGCAATTTGCCGGTGGGCAGTCATCTGTTTGTTTTTGACAAGAGGTCGCCGAACGATCAGCGCGCCTCCGCGTCACCGTCGCGTACTAGCGCTGTGCGATCTGAAATACATTGCCTTCGGGGTCGACGAAGTCTACTCGCCCATGCATCCGTTCAACATCTGATTGGGCTGGGGTCACCTGCTGTTCCAGCAGGGCTGATACCGCCGTCGCTAAATCCTCCACGTAGAAGACGGGTTTAAAAGGCGTTTCCCAACGGGCGGCTGGAGGATCGTCTATCTGGATATCTTCTGCGTATTCCGGGGGAATGGCGTGCAGGGCAAAACGGCTGTCACCCAGTGCAAACAGCATCCATCCGGCCTGTTCTTCTTCGGCTGTGAGTCCCAGCGTGTCGGCGTAAAAGCGGACCATGCGATCAAAGTGCTTAACAAATAGAATGGTACCCTGTCCGACGGTATGAATGGGCATTGCATGTATTCCTTTTGATAGAAGCGTGAGCGGGCGACTTAAAACTGGCCAACAATATCTGGTGGGGCTTCGGTGCCGGCAATGAACTATCCGCCATTGCTCCCGATGCATTTGTTGCGGACCACTTAGCAGCCAACGAGAACCGTATTGTAGATCCAATGCTAAACGGCATCTCTCGCGACACCGACGGTGGATTGGATCCCCGCCCGATGGTCGGAGGGGCCGCCTATAGCGGCCTGGCCCCCACCCCGGATGATGGATTCTACACGGCCGTCGACTACGTTGGCGCCTTTGGAAGCCGTTTGTGGACTCAGGGATGGACCTTCCTGTCCGAAGCCGGCATTACAGCTTTTGACGAATCGGTAGCGACGGTGGTAGCCGAAGAATCGTCTCTGTCTGGAATGCCCTCGGCGTTTGCCCTGAGCCAGAACCATCCCAACCCCTTTAACCCAAGCACGACCATTAGCTTTTCTCTGGCCAGCTCGGGTTATGTATCGCTCAAGGTATACGATCTTTTGGGTCAGCAAGTAGCTACGCTTGTTGAGGGCAACCGCCTCGCCGGTAGCTATCAGGTGCGTCTTAACGCAGCAGATCTATCCAGCGGCATGTACTTTTATCAGCTGCAGGCGGGCGGTCAGGTCTTTAACCGCAAGATGATGCTCTTGAAGTAGGCTGCAGTAAACCACGTACAACAAAAAAGGGGGCAGGTCTTTCGACCTGCCCCCTTTTTGTTTTTTTCCGACCTCTTATATGATCGTACCCGGTTCTATAACGGCATCCTTGGGTATGACTACGATCCCGTCGCGGATGTAGTAATTCTTTCCTTCCGCCTCCATTACATTCTCGTCGTTGCTAATAATCACACGCTCTCCGATACGCGCGTTTTTATCGATGATCGCGCGGTTAATTGAGGCGTTTGCGCCAATACCAACGTTGGGCACAGATCGGGCTTGATTTCTCTCTATATCGACCGGAGTTTCGTAGTAATCGGCACCCATCACCACCGAGTTAAAAATCTTGGCTCCTGGTCCAATTACGCTGCGTATGCCAATTACGGACCGCTCTATTTGCGCATCGCAAATATAGGATCCCTCTGCCACCATCCCGTTCTCTATTCGGCAACTCTCCAACCGAGCACCTGCCAGGAAACGCGCACGCGTGTATATGGGAGCCTCGGGCAGATAGAAGTCAAAATTGGGCCGCGCGTCTGTCAGAGCGAGATTGGCATCGTAAAAGGAGCGAATCGTTCCAATATCTTCCCAATAGCCCGAAAACGTGTGCGCGAAAACGTTAACTTTATTAATGGCTTCGGGAATAATATGCTTTCCAAAGTCGTCGCGGTCGTCGCCCACTAGTAAACTAATCAGCACCTGAGGCTCGAATAGGTAAATACCCATGGAAGCCATATAAACCTCTTCCGGGTTGTCGCTCGGAGAGGATGGTAAGCGCAGCGACTCCAGTTCCTCGTCCGTTTGTGGTTTCTCGACAAAATCGACAATCCGCCCCTCGTCATCCACTTTTAGAATACCTAGTTCTGGCGCTTCGCGGCGCGTCACGGGCTTAACCGCGATAGAAACGTCAGAACCACGCGCCTGGTGTTCGGCGATAAAGCTGGCGTAGTCCATGCGATACAAATGATCACCGGAGAGAATAAGCACCTGCTCTGCACTCCGAGACAGGATGCGTCGCAGCTGCCGGCGCACCGCATCGGCAGTACCCTGGTACCAGTCTGAACTTTCCTGCGTCTGCTCGGCTGCTAGAATTTCGACATACCCTTCGGAAAACTGATCGAAGCGATAGGTCCGGCTTATGTGCTGGTGGAGCGACGCTGAGTTAAACTGCGTCAGCACAAACATCTGGTTAATGCCGGAGTGAATGCAGTTGCTGATGGGGATATCAATCAGGCGATATTTACCACCAATGGGCACAGCGGGCTTGGAACGATACTGGGTCAGTGGAAATAGACGCGTCCCCTGTCCGCCCCCCAAAATGAGTCCAACAACGTCGTTCATACTGGCTTGTCCAACCATGATTTATCCCCGGAAAGGTCTCTATTGGCTAACCTCTTGAATATGGTCAAAACGACCTATTAAAACAATGCTATAGCGGTGTTTTACCCAGCGCCTTTCGCATCTTATTGTCGCTCTGATACGCATCCTCGCGCAGATATAATAGGCCGTCATCTCCCACCCAAGCCGTCCAGTACAATAGGAAAACCGGCAGCGGATCATCCAAGACAATCTGCCGGTTCCTTCCGCTTGCTATCAGATTTTCTAACTCTTCCCCTTCCCAACCGTCGAGAAGGTGCTGAGCCAAAAACTCGCTGTCTTCAACGCGAATACAGCCGTGGCTAAACTCGCGTTTGTCCCGTTCAAAGAGGGCCTTGTTCGGGGTATCGTGCAGATAGACATTGTAGGGATTTTGAAAATAGAATTTAACCACGCCCAGTGGATTGGTCCGGCCGGGAACCTGCGCTATTTGCACATCGAAATTGGACGCCGTCATGCGGTCCCAATCAACCGTTTCAGGCTCCAGGCGCTGGACAGCCACACCGCGGCCCCTGCTAATGCGCAGACCGTTGCGCAGAGCGTAGCTCGGATCCCGCTGCAGTATAGGCAGCATCTCTCCGACGGCAATACTACGCGGCACGTACCAATACGGATTGAGCACGAGATGCGTCATAACAGCGCTGAATATCGGCGTGCGCCAATATTCCTTTCCAATAATTGTGCGAACCGTATACTCGCGCCTGCCGCGGCTTATAAAATCTAGTTCGTAATCGTCGAGACGGACGAGTATATAGCGCGCCTCAGGATCGTGCGGCAGCCACCGCCATCGCTCCATATTGAGCTCTATTTGCGCTATTTGATCTTCAACGGGCTGGTTAATCACCGCCAGCGTCACTCCGTCCAGCCTACCGCTGGGATTGATATGGCGGCGACGCTGGAACCGGCGAAGCGCAGCCGACAACGCCTCTCCTTTTACACCCGACAAATCCCCGCTCATCTCTAAGCGTTCCCGCAGTCCATCTCCTTGCGCACTCACCTGGACCCATCCTCCCCGCTGCTTGACGGCCCTGTATCGCGCCAGAGCATTTTTTAGACGGGCATATCCCCCCTGTGGCGGGCGTAGATTATCCAACGTCTCGCGGACTTGCTGAAGATCGAGCGCCGTTTCCAACAGGTCTGCCAGGCCGCCCTGTACAAACGGAGCATCCCAAAAATCGTGCACCGTACGCGGGTCGATGCGACCCCGTAGCATATGATTTCCGTAGCGAATAAATGCATTGGTGAGCAGCAGATCGAGTTCAACAGAGGTGCGCACTGAAGGCACTTCCCCCCCAGGCATTCGCCACAGAGCCAAAAGCGCGCCTATCGTCTCAACGTGGTAGCGTTGTGGATCTAAGCCATCGCCCTCGGCCGCTCTGAGCACACCGTATAGTGCGTCGGCCTGACGTCCGGGGCCGCGTGGACCACACCAAATAGGGCGATCTCCACGCTCCAAGTAAAACGCGGACAAATCCCTTGATACCGATAGGATTGTGTCGCCCACAACTAGGCTATTTCCCCGCAGGGCGATACGGACCCTGTCCGCGCTCTCCGCTTCCCACGTCCCCAATGCGTTTCCGCCCCCGTGTGCGCAGGAGAGCGTTAGACAAGACAGCGCGGTTAGGAGCCCCAACCAGAGGCAGGAATTCTTGCGTATTCCTATATCAAACCCGACCAAAAGCCTTTTTGATGCCGACCTATCCATGCCACTCTCCATCTATCTCTTGAGCACTCTCACCTCTGATAAGATCCACGGCGAACAGGCTCTGTCACCACAATCCTTAACCAATGCCACAAGAGAAATATAACACTTGCCCAGTCGTTCTGCGGATTCGTACTTTGGCTTGAAAACTATTCTCCTCCGTTCACAACTCGAGGTATCTCGTTCACGTGCTCTGGCTACTACCCGCAGTCTTTCTGAGTTTTGGCTTTGGCCAGCTCTTCAAATGGTCGCAGAGAAAAAACCACAAAGCACCCGTCGTCATCGCGACAAACTATCTCGTCCTAGCCGGTTGTCTCTTCTGCTATTTCCTACTCCGCGACGACCTTTCTACCTCTCCCCAAGCGCTCTTGATTGGAGTCATCACCGGAATATTTTTCATCGCCTCTATGCTGGTAATGACCCATGCGCTTACGCACATAGATTCCGCTCCCACATTAACCTCTTTTCGCCTAGCGGTTGTTGCCCCCATCTTTGTCGGGGCCTTCCTGTGGGACGAAACGGTTACAGGTCGACAGGTCGCTGGCTGCGTAGCGGCCTTAACCAGTCTGCTATTACTGAGCTGGCGCCCAGGCGAAACATCCCGGGGACGCAGCCTGTATCTGGTCGCCGCGATCTTTATTCTCCAGGGACTCAGTATGTGCTGTCTGCACTGGGTCCACCACGCCGGCTTAGACGAGGAGCGGCTACACGTTCTAATGATAACGGCTGCGACGGCTGGTATTTTAGGCAGCTTATTTGTTGCAGTCCGACGTATTCCCGTGCAGGCCCCTACTGCGCTAGTCGGAGCGGGAATCGGCGTGTTCAACCTAGTGACGCTCTCTATTTCTCTCACCGCGCTGTCCCAGATTCAGGGCACCATTTTTTTCCCTATTAACGGCTGCGGCGTTGTTCTTCTAGACAATCTTTTTTCCCATTTTATATGGAAAGAACCTCTCGGGCGAACCGGTTTCTTGGGCGCATGCCTAGGAGCACTGGCGATGGTCCTCATTATTTAAGCCATAGGAAAACGCACTATGACTGACAGACTCTCAGGAAAAACCGTGCTCGTCACCGGCGCCGGACGCGGCATTGGCCGGGCCATCGCCCACACAATGGCCCGGCAGGGAGCACGCGTGGCCGCTGCCGACGTCGACATGGTTTCATCAGAAGAGCTAGTAGCAGAGCTACCCACCGAGAGTATAGCTCTCGGCATGGACATCACTTCTTCAGACCAAGTGCGCTCAGGCGTAGAAAAGACGGTGGCTCATTTTGGCCAAATTGACGTATTGGTTAACAATGCAGGATTCCTAGTCTTCACGACCTACGAGGACTGCAGCGAAGCCATTTGGGATCAAATCGTCGACGTCAATATGAAGGGAACCTTTCTCTGCTCTCAGGCCGTCCTGCCCCATATGAAAGCACGCGGTCAGGGCGCCCTTATCAACATGACCTCGCTAGCGGCTAAAACGGGCGGCGTTGCGGCCGGTCCCCCCTATGCCGCTTCTAAGGCGGGCGTAAGCGCGCTAACGATTGGTTTAGCACGTGCCGTTGCCGCACACGGGATCCGCGTCAACGCCATTGCCCCGGGGGTTATTGAGACTGCGATGACGGATTCTGCTGAACACGCTCCGCTCAAAGCGCAAATCCCCATTGGCCACACTGGACAACCCCAAGACGTGGCAAACTGCGCGCTCTTTTTAGCCTCTGACGAAGCCCGCCATATAACGGGCGAAATAATTGACGTTAACGGCGGTCTATTCATGGACTAGACCCCTTAGCCATTCTAAAAGCACACCAATAAAAAAGGAACTACCTGTGAAGATACGTAGCCTGCGCGCCGTCCAACTTGACTTACCTGCTAAGAAACCCAGCACCACCCCACGTCGCGCTAGCTGGCGGCACTCCTCACCCATCGGCTTACCCATGAACAAATATCCCGAGTTCCCGCCTGACTTACCGCATAAATCGCCCGGCATCGGTGGACGCGCAGTCTGGGTGCAGGTCGTCGCGGAAGATGGCACATGGGGCTTGGGTCGCACGAGCTTCGGCGAGCCCGTTGCCGCACTCGTAGACTCCTTTTACGCGCCGCTTCTTGAGGGCCGTGACTGCTTTGCAACCGAACACCTCAATGATATGATGTGGCGCGCATCCAAGCGCCATGGATCACTGGGCTTATCAGCCTGTGCGCAGAGCGCGATTGACCTGGCTTTATGGGATCTCAAGGGCAAGCTCTTAGACCAGCCTGTTTATCGTCTATTAGGAGGACCCGCACGCGAAAAAATACGGGCCTATTGCACCGGAGATGACCTCGACTGGGCCCAAGAATTGGGATTTAACGCCTTTAAGATTACCAATCCAGCACACTACGAGGAGGGCATAGCCGGCATTAATACCGTGGAGGATAAAGTAGCTGCCGCACGCGAAGCTGTAGGCCGAAATTCCGAGCTAATGATCAACCCGGTTATGGCCTACGATGTCGAATTTGCCGTACGGCTGTGTCAGCGGCTCCGTCCCTACGAGCTGCGGTGGCTTGAGGAACCCCTTATACCAGAGGACCTTGAGGGCCACATTCAGCTGCGCAAAGCCGTGCCTTGGATGCCCATTGCTACCGGTGAAGACCATCACACGCGCATTCCCTTTCGCCAGCTGGTAGAAAACCGCTGCGTCGATGTTGTACAACCCGATCTACACTGGTGTGGAGGAATGACCGAGGCGGCCAAGATATATCATATCGCCGAAGCAGCAGGAATCAAATGCAGTCCACATGGAGGACTCAATTCGGCCTATGGACAGCACTTCTGCTACGCTTTTCCCGAATGCTCTCTCTGCGAATTTCACATGAGCACGCCCGTGGGCGTACCCTTGGAAGAGATGGTGGCGATACCAGGCACTGCTGTACCTAAGGACGGGTTCCTAGTGCCTTCAGATGCACCAGGATTTGGCATGGAAATACCCGAGCAATGGATCAGAGAGTGGGACCACAGCATGCATATAAAGGGGAACGACGTGGTGCTTTAGTTTTAGGGGATTTGAAGGGGGGACAGAGACGCGTAACCGATGGCTAGTAGCGACCCTCACCAAGGTCGCGCAGCAGATCGGCATAGGCACTTTCCCCTTCTTCTTCCCATACACGCAGTAGCTGCGAACCTACAATGCCGATCTCAACGGTCCCCTGCAAGCGTTTTAGATCAGCCCCGCTGCCCAGACCAAAACCCAGTGCAAGAGGCACATTGGTAGCCCGCCTACAGCGCTCGACAAAGGAAAAGAGTTCGGGGTCAATTTCCGTGCGGCTACCCGTCACGCCGCGCCGCGCAACGACGTAAACAAAACCGGCCGCCCGCTGTCCGATCTCGGCCAGCCGCTGGTCGGTATTGGTTGGGGTCATAAGCTGAATCGGATGCAGCTCGCGCTCTCGGCTCAGCTCAAATAGCTCCTCCCCCTCTTCAACGGGTAGGTCCGGTAGTATATAGCCGACCGATCCACCATCGCGCAGCGCTTCGCAATAGGCTTCGTGCCCCAAGCGAAACGCCGTATTGTAATAGCCCATCATTAGGTGGGGAAAGGTAAACTGGCGCGTAGAGCGCTGCATCAGGTCAAAGTACTGGGTCAGGGATATACCTTTTTCCAGTGCACTCTGATTGGCGCGCGCAAAGGTCGGCCCGTCGGCTACCGGCTCACTAAAGGGCATCTGCAATTCTACAAGGTCTACCCCCACTTCACCCATGATTTCCAGCATCCGCCAGTTCTCTTCAAGCGAGGGATAGCCGGCGATGAGGTGGGTCATTAATAACACCTTGCGCTCGCCTAGGCGCTCTCTGATATAGGACTCGAGATTCACAGTTTATCAACCTTCTGACGCAAGAATTCCTTCCATTTTGCATCATCTAGCGCATCGGCAATCGTAAATATGTCTTTGTCTCCGCGCCCCGACATATTGATCAGCACAGTCTGCTCTGGATCCATAGTAGCCGCTTCGCGCAGTCCACCGGCTAGTCCGTGACAGCTTTCCAAAGCGCCGATGATACCCTCTGAACGCATGAGCAATTTGAGCGCATCGATCACTTCTGCATCAGTTGCCGATTCGGTCCGCATGCGACCACATTCATGCCAGTGGGCAAGAATAGGACTCACGCCAATGTAATCCAATCCCGCAGACACGGAGTGAGTATGCTGCATTTGTCCTTCATCGTTTTGAAAAAAATACGTCTTGTAGCCCTGAGCTACACCGGGAACGCCCATGCCTCCTGCAAGTCGAGCGGCATGTTGGCCACTGCTCAACCCCAACCCTCCTGCTTCAATACCAACCAACTCGACTTCGGGATCGTCGATAAATCCAAGAAAAAGGCCCGTCGCATTAGACCCTCCGCCTACGCACGCATAGACTCGGTCGGGAAGTCTCGCGGGACAGGCGAGCATTTGCTCGCGCGATTCCAGTCCAATAATGCGCTGAAAATAGGCAACTATTTGGGGAAAGGGATGTGGGCCACAGGCCGTGCCCAGCGCATAATGGGTGTCCTCCATTGAGTAAGCCCAGTCGCGCAAACACTCGTTAATCGCATCCTTCAGCGTAGCAGCGCCGTCTTCAACGGCAACGACGGTAGCGCCCAACTGCTCCATCCAAAACACGTTGGGCCGCTGTCGCTCAACGTCTACGGCCCCCATGTATATCGTGCAGTCTAGGCCGAAACGCGCAGCCATGGTCGCAGTCGCAACCCCGTGCTGACCTGCTCCGGTTTCTGCAATCACGCGGCGCTTGCCCATCCGCTTAACCAATAGCCCCTGCCCCATGACGTTATTGGCCTTATGCGCACCGGTCTGGTTGAGATCTTCCCGTTTGATAAAGATCTGCGCACCGCCAATTTCACGAGTTAGGTTTTCCAGATATGTAATGGGCGTTGGACGGCATGAGTAGGATTGCATGACCTGCACAAATTCGGGCCAAAAAGACTCATCGGATCGCGCTTCATCAAATACTTCGATAAGCTCATCAAGCGTCGAGCGTAGAATCTCTGGCACAAACGCACCGCCAAAAGAGCCGAAGTATCCCGGCCGCTCAGGGGCAAATATTTCGTCGGTCAGCGCGCCCATTAATCGGCCAGTTTAGCGCGACGTAGCGCATCAGTTAGCGCATTTCCCGTGGGCTCTTCCACCTGTTCTCGCTTCATTCGTTCCTGAAAGTCTCGCAGGTTGGCGGCCGATTCCATCGATTCTACCTGCCGAATCGAAAGACGCAGACGCTGACGACGCATATCGGCTTCAAGCACCACAATTCGCACCTCTTCACCCAGAGAAAGCACTTCGCGCGGGTGCGCAATGCGGCGATCGGCAATTTCAGAAACATGCACCATACCTCGAACCCCTTCAGCCAACTCTATAAACGCGCCGTAGTCTTCCAGACTATCGACCTTGCCCGTAGCGACGGTACCAGCGGAAAACTGCTCGCGCACGGCGTCCCAAGGATTTTTCTCGAGAGCTTTTATCGAAAGAGAGATCCGCTCTTTACGGCGATTCCCCAACCCCTTTGTATCCAATACCACCACTTCAATCTCTTGTCCCTCTTGCAGAGCGTCGCTAGGCTGATTGACGCGCTGATAGCTAATTTCGGAGACGTGCACCAGGCCTTCTACTCCTGCTCCCAGCGCGACAAAGGCGCCAAAATCCTGCAGGCGCGTCACCGTGCCCTGCAGCTTCGCACCTTTTTTTAATGTTGCTCGGACAGCCTCGGCTTCTTTGTTCTGTTCGGCTTCGAGCAGAGCCCGACGCGATACGACGATATCGCGTCCCTGATGGCGGAACTCAATGATCTTGAAGCTAAACGTCTTGCCTCGGTATTCCTCGGCGCTTTCGACATAGGATGTATCAATATGCGAGATGGGACAGAACCCGCGCACGCCGCCTTGAAAAATAACGCCCATCCCCCACTTGTTTACCGCGTCAACTTGACCTTCTACCGGCATGCCGGACTTGAATGCCTGGTAGAGTGCATCGGTATTACCGTCTGTGCGGCTCACGCTGCGCGTCAACTGCACTTCATCACCGACGCTGGCGGCAAAAGCTTCTATTTGGTCTCCCACTGCAAATAGCGCCTCGCCGTCCTTACCGAGCAGTTCACTTGCGCGAATGATAGCTTCGCCGCGTCCACCGTAGTCTACAAAGGCCGTCTCACCGTCAATTTTGGCAATAACACCGCTCACCTTATCTCCGACTTTGACCTCCCCTTTAGCATCCGATTCACTCTCGGCTAACATCTGGGCAAAGTCGCCCTCCCCAGCCTCCGGGGAAGCAGCCTCCTTCTCGGGCTCACTAGCAGCGACCTCCACGGGCGCGGCCTCTTCCTCGGCGGCGCCGTCCCCATTTTCCTCCGTCACCGTTTCAGACTCTCCTGCTACAGCCTCTGCCTCTTCCTGTGGCGCTTGGGCCATACCGGTAGCCTCTTCTTGAACATCTCCCTCTTGAGCCTGAGGATCGTCTGCCATTACAACACTCCTTTAGGAACTGAGCGAGGCCCCTCATGAGAGACCGCGCGTCTAATTGTTGATTCCATCCCTAGGGTAAGAGTATAACCTTACCCGTTGTTTTTCGCCCCTGTATTGCGCGATGGGCCTCAACGGCGTCGGACAGCGAGAAGCGATGACCAATACGCAGGTCAAGCGCTCCCTGTGCCATCCAATTGAATACATCCCCGGCGCGCTCTAAGAGTGCTTCTCGGGTCTGCGTGTAGTGAGCAGACGTCGGCCGGGTTAGAAAGAGCGAACCCTTGGTATTGAGAATACCGGGATCAACCGGCGGGACGGGACCGCTCGACTGGCCAAAAAGAACCATGTAGCCGAGTGGACGCAGCACATCCAACCCTCGATCAAAGGTCGTTTTCCCCACGGAGTCGTAAACGACATCTACGCCCCTACCGTCGGTCATGCGCATTACCTCGTCGGCAAAATCGACTTCTGTATACTGGATTACCTCGTCGGCCCCCGCTCCGCGTGCGAGGGCTTCCTTTTCAGCCGTGGATACCGTAGTCAGAACCCGCGCGCCGCACATCTTGGCCATCTGAATAAGCAGAAGCCCCACACCCCCAGCACCAGCGTGAATCAGGGCCGTATCCGTATCCTTGAGTGGGTACGAACCGTGCGCCAAGTAGTGCGCGGTAATTCCCTGTATCATCGCAGCAGCGCCTACCTCACACGATACTCCTTCTGGCAGTGCGACCACGCGATCAGCCGGCACAGCAGCTAGCTCGGCATATGAGCCCATTGGACCGGCATAGGCGACCTTATCACCGACGGCAACGCCGTCAGCACCCTCGCCTAGCGCCACAACTTCCCCAGCGCCCTCCACCCCCAGAATGCTGGGAAGGGGGACGGGGTACAGTCCCTCCCTGTGGTAAGTGTCTATATAGTTGAGCCCGACTGCTTCAAGGCGAATTAGCACTTCGCCAGAGGCCGCTACAGGATCATCTACTTCTTCCCAATTTAGGACCTCAGGCCCACCGTTGGCATGAAAGCGCACCGCTCTCATAAAACCTCCCTACATTCTCTTGAAAAGGCATCCAATTTACGCCCTAATAAATTAGGCATTGCCCTGCACAAAAACAAATAAGGCTTTCACCCAAAAGATCTTTTATCACTCCTATCAGCGTTCCGATTTCCCCTGTCCTACTCGGCCTCGTAGACGGGCTCTCCACGATGGAGCCTCAGCGCAATACGCAGCGTCTGTAACAGCTGACGCTGGGTGGGTGCATGGGCGGCCAGATAGCGAGCAGCCGCCACTGCGATAATGCGTCGCTCCTCCTCAATGCGTGGCTCTTCGCACTGGCGCAGGGCCGCTTCTAGCATTTGGAAACTGTGAAATTCACCATCTTCGCGGACGAGCGATTCCGTGAGGGTTTCGAATAGGAACTGCCAATCGCCTCCCTCCGCTAGGTAAGCATAGACGCGTCGCCCCGCCTCGTCGACTTGCTGCTGATTGTTGAGCAGCTGCAGGTAGTCATCTTGGAAACGTTCTTCCACGGGCTCAGCTACCCCACGCGGCAAACGCGCAGGAGGTATATTGAGAAAGCGGTCTAAATAGACGCGCACGGCACCGTGAAATATTCCGCGAACGACCTCTTCTGACCGCGTCCTTTTCAGCAGCTGATGCAGCGCGTTGGCATAGGTAAAGGTGTGCAGTACGGCAATCCAGTCGGCAAACTCGTTTTGCACGTGAAAGCGAGCCACGCGCAGAGCCGCCGCATAGCAAACAACGCCCGCCAGCTGAACCGGCTGCGCTCCGTCCCGCAGCCCTTGGCAGAGGGCTTCTATCGCGGCGTGGGGGTCGTCTGCTAGCAGAATTTCACTTAGGCCTGACGGGCACTCCCATTCTTTTCCGCGCCCTTCGTCCAAGTATTCCGACAGGTTGGAAAACACGTCCTCTGACAGAGACACCAAATCAATCGGGTTCCGCCAAGCATTCTGTTCTTCGCTGCGCTGAGCCTGACACAGTTGGCGAACAAGAGAAGGGAGCACCTCTCCTGCGTGTTCCCAACCGATGCGGTCGAGCAGTTCGAACGCCTTGTTTATAAAATCAACGATGTGTCCCCCATCCAAGTAGAAATGATCGGTCGCCGCTAGGAGCATCATATCGGCGAGCGCACTCGGCTCGGCCCCTCTCCCTATGGCCGTCAACAGGCAGCGCTCCGCGCCATCGACACTGCGCACGGCAACCATATCACGAAACCACTTGCTCAAATTACTCCATTCAACTTCGCCGCTGCCCAGCGGCTGCAGGGGGAATTTTGGCGGCTGACCGGCGCTGTCGCTGGCAACGTGCACCAACCCGTGATAAAGTGGAGCAATTCGCCCATCGGCCTGCAAGTGATCGCACACGTTGGCCATAGCCGTAAGTATGGTCAGCCCTGGCCCCCAGCCGCTTCGACGGTGAGCAAGCCCAAACAACCCTCCTTGGCGCACTATATCTCCGTGCTCTTCTCCCGACTTTACCAGCGCAACAACGGCTTTCGCCACAACGAGACGGATATTTTGCTGCATTCCTTCAAGCAAGCGCCTGCGCCCCGCCTCGATGGGGTCCTCCCCAGAGCGATCCGTCGAGACGTAGACTTCACCCCCTTCTTGTCTAATCGGGTACGAGGCGACATCATCGGCGAAGAGATCGAACGTGCAGCCACTCCGAGCATCAAAACGGGCGTGGTGCCAATGGCAGGTAAGCACGCCGTGATCGATGGTTCCCCGATGGAGGGGGAAACCCATATGGGGACACCGGTTGTCTACGGCATAGAGAACCCCCTCATCATAAAAAACGGCGATGGGCACCGGCCCCTCCACCACGAGGCATCGCTTCTCGCGCAAAAGGCCCATAGAACCGACGTGTATTTCACCCTCTCTGTCTGTCATAGCAACACTCTCTCCGTTTTTTTGGTGCCTTACGTAGATATTGCCCACCCATAACCTAATGTATTGCGACGCCATCCTGTTGGCTAAACTCCGATTCGTATGTTTCTTATCAGATCAATCTCAATCGCTTCACATATCGGGAGTTTGTCGAAATGAAAGTAGCCAAGTTCGGCGGTACATCGCTGGCCTCGGCCGAGCAAATAAAAAAAATCTGCGCAATCATTACCGATGATCCTCAGCGACGACTCGTCGTCGTTTCTGCTCCTGGAAAACGCAGCGCAGACGACACCAAGGTAACGGACTTGCTCATAGAAGCCGCACGTGTTCGCCTTACGGGCGAAGACGGCACGGCCGAGATTGAGCGCGTCATTGAACGCTATCGAAGTATCGCCGAAGCGCTCGACCTACCCAATGATTCGTTAGAACCCATCCGGCAAGACTTTTTGCGCCGGCTGCATTTAGACACT
>Ga0181568_10003364_pt1 | contig 14426 bp, 14 predicted proteins | sample 101ome_20_FD_133758 | JGI IMG/M metagenome (GOLD analysis project Ga0181568, IMG submission 133758) | Coastal salt marsh microbial communities from the Groves Creek Marsh, Skidaway Island, Georgia - 101404AT metaG (megahit assembly) | ecosystem: Environmental > Aquatic > Marine > Intertidal... | reverse complement strand
TGGTAAGGCTGCTTTGCCTCAAATCAGACGTTCCTTTTTGCTCTCGGCAAGTGGAATTATTCTCTCGTTTATGCTGTTGGGGGTGATCCTTTTGCTCATGCGTCAAGCAGGGGCGGCTATTGGCTGGGGGGTACAGTTCCAGAACCCGTATTTTCTCGGCTTTATGGCTCTCTTGATGGTGGGTTTTGCCCTTATGATGCTGGATTTTATTATCCTGCCAGTGCCTAAATTGGCTCAACGTCTGTCTAGGCGTTGGAATCATGGTGATCACGCCTCACCACAAAGTGGCTGGAATGATCTTGCTTCTGGGGCGATGGCAACATTGCTTGCTACCCCATGTTCAGCGCCATTTGTCGGCACGGCGGTGGCTTTTGCTTTTACCGCTTCCCCTCAAGTTATGATGGCGGTATTTCTGGTCATGGCATTGGGTTTGGCCTCGCCATGGTTGTTGGTGGCGGCGGTTCCGCGTTTAGCGGCATTTCTTCCACGCCCTGGGAAATGGTTAATCTGGGTGCGGCGGATATTGGCCTTAGGGCTTTTGCTGACAGCGGCTTGGATGGTTTTTATTTTAATAGCTGTGGTTTCTGGCGAAAAAGCGCTATCATCTGGTGACTGGCAGAAATGGCAACCAGGATTGGCAGAAAGCCTAGCTTCTGATGGTCAAATTGTTCTGGTTGATGTCACTGCAGATTGGTGTTTGACCTGTAAGGCCAATCAACTTTTTGTCTTAGAAACAGAAACGGTTCAACAGCTATTAACACAAGAAGAGGTTGTTCTTTTACAGGCAGATTGGACGCGGCCTGATGATCAGATTTTGAACTACCTCAAGAGTTTTGGGCGCTATGGTATTCCATTTAACGCCATTTATGGTCCAGGACTAGAAAGTCCCTTGGTCTTGCCAGAACTGTTAACACCAAGTGCGTTGTCTGATGCTATTGAAATGGCAATATTGCGGCCTACTTACTGAATATCAATAAGAATGGAGACTACTATGACTATTGCTGTCGGTGACCATCTTCCGGATGATTTAATACATTTAAGAGTAAATATCTCAATCACCGAAACTAGCCTTGCGGCTTGGGCAGCTGGTCGTAAAGTTGTTTTGTTGACGGTGCCTGGGGCATTTACGCCAACCTGTTCAGAAAAACATTTGCCTGGCTATATCACCCTTGCGGATGATTTTAAGGCAAAGGGGATAGATGCAATTGGTTGTCTTGCTGTTAATGACGCTCATGTGATGTCAGCATGGGGGGCGCAGGTTGGGGCAACAGGCAAAGTGGATATGTTGGCTGATGCGCAAGGATTAGCCTCTCACGCGATGGGTATTGATGTGGTCACAACCCCTGTTTTAGGGAAAAATAGGGCAGGGCGTACCGCGATGGTCGCAGAAAACGGTGTAGTGACACAGCTATACATCGAAGAGCCAGCAGCGTTTTCGGTTTCTGCCGCCGAATACGTCATAGATCGGCTCTAATCACCGCGTATCAGACGCTCGGCCTCTTTTCGTGCTAAGTCATCACATCGTTCGTTCATTGGGTGTCCTGAATGCCCCTTGACCCATTCCCAGCTAATCTCAAACGATTGGGTGAGGTCATCTAGCCTTTGCCATAAATCTTGATTAGCTACGGGTTTCTTGTTCGCGGTTTTCCAACCATTTTTTCGCCAACCATGTATCCATTTTGTGATGCCGTCACGCAGATAAATGCTATCTGAAACCACTTTAATAGGTACGGCCCGCCTCACGGCCTCAAGCGCTTTAATCGCGGCCAATAGCTCCATGCGGTTGTTGGTCGTATCAGCTTCACAGCCTGACAGTTCTTTTTCTTGATCTTGCCATACAAGGATAGCGCCCCAGCCGCCCGGACCAGGGTTCCCAAGGCAAGCACCATCAGTATAAATCTCAAGTGGGGGCTTGTTCATGGGCTCATGACCATTTGTTCAGTTGTGGTGATGGCATCAAAAAAACGCAGGCGATCGAGGTAATCTACCGGATTATGTGGCAGGACTTGAGCATCTGCCGGGGTATTGATCCAATCATATAATCGGGTCAGAAAAAACCGCATGGCGGCTCCTCGTGCCAGAACAGGCAGAGAGACGTATTCAGCTTGGTTCAGCGGCCTTAGTGAGGTGTAGCCAGCAAAGAGTGCTGCAGCGTGTTCACGCTGAAAGGCTTTTTGATTATCAAAACACCATGCATTGATCATAATCGCCAGATCATAGGCAAACCAATCCTGACAGGCGAAATAGAAATCAATGACGCCACTAATCTCATCCCCTGAAAACAGAATATTATCTGGGAAAAGATCAGCGTGGATCACCCCTGATGGCAGATCTTTAGGCCATTCTGCCTCAATCCGTGAAAGCCAATGATCTACGGTTAAGGTTAGCCCTGTTTCAAGCTGATCGGCAGCTTTGCCAGTGTCTGCAAATAAAGGCCGCCAAGCGTGCTGGCTGAGGGCATTAGGCCGCTTTATGGTGAAATCTGCTGCTTGCAAATGCAATGTTGCTAGTACTTCACCAGCTTTCCTGCAGTGTTGTTCGTTAGGTATGGTGATGGATGCCCCTTGCAAAAAGGTGACAATCGCCATGGGTTTATCTTTGATAGTCTGAAGAATCTGACCGGTTTTATCCGCAACAGGGCTAGGGCAAGGGAAATGCTTTGCTGCTAAATGTCCTTTAAGGCCAATAAAAAAGGGCAACTCTGCTGGCGTGACACGACGTTCATAAATCGTCAAAATATAGTCACCTTTGGTTGTCTCTAGCCGGTAATTGGTGTTTTCAACGCCTTGGGTAATACCGGTGAGTTGCCGTCTCTGGCCAATGTCATACCCAGCCAAAAGCTGGTCAATCATTGCATCTGTGATCACGGTATAAACTGCCATAACGCCCTCAATGTCGTAGAATAGGGGGCAGATTAAAAGCTATCGTTTCAGTGGCGGTAATGTGCCGGTTTACGATGATATCATAACGATCAGCAATTGCGGCGATCACATCCTCAACCAGCTCCTCTGGGGCGGATGCTCCTGCCGTAATGCCAATTCGTTCTGCATCGGCAACATAAGACCAGTCAATAGCCTCAGCCCCTGCGATCAGCATAGCTTCACGAACCCCAGCGATTTTTCCAACTTCAACCAGACGTTTCGAATTAGATGAGTTTTCTGCCCCGATCACCAGCAAAAGATCTGCCATTGGGGCAATGTCTTTCACTGCCTGTTGGCGATTTGTGGTCGCGTAACAAATATCCTCGCCCCTTGGCCCGTTGATATGGGGAAAGCGATTCTTGAGGATGGAAATGATCTCTTTGGTATCATCAACAGATAAAGTGGTTTGGGTAGCATAAGCAAGGTGATCACTGTCAGGGGGGGTAACTGTCATAGCATCTTCAGCTGTTTCAACAAGCGTCATGCCGCCGTCCTCGACTTGCCCCATCGTACCTTCGACTTCGGGATGACCAGCATGACCAATCAGCAAGATATGAGCCCCATGTTTATAATGACGGCTAGCCTCAACATGAACTTTTGTAACCAAGGGACAGGTAGCATCAACAGATATCATGTCTCTCCGTTCAGCCTCTGCCACAACAGATTTAGCAACCCCATGGGCGGAAAACACAACAGGCTTGCCATTGGGGATATCATCTAGCTCTTCGACAAAGATAGCACCCATCGCGGCCAGACGATTCACAACATGTTTGTTATGGACAATTTCATGTCTGACATAGACAGGGGCACCAAATTTTCTCAAAGCTTCTTCAACAATGCGAACAGCCCGATCAACGCCAGCGCAAAACCCCCGGGGTTCGGCAAGGATAATTGTTTTCTGCTCATGTTTCGCTGTGGAATTTGTCATGCTACTGTTTTGCTAGAAGATGGCGCTACGGTCAACTTGAAACAAACCCATAAAGGCGTATAGTGCATATATCTAATGCAAAAAGGCGACAAGAATGACTAAAGATATGAAAATTTCAAAACCTTGGGCGCGCTTTGGCCATTGCCTAAAGCCAGTTTCTTTCCTTTCGCCTGTGGTGATGCTTGGCGTTGCCCTTAGCCTAGCGGGATGTTCAGCATTTGAGCCGGAATATTCAGAATGCCCATCAATTACGGCAGCGCTTGGGGGTGAGCAGACTTTTGCCAAAGGCCAGAACTTAGGCCAAATCGCCTCAATACGGTTTAATGGAACTTATGGTCAATGTGTCCAAAAATCAGGCTATACGGATACAGATATTACGGTGCATTTGCTTATGGAACGGGATATGCGGACAGGGGCGAATATCGAAGCGGTAGACGTGCATTTGACTGCGGCGATTATTGACTCTGATGATCAAGTGACAACACGCAAGGTCATTACTGAGGAAGTGTTCTTTAGCAGTGGCCTTGATCGCTCTTTCCCAACCTTTGATTTCAATCTGGATGTTCCTGATGGGCACCGTGTGCTTTTAGGGCTTGGCCGGGCCGCGCAATAAGGCCTTCATAAACAGCATAAAAAAGGCAGGGCGAAAGCACCCTGCCAATACTTGTATATAATATAATCTTGAAACCTAGGCCTAGACTTGCCATGTGGCGGCAATCACAACTGCCTATGATAGCAGGCGGGTTTAGTTGATAGATTTAATCGCTTCAATATCCGCTTTGAGAAGGTTATTTGCGGCGACTTGATCCATATTTTCACGAATCAAATCAGCAGCGGCGGCCGTAGCCAATTGTGCGGCTCTGTTGCGAATATCTTGGGTGGCTTCCACTTCTAGGGCTTTAATTTTGGCTTCAGCCTGATCCTTGCGGCGTTTGATTGAAGCTTCTGCATTTTTCTTTGCGGCTTCTTCAATTTGCAAAGCAGCCTTTTCAGCATTAGCAATAATCTCTTTTGCTTGATCCGTGGCCTCGCGTTGTAGACGCTGGTATTTCTGAAGCTCGTTTTGCGCTTCTTCACGCAGGGTTTTGGCTTCATCTAGATTGTTGCGGATGTCTTCGCTGCGCTTATCCAGCGCGGCAGAGATGGCTGATCCCGCTTTTTTCCAAACCAGTGCCACGAACACACCAAAAGAAAGCGCTACCCAAAGGCTTTCATTAATCAATGGTCCACCAGGTCCTGCCGCCATATCAGCGTCCTCCAGTTAAAAAATCAACATAAAGCCACTAAATTGTGGCTTTTTCTGCTTGTTTTACCAATCTCTTGGCATCGGTTTTTCCAACCTTCATACCAGTCAACTGTGCCACAACATCCATCGCAGATGTGCTGGCAATATCTGATACTTCTTTTAGCGCGTCAGTACGAGCCTTTGCGATTTCTGCCTCAGCCTCAGACATTTTCTTTGCTAGGCTAGCATTCGCAGTGGCAACCTTTCGCTCCATTTTTGACATGATGCTTTCGGTCGCTTTACGAGTCATTTCATTGCCGTTGTTACGCGCATCGGCAAGCATCTTTTCAAAGGCTTCTCTCGCCTCTTCTGCATCATCTGAAGCTTGTCTTGCCCGGCGAAGATCATCTTCAATCCGGTTATGACGCTCTTCTAGAACAGAGCCAATGCGTGGCACGACAATGCGCCACATCAAGAGGTAGGCTAGCGCAAAGCTAACCACTAGCCAAAAGATCTGGGTTGGCCATGTTGAGAAATCCAACTGTGGCAGGCCGCCACTTTCCTCACCTTTTTCAGATGCTGCCATCACTGATTGGGTCATAGCAATGACCAATCCAGCGGCGGTAATACCGGAAAAGCAAGATTTAAGGTGACGTGATTCTGTCCAAGCATTTGGCTTCATGGCGCGAATCCCTGATCTAAGGCCTCGTGGTGTCTTTTGCTTTTGTTCGGAATTAAAATACGAACAGGAGCAAAAGGGCAACAACCAGCGCGAAAAGCGCGATGGCTTCGGTCAAGGCAAAGCCCAGAATACCAATACCAAACACGTCGTTACGTGCGGATGGGTTACGAGCAATTGAGTTAACCAATGATGAGAAGATGTTCCCAATACCAATACCTACGCCCAAAAGTGGGAGAACGGCAATTCCGGCACCGATAAGTTTTGCTGCTTCAGCTTCCATGGATCTTTCCTTCCGTTACTTATGATAGTTGAGTGGTTAAAGTTCCGCCTTCCAACGGAATTTGAAAACACATGATCTTAATGAAGATGGATGGCATCATTCAGATACATGCAGGTAAGAATCGTAAACACATAGGCCTGAAGGGCGGCGACCAGAACTTCAAGTCCAGTCAAGCCTACCAAAGCCAGAAATGGTAAAATTGCCCCTGGTGCATAAACACCGCCAGCACCAGTGATCATCACAGCAAGACCAGCAAACACCTTGAGCATCGTGTGGCCTGCGAGCATATTGGCAAAGAGTCGCACAGAAAGGCTTACTGGGCGCACAAAATAGGAAACCACCTCAATAACAATCAGAAATGGTATCAGAACCTTAGGTGCGCCAGGGGGCACAAAGAAGGATAAGAAATGAAAGCCATGCTTAAAAATAGCAATCAGTGTGACGCCGATAAAAATAAATGCCGCTAAAACAAATGTCACTACGATCTGGCTGGTAAAGGTATAGGAATAAGGGATTAACCCAAGCATATTACCAAATAAAAGAAACACAAATAGCGTAAAAATAAAGGGGAAATAAGGCCGCCCAGCATTCCCCACATTGCTGCTGACCATGTCTGAGATGAACTCATACATCATTTCAGCTGACGCTTGCATCCGGCCAGGAACCATTTGACGCCCACGCATGGCAAAGGTCAAAAATATCGTGCTAAGCAAGACCGTGAGAATCATAAACAAAGCGGAATTGGAGAATGAGATATCATAGCCAAACAGCTCAAGGTGTAAGAGTGCCTTGATCGTAAATTGCTCAACCGGTGAATGCATGATGTGTCCTCGTGATCCTTATCAATGGAATATCAACCCTTTTTATCATCATCTGTTTCAGATTTCTGATCATCGGATTGTTTATTTTCCAAATACCCCAGTTTTAACCCTTGGCCAGTAGCCATTCTCCAGATATTCATCATCCCTGCTAGTGTCCCCAAAAAAAACAGGATCACCATAAAAAGTGGAATTGTGCCTAGCCATTGATCCAGAAGCCATCCGATAAATGTTCCCACTACGGTTCCGGCGACCAGTTCTGTTGCTATTCTTCCAACTAGTGCTAAGGCATCAGCTGGTAATTCCGCTCTCGAACGCTTGCCTTTTGCCGGATTGGTAAAATCATGTTCGGCTTTAGCGATCCGTGTTTTTAAGTCCACGTCCGTTTTGCCATGTTCACGCTTACCCTGTTTATCAGGCTTGGCTTTGTCAGAGACGATATTCATATCCTTTCTCAAAAAAACGAATTCGTGCGAATGCTTCATCAAGCCTTGACCTGCATTCACAATTTGCGTTTGCAAAGTATGATTCCATCACCATTATGTCAAGTGATCATGCGCCGTCTTTTGGGCCTTCTTTGGACAGAAACTGGGGCAAAAAGTCCCATGCTAGGGGAATTAGGCGGATTCTTTATATTTTTCAGCCGTTTGCAGATCAACAGACACAATCTGGCTAATGCCTCTTTGTTCCATGGTCACACCAAAAAGACGATCCATTTGTGCCATGGTCAGGCGGTGATGCGTGACAACGATAAATCGGGTGCCAGTTTCGCGGGCAATTTGCTCAATCATACCGCAGAACCGAGCCACATTGCGATCATCCAGCGGTGCGTCGACCTCATCCAGAATACATATTGGGGCAGGATTCGTCAGAAATACCGCAAAAATCAGCGCTAGTGCGGTCAGGGCTTGTTCACCGCCTGATAACAGAGACAAAGATTGTAATTTCTTTCCTGGTGGGCTGGCCATGATATCAAGCCCAGCTTCAAGCGGATCATCATCATCTGTTAAAACCAGTTCTGCAGAACCCCCATTGAATAATGTCGTAAACAGCTCGCCGAAATGCTTATTCACATCGGCAAAACTGCGCAAAAGCCTTTCACGGCCTTCGCGATTAAGCTGATGGATAGCATCGCGAAGTTTTTTGATGCCATTAATCAGATCATCGCGCTCCGTTGTCAGGCTAGTCATGCGTTCTTCGACTTCGGCCATTTCCATTTCAGCACGCAGGTTAACCGGACCGATATTGTCACGTTCACGCAGCAATCGTTCCACGCGCGATTCTAAGGCCTCTAGTTCACTGCGATTTGGAACAGTCGCATGATCCTCATCCGCGTGCGTATCAGTGATGCCTGTGATGTCAGACAATTGATCAGGGTTAATGCTTAATTTTTCTCGGATACGGGCAATAGTGTCCTGAAGGGCACGTTCGACAACGGCCATTTCACCTTCTTGCCTGATCATAGCTTCGCGAGACTGGATTAATTCAGCTTCTAATTTTCGGTGGGTGGCTTCAGTTTCAGACAGAACCGTTTCTGCAGACGCCAATTCGTCACCCGCATCACGAACGGATGTAGCGGTGTTAGCAATAGCGTCGGCAATCTGTTCACGCTTCTGGATGAGCATATCTGGCTGGGCTTTAAGATCAGAAAGCTCCGCCATGAGCTGTTCTTGCCGGTTTGTTAATTCCGCGACACGATTAAAGGTGCCATCATAGCGTTGTTGCCAGCTTTGCAGATCGCGGTTTATCTGGCGGCGCTTTTCCTGCCTTTGATCTCTTGCACGCATGATAGAGCTCTCAGCACTCATGGCTTCAGCTAATCGGGTTCTGGCGGCTTCAGTATCTTCGCGGCATTGATGAAGCTGCTTGGCCATTTCTTCACGCGAAGAGAGGCCAGCCAATTCGATCAACACCTGATCGTGCGCGGCGGTCATCTCAACTTGGCTGGTGGTCAGACTAGCGGCTTGGGTGTTGGCCGAAGTCAAAGCCGCTTGAGCTTGTTCAAACTGTCTCGTGGCCTCAAGCAGAGTGTTTTGCGCCAGCTTTTCTTCTTCACGCAACGTCCGAATATATTGCTCAGACTGTAGTAATGTAGCTTTGGCTTGCTCGGCTTTAGCCAAAGCAAGTTTAGCACGATTTTGAACCTCATCGCTTTGGGCAGTTAGCTCTTTTAGTCTGGCTTCATGGCGAAGCCTCTGGGCCGCACTAGCGGCAGATCCGGCAGGCTTCACATAGCCATCCCAACGCCAAAGCCCACCTTCGGCGGTAGTTAGCATTTGACCAGGGGCTAGATGCGCCTGCAGTTTTATGGCGGTGTCCGCATTATCAACAACCCCAACCCCTGACAATGCCCTTGCCAAGACAGGTGGGATATCCATATGGCTGATCAAAGGCACACTATCCTTAGGCGGTGTCGTCATAGCGGCGGCTTTTGCTTCACCACCAATATCTTCACGCCAGAAACCATCACTGCCTGCCCCCACAGGAGAAGTCAGGCTGTCAGATAGGGCGGCGGCAAGCGCCTGCTCCATTCCATCACGAATAGTGATCATCGTTGAAACGGCAGGGCCATTTTCCTGATCATCTTGATTGATCAGAAGCGAAGACAAGGCTTCAATCTCGCTTGCCATGCGCCGCTCTTCAGCTTCAGCTGTATTGGCGGCGGCGGTTAGCGCTTGGCTTTGCTGAGCCATGGCTTCTGTTTCACCACTTGCTTTTTCGCGCTTGCTGGTGGCATCGGCTACCGCAAGTTCAGCCTTTTTGAGGGCTTGGCTGGTCTCACTTTGGCTTTGTTGAAGGACAGTTAAGTCTAATGCTGCCAGCCGTGTTTCTACATCATCAAGACGGCGTTTTAGATCATCGCGTTGGCGTTCAAGGCTGGTCTGATCGCGTTCAGCGGCGTGAAAACGAGCGGTGATATCCGCTAAAGCTGTTTCTAATTCACTGGCCGCCTCACGCGCTTTGATGCGCTCTTCTTGGGCGGCTTGCAATTGAGGCTCATCATCATTTTCTGAAGCGATGAGCTGGGCCTCATCATCTTTCAGCTGGGCAAGTGCCGCGCTCGCATCGCTCTGAAGCTGTTTTTCGCGTTCCATATCGGTGCTGATTTGATCGATTCTAGTTTCGGCCTCGGTGGTCTGACGGATCAGCCGCTCTTCTTCGCTGCTAATTTGTTCCATCGCTAGATCAAGACGCTGTTTTTCTGCCATCACAGAGGCGTTTTTTTCACGCAAAGGCGGTAGAGAATCGCGTGCAGTCTGGCGCGCTGTTTCAGCTTGCGTGACAAGTGCGGTGGCTTCTGCTACCACGCGTTTCCATTCCCTGTCTTTGGCTTGAGCGGTTTGCACATCAGCGGTTTCAATCAGATATTTGGTATGAAAAAGCTGGGCTTCGGCTGAACGGATGCGATCGGCAATAGACCGATAACGCGCCGCTTGCCGCGCTTGCTTGGACAATGATGCCTTTTGATCTTCCATCTGGCTAATCACATCATCAACTCGCGTCAGATTTCGTTCAGCTGTGTTGAGTCGCAAATTAGCTTCATGGCGACGATGTTGAAGCCCTTTGGTATTTGCGGCTTCTTCTAATAAGCCGCGCCGATCTGTTGATTTTGCATTAATTAATGCGCCAACCTTACCTTGGCTCACGATGCCGTGGCTTCGGGCGCCAGTGGAAAGATCAGCAAACAACAATTGAACATCGCGGCCTCTTACGGGCTTGCCATTGATGCGGTAACTGCTGCCCTTGCCGCGATCAAGACGACGTGTCACTTCAATCAGGTCATCATTGGGATAGCCGGAAATCGACTTATCGCTGTTATCAATATGCAAGGTGACTTCAGCAAAATTGCGCGCTGGACGCTGGGCTGTTCCGGCAAAAATCACATCATCTAATTCGCCGCCACGCATGGATTTGGCAGAAGATTCCCCCATCAGCCAGGAAATCGCCTCAACAATGTTGGATTTACCGCATCCGTTAGGGCCAACAACGCCGGACAAACCTTCATCGATGGCCACTTCTTCGGGCTCGGCGAAGGATTTGAAACCTGTCATCTTAAGGTAAGTGAAATGCAAGGCTCTTATGCCCTCGATTAAATCAGGTTGCGGTCGCGGCAAGAAGAGCAGAGAACTCTTCATAAGGCTGATAACCCTTCACCACTTCTGTTCCGTTAATAACAAAAGTCGGGGTCGAATCAATCGTGTATTCTTCATAACCCTGTTGGGCAATCGCAACAATGCCTTCAAGAAAAGGTCTGTTGGTTAGCATAGCGGTAAACTCATCCTCATTGATGCCAGCGATGCGGCCCATTTTCTGAAGCGCAAGCAAGGGTTGAGGCGCAGATGCCCATTCAGCTTGCCGGCCCAATAGCAAATCTAACATTGCTTCATATCCTGCCTCGGGAATAGCGCGAGCCAGAGCATGTCCATAAACCGCTAATTCAGACAAAGGAAAATCACGATATTCGAATCGCAGTTTGCCAGTATCAATCCAGTTCTTCTTCACCTCAGGGTAGGTGGTCACATGAAAGTTTGCACAATGCCCACATGTCATTGAAAAATATTCGACCACATGGATAGGGGCGTCTGCATTTCCGAATATGCGCGGAGACAGCGCTTTTTCAAGATCAAGATCTGCCGCCATAGCCCGCGTGCTGATGAAAGGTGAGGCCAGCAATGGCGCCATAACAGAAACCGCACCAGTAGACATAACTTGGCGCAAAAAATGACGGCGTTCTGTTATTAGTTTAGGCATAATTCACACTTTCTTTGGCACCGCATCACTTGTGCGATGCATTGAGATTTTCCGAATATCGGTAAAACCACAACATCCTGTGGTTTTAGCCTTTATAACTTCATCATAAGCCAAGCTATAGCATCAGTCTATGGTGTTTTTGTGGCATGATCTCTGGCAGAAAGAATGGCATCTAGTGCCTGCCGCAGATCAGGGTCTTTGATATCATTAATCAGCTTTGCCATAGCGGTTTTGTCTTCTTCTGCTATTTCCCATTGTGCAGGTGGAATGGGTTTTGCCAAGGCAGAAGGTTTAGCTATTTGTGCGCTGGATTGATCTATGCGGATGCGGCCAATCGCCAGATACCCGAAACAGGAGTTCGCTCGCTCAATCAATTCAGGAATGAGCATTTGGATTTCAGGTGCTCTGGCAGAGGATACCGCCACCGTCAATGTGGCCTGACCGTCTTCAGTATCCGGATAAGTCACCGCAAGTGGCAAAGACCATTCAGCTGCTTTGCCGCCAATGTAAGTCCAGTGTTTGGCTATGTCCTGAAACGTTTTGCCTTGCTTGCGCAGAACAGGGCCAAGGATATGGTCTGTTAGCTGACTTAATCTGGTGTTGCGGCGAAGCCGATTGTCATTGCCTGAGGTCATGTCGGCAATTATACAGAGTTCATGCCTGATCACAGCAAAGAAAAACACCCAACTGGAAAAATGCCCTCTGCTAAGGCGAATCACAGCCTTAACAAAGATGAGGCAAGCCAAGCGGTGTTGGATTGGTATGACCAAAACCGCAGGCATCTGCCATGGCGTATGCCACCAGGGGAATGGGCGGATCCTTATCATGTGTGGCTATCTGAAATTATGCTTCAGCAAACCACGGTTGAGGCGGTGAAACCGTATTTTGCAAAGTTTGTTCAGCGGTGGCCAACTTTGGCGGATTTTGCAGCAGCGACGCAAGATGATGTTTTGCGGTTATGGGCAGGGCTTGGTTATTATTCGCGTGCGCGCAACATGCATCGGGCGGCGCAGGTGATTATGACCAAACATGATGGCATGTTTCCAAACACTGAGGCGGAATTAAGAGCTTTGCCAGGGGTGGGGGAATATACTGCTGCTGCGATTGCGGCGATTGCCTTTGGCCAACGGGCACTCGTGCTTGACGCGAATATTGAACGCATCATGGCGCGATATGGTGCGATTGCGGATCGCTTGCCTGCTGCAAAGCCTGCTATTCGTCAGGTGCTGGATTACATCACACCTTCTGATCGTGCTGGGGATTTTGCCCAAGCCTTGATGGATATTGGCAATCGCATTTGCACACCGCCACGGCGAAAAGGTGAGCATTGGTCACAGCCGCAATGTCTGATTTGCCCTCTAGCCTCTTCATGTCGTGGTCGTCATCAAGACCCGTCCTCTTGGCCACGCAAAGCCCCAAAGAAAGATCGTGCTATCCGGCAAGGTTATGTCATGGTCGTCATATCGGATGATAATCATGTGCTTTTGATGCAGCGGCCCCCTAAAGGCTTGCTTGGGGGGATGATGCTTTTCCCAACCAGCGATTGGCCAGAAGGTTCACGAACACAAACCACTTATCCGATTGAGGCTGATAGCCTGCTTGGGCGGCTTACACAAAGCTTGGCACAGCATCCCGGGCGGCAAGTGCTGAATACCCCCGTGGAACATATTTTTAGTCATTTTGCGCTTAGCTTGACCATAATCTTTGTGACAGATGTTCACCGGCAAGACCTCAAAGGCGCGGATACTGGCGGTTTGTGGTATCCTGTGGCAAGCCTTGACCAAGAAGCCTTGCCAAGTGTGATGCGAAAGGTTTTTGAAATGGCTTGCGGTTCATCTAGTGCCGGAAATGCCGCATTCCCGTAAAGACCATGGCAAGACCACGGTCATCAGCAGCAGCAATCACCTCATCATCACGGATAGAACCGCCCGGTTGTATAATCGCTGTTGCTCCAGCTTCTGCGGCAGCAATGAGCCCATCAGCAAAAGGGAAAAACGCATCTGATGCCACCGCAGATCCAGCAAGTGGATTGCCAGAAATACCAGCAGCTTCTGCCATATCTGCGGCTTTCCTAATGGCGATGCGTGACGAATCAAGCCGACTCATCTGGCCTGCACCAATGCCAATGGTGGCTCCGTCTTTTGCATAAACGATAGCATTGGATTTGACATGTTTTGCCACTTTCCATGCAAAGATCATATCCTGCCATTCCTGAGCATCTGGATGGCGGCGGCTAACAATAGTAAGGTCATCTTTATTGATCTCTCCAGCATCAGCATTCTGTGCTAAAAAGCCGCCTGCCAGCGTTTTTATCATAAGATGTGTTGGGGGATCAGTGGGCATGCCACCTGTTAGCATAAGCCGGAGATTAGGTTTGCTAGATAGAACGGCTTTGGCGTCATCATACGCATCAGGGGCAATAATGACCTCGGTAAATATGGTGGTTATGGCTTTGGCAAGTGCGGCGTCTAATGGCCGGTTGAGGGCAATAATGCCGCCAAACGCGCTAACCGGATCACAGGCTAATGCCGTTTTCCATGCAGCCTGAAGATCAGCGCCCGTTGCAACACCGCAAGGATTAGCGTGTTTGATAATGGCAACAGCAGGTTGATCAAACTCTGCCACCAGTTCAAAAGCAGCATCAGTGTCGTTAATGTTGTTATAGCTAAGAGGCTTTCCTTGGATGAGGGTTGCGGTTATCACCCCATGCCGCGGCTGCCGATCTGCCATGCGATAAAGCACCGCACTCTGATGAGGATTCTCACCATAGCGCATGGTCATAACAGCATCACCAGCAATGCTAAGTTGCGGGGATAGTGG
>Ga0181568_10003355_pt1 | contig 14440 bp, 15 predicted proteins | sample 101ome_20_FD_133758 | JGI IMG/M metagenome (GOLD analysis project Ga0181568, IMG submission 133758) | Coastal salt marsh microbial communities from the Groves Creek Marsh, Skidaway Island, Georgia - 101404AT metaG (megahit assembly) | ecosystem: Environmental > Aquatic > Marine > Intertidal... | reverse complement strand
TTAAATCCATCTCGAATTTTTTCCCCGATTTTATTATCATTCAAAATTGAATTAATAATATTAATAATATCTTGGGTTTCATTTTTTATATTTTTCAAAATATCTTCTGGTAAATCTTCATCTGGAAAATCTATTTTTGCTTCAACATTTGCTAGAATTTTTAATAATCTATTTCTCAACTCTTCATATTTTTTAGAAACCTTGCCACTCAAAAGATTCATAGCTTGTCTTCTTTGAAGTTCAGTTTCAGATGAAATAAGGTCAGATAAGGCCTCTACATTAAGCAGATTAATTTTACCATTTTCAAAAGCAATTTTTGTAAATTCACCAGGCTCTGCCAATCTACAATCCTCTATCTTTGACAAAGAAGAAAGGAGAGTACTAATTATTGCTTTACTTCCATGTATATGTAATTCAGCTAGATCTTCACCCGTGTAGCTATTAGGTCCAGGAAACCATAATAACATCCCTTGATCTATCAATTCATTATTTTCATGATTATAAATATTACATAATTTGGCATTTCTTGGATTTGGCATTTTAGTTTTAATTATTTTGCTTAATATTTTTTTTGTCTCTGTTCCAGATATTCTAATTATAGCTATGCCAGATTTGACAGATCCAGTTGATAGAGCAAAAATAGACATGTGAAAATAATACTATTATGTTTTTAATTTTCACTAGTGTAATTAAAAAATTTGGCTTTTACAAAGATTCTAGTGTCTTATAAAAATCTCTACAGAATGTATTTTTATCGAATAAAGGTGTTTTTAAAACATTGTGAAAAATCTGATTTCGAATTAATTCTAATTGATCATGATTATTGGCAAGATTAACTGTTTTTTCTACATAATCTTTCATATTATTAGCAATTAAACTATTAATACCTAGATTTTTAATTATTGATTCTCCACATCTAGAATTAAAATTATTTCCTTTCATAACAATAATAGGGGTGCCTGTCCAAAGTGCTTCAAAAGATGTAGTAACACCATTATATGGAAACGTATCGAGAGCAAGGTCTATTTTTGAATACAAATCTATATGACTTTCAAAATCTCGCGTTTTTTCAATAATAATTGATTTACCAATATCGTAATCTTTAAACTTTTTAAAAATTTCATCATAATGCTGATGTCTTGAAGATTTAAGAATTAATTTAGAATTTTTTACAGACTGTAAAATTTTCGCCCATGTTTGAATGGTTTTTTCACTTATTTTTAAAAAATTATTAAAAGAACCAAATGTAATAAAATTATTCTTCAAAAATGGTGAATCTTTTTTAACTCTTGTTTTTTCAATTCCAGAATGACAATTCCAAATTTTCGGTAAATAAATAACTTTCTCAACATATAAATTTTCCTCTTCTGGATATATCAAGTTTTTATCAGCTATCAAAAAATCGATTTCATCAATACCACTTGTATTACAATAGCCTAGCCAGGATATCTGAATTGGAGCTATTCTTTCCTTAAAGAACTCTAATTTATTGTCTGAAGTAAAGCCCATTAAATCAATTGCAATATCAAAATTTTTAGATCTTAATAAATTCATAGCCTCAAAATCTTGTAAATCATCAATATCAATCCATTCATCAACCATAAGTTTAAATTCTAAGGTATTTTTATCATTAGTATTTTTTTTAGAATTTGAAACAATTATTATTTCAAAATTTTTTCTCTCATCTCCTTCTAAAACAGACTTTAAAAAATATGTAACAGAATGTTTTTTTTTAATATCAGAAGAAACAAAAGCTATTTTCTTTTTTGAATTCTTAATTTTATTTAATGGTAACAATTTATCCTTTGAAAAGTTTTTCAATAAAGAAGAGATTTTTTTTGAATAATGAAAAAAGTCTTCTTGTGACCAACTACTTTCTAATAAATTATAAAAAACGTAATTTTGTAACTTCTTTTTATTTAAACCTGTATGATTTATTAAATCACTCAAAAATAAAATAACTTTCTGAGTGTTATTCAAATAAAGATAAGTTCTTAAAATTTCGCCGCTCATTTTTTCGTCATAACCAAAATCATTTATAGCTTCTGAGAAATATTGAGTTAAATCACCTAATTTTTTATAATTTAAAGATGTTTGAATATAATTTGTAAAAGCATCGAGAGCATTTTTTGTAACTTTTTCTTTTAAATATCCCTTTTTAAAACATTCGATAGATGAGTCTATTTGGTCTTTATCTCCACAAAAAAGTTTTGCAGCACCTAAAATATTCAAATATTGAGTATTAAGATTTTTTTGGTCGAAACTACTTTCAATTAATTCTATTACTTGTTTATATTTTTTTTCAACAAATAATTTTGAAATTTTTTGATTTAGTGACACTAAGTTCATTAAGAAAAAGTTTATAAATTAAATTGTATTATCATAAATTTGAACAAGTAATTTTGTAAAATTTTTACAAAAATCTTTCATATCAAAAAGGGGAGAAGCAAGAATTTTATCTCTTAATTGTTTTCTATTTTGTGAAAGAAAATTAAAATCTTTTGATAAATTGATTGCTTTCTCAATGTATTCATTTTTATTCTCACATAGAAAAAAGTGGGCCCCTGAATTTTTAGAAATACTTTCGCCACATCTAGAATTAAAGTTATTTCCTTTCATTGTCAGGACGGGCACCCCCATTAAATTTGCCTCAAAACTAGTTGTGACACCATTGTAAGGAAAAGTATCTAGGGCTACATCTATCTGATTATAAAGCTCTAAATGATTTTTTTGATTTTGAAAATATTTATAAAATATAATTTTATCAGGATTAATATTATTCTTTTTAAATTTTTTAATTAAATTTTTATTTATGTCTTCATTGTCATTTATTGAATTTTTTAAAATAATTCTTGAGTTAGATTTATTGATTATTTGAGACCAAACATGAACTACATCATCTGAAATTTTTTGAAAATTATTAAAACAACCAAAAGTAAAAATATCTTTTTTTAATCTAGGTAAATCATTCACATCAGGTAATTCATCAGGTTTTGACATTACGTTCCAAATATTTGGTAAATATAATATATTTTCACTATAGAATTTTTCTTCATCATGTTTAATACAGTTCTTATCTGTAAATAAATAATCCATATTTGTAAGACCCGTTGTATTACAATAACCAAGCCAAGATATCTGTAAATTTGCAACTCTTTTACTGATTACTTTAGACCTATTTCCAAATGTATATCCATTCAAATCAATCAAAATATCTATTTTTTTTTCTCTTATAAATTTAACTAAGTTTTCATCAGGAATATTGAAAATATCATACCAATGATTAAAAGTTTTTTTAAGTTTTCTAGTAATATCGTCATGATTGACTTCGCTTAAATTACTAAAAGCTGTCAATTCAAATTTGTTTTGATCAATATTTTTTAAAAAATCTTTCAAAAAGAAACTTACAGAATGTCTTTTAAAATCACTTGATAGAAAACCTAAACTAATTTTTGTTTTTAAATTTCTATCTTTAACAAAATCAAATTTCATTTCTTTCTCAATAATTTCTGAAATTTTTTTACTTTCTTGAAAATATTTTTCTTGTGAAATTCCTGGGATATAATTAAGGCAAATTAAATACGAAATTCTCGCTTCTAGTTTTCTAGGACTTAGTTCAAATAATAACTCATAATATTTTATTGATTCTTTTAAATTTGATAATACAAAATTAAATTTTGCTATAAATTCAATTATTCTCTCATCTTTAGGGTATAATTTGAGTGCATCAATAAGTAATTCCAATATATCCAAATAAAGTCCTGATTTTAAACTAATAACTGCTAAATTATATAGAGGTTCTAAATTAGTTTTATCTTCAAGATAAATTTTCTTTAATAGTTTGCTTGAAATTTTAAGTCTTTCATCGCTAGACAAAGGGTTTAATCCAATTGAGATTGAATATAGATATAAAATATTTTTTGGTAATTTATCTAATTCACCCAGTTTCTCAATTTCAAATTCTAATTGGGAATATTGATTATTTTTATATAAATTTGCAAGGTTCGACTTAAACTCTTCGCTTAAATCTGACATGAACCTTATGCTGGTTTGTTCATAGAGTTGAAAAATTCAGCATTATTTTTAGTGTCTTTTAATTTACTGCTAATAAACTCTATAGCATCCATTGTGCCCATTGGAGCAATTATTCTTCTTAGAACATTCATTTTTTGTAAATCATTTTTGTCAAATAACAATTCTTCCCTACGTGTTCCAGATTTTGTTATATCGATTGCAGGATAAATTCTTTTATCTGCAATTTTTCTATCTAGGACTGTTTCACTATTACCTGTTCCTTTAAATTCTTCAAAGATTACCTCATCCATTCTACTGCCTGTATCAATTAATGCCGTAGATATAATGGTCAAAGATCCACCTTCCTCAATATTTCTAGCAGCTCCAAAAAATCTTTTAGGTCTTTGTAGTGCATTTGCATCAACACCACCTGTTAAAACTTTACCTGAGCTCGGAATTACTGCATTGTATGCTCTTCCCAACCTAGTAATTGAGTCTAGCAAGATTACCACATCTTTTTTATGCTCTGTTAGCCTTTTTGCTTTTTCTATAACCATTTCAGCTACGGCAACGTGTCTTTGAGCTGGCTCATCAAAAGTTGAACTTATTACTTCACCTTTGACAGTTCTTTGCATATCGGTAACTTCTTCAGGTCTTTCATCTATAAGCAAAACTATGAGATAACACTCTGGATAATTTTTAGCTATAGAATTTGCTATACTTTGTAAAATCATTGTTTTACCAGCTTTTGGTGGTGAAATTATTATTGATCTTTGACCTTTTCCAATAGGGCTCACTAAATCAATTAATCTTGGAGTTAAATCTTGTTTTTTTTCTGGCTTAGTTGCTTCTATTTCCATAACTAATTGTTTATCAGGATATAAAGGTGTTAAGTTATCGAAGGCTATTTTGTGTCTAGTTTTTTCTGGCTCCTCAAAATTTATTTTACTTACTTGCAACAATGCAAAATATCTTTCACCTTCTTTCGGTGCCCTAACGGGTCCTTCAACTGTATCACCTGTTCTTAGTCCAAATTTTCTAATTTGACTAGGGCTTACATAAATATCATCAGGACCAGGTAAATAATTTGATTCCATTGCCCTTAAGAAACCAAAACCATCTTGTAATAGTTGTAGAACACCAGCTCCCGTGATTTCCTCTTTTTCTGCAACTTTTTTTAAGATTGCAAATAAAATTTCTTGTCTTCTTAATGTACTTGCATTTTCGATTCCAAGCTCTTCGGCTTGTGTAATTAATTGTTCTGAAGTTTTTAATTTAAGTTCTTGGATGTTCATTATTGATTGGATTTAATTGAGATAAGATGAGATAAATATAACAATTCAAATTTTAATTTCAACCCTAGACTGGCTTAAAAACTGCAACAAATATAATCAAAATAAGCAATAATGTGGGTATTTCATTTATATATCTATAAAATTTGGATGATTTATTATTCTCATCAATTTTAAAATTGTTTAGTAACTTTCCTAAATAAAAGTGATAAAATGTGAGGATCAATACAAATATAAGCTTTAATTGTAACCATAGAGCTCCCAATTGATCAAAACCAATATTAGATATTAACAATAATCCAAACAACCAACTTAAAGCCATGGCTGGGGTCATAATATAATAAAACAATTTTCGCTCCATTGTTTTAAACACAGAAACAATAATTTCGTTATTATTTTCTGAATGATAAACAAAAATTCTAGGAAGGTATAATAAGCCAGCCATCCAGGAAATTACTGCGATAAGATGTAAACTTTTAAATAATAAATAACTATTCATGATTTAAACAAGGACATTTCTTAAAATTACTTGGACATTGTATTTTTGGAGGAAATAGTTTTTCTGTTAACTTGTTGCCTTCTTTATTAAGCACTAAATTTGATAAAGCAGCAATAAAATTGTTATTAACACCAAGAGCTGGTATTCTTAAATATTCCACACATCCGTTTTTATCTGCTAATTCTTTATATTCTATATCAAGTTCAACTAATGTTTCTGAATGTTCAGATACAAAGGCAATTGGTATTAAAACAATTTTTTTCCCAATTTTTGAATTCTCTACAATTACATCCTCTGTGGATGGACCAATCCATTTTAATGGCCCAACTCTACTTTGATAGCTTAAGATCCAATCTAAATTTTCTAAATTCAATTTTTTTACAATTTCATTAACTGATTGTTCAACTTGCCATTGATATGGATCACCTTTTTTAATGTTTTTTTCTGGCAGACCATGAGCAGAAAAAATTAACTTATAATTTTTTAGATCTTTAATTTTCTTATGAATTTCTTCTATATGTGCATCAATAAAATTGGCTTCGGTTGGGTAACAACAAATTGTTGATGTTTTAACGTTATAATTATTTTTCTTACACACATCATGCCATTCTTTTATTGACGATCCTGATGTTGCTGCAGAATATTGAGGATATAAAGGCAATAATATTACTTCCTCAGGGTTAAAATTTTTAACTTCATTAATAACATTTTCAGCTCTGGGGTGCCAACATCTCATTACGATAAAACATTTGTATTTATTATTTCGATCTTCTTTGTTTAATTTTTTTTCCAATGAATTTGATTGGTCTATAGTTAATTTTAAAATTGGTGATGCTCCACCAAGTTCTTGATATATTTTCTTTGCTATTGGCGCTCTTCTATTAGATATAAATTTTGCCAGAGGATATCTTAAAAATTTAGGTAAATTTAGTATTGCAGGGTCATAAAAAAGATTAAAGAGAAATGGCTCTACATTTTCTAGTTTATCTGGTCCACCTAGATTAAATAAAATTATAGCTTTTTTCATTTAATAATCTTTTACAAATTTCACTAAATAATCCATCATTTCGATTTTTGTTTCAGGCAAAATACCATGTCCCAAATTAAAAATATATGGATGATCTTTAAAAATATCTAAATATCTTTTCGCCTCTTTTTTTAAATTATCTTTATCTGTTAATAATACCTTTGGATCCATACCTCCTTGAACTGGAATATTTATATTTTTAACAATTTCTAAAGGATCAACTTCATAATCTATACAAACCGCATCTGGTTTAACTATATCACAATAACTTTTATAATTTTTAATACCTCTTGGGAAACAAATTACTGGAACATTTAAACTTTTAACATAATCTACCAAATTTAAAGTTGGAATATAAACATAATTAGGTAAATCTTTTTCTTCTAACAAGCCTGCCCAACTATCAAAAATTTGAATTACTTCTGCGCCGTTGTCAATTTGATTTTTTATATGTAATTTTAAGAATCTCTCGATCAAGAATAAAATTCTATTTATTAAAAAATCATCATTAAAAAAATCGTCTTTTAATTTTAATTTTGGTGATTGTTTATTTAATATATAAACTAATAAAGTCCAGGGAGCCCCAACAAATCCTATCGTACTTTTATTATCAGTTAAAGTATTTTTGCTTACTTGATTTATTGCTTTATAAACTGGGTAAATCTTTTTTACAAAATCAATTTCATCCAATTTTAAAGCTTCCTCTAAATTTAATTCTCCTAATAATGGGCCAAAATCTTTTTTAAATTCTACCTTTTGATTTAAACCATAGGGTAACATTAAAATATCAGAAAAAATTATTGCAGCATCAAGATCAAATCTTTTTAAAGGTTGTAAAGTTATTTCAGAAGATAAATCAGCATTAAGACATAGTTTAATAAAGTCTGGATTTTGTCTTCTAATTTCTCTGAATTCCGGTAGATATCTACCAGCTTGTCTCATTATCCATATAGGATTGATATTAGTTTTGTTTTTTTTAATTACTTTGAAAATGGGTGTCATTTAATAATTATATATATTTAGATAGTTTTATTAGTAAGTCCTGTGAATAATGGTAATTAAAATTTATTAACATCTTATTCAGCTTTTATTTAATAATTTTTTCCTATTTTTCGAGTTATTTTGAGATTAATTAAACATTTGTATAATTTTTTTACACTATTTTCAAAATGTTAATAAAACCCTTATTTTTCAATCAATTTAAATAAAAAATAAATTTGTTAAATTTAATTTAAATATTACAAAGATATTAACAGGATATACATGAGTAATACTTACCAAATTTTTTTAATTTCTGATTCTACAGGCGAAACATTAGATAGAATTTTTTTATCCCTTAAAGCACAGTTTCAAAACATAGAGTATAAAGTTAATTCATATTCGTTTACAAGAACCGAAAATCAGGTTTTAAAGATACTTGATATTGCTAATAAAGAAAAAAATTCAATTATTTTATATACAATAGTTGATAATAGTTTGGCTAAATTCTTAGCAAATAAAAGTGATGAAAGAAAAATTCCATGTTTTGGTGTTTTAGGAAGTCTAATATTAAGTTTTTCTAAATTATTCAATCAAAAAGCTTCTCACGAACCAAGCGGGCAACATGTTCTAAATGAAGAGTATTATGATCGTATTGAAGCTATCCAATACACCATGAATCATGATGATGGAAATCTTCTTAATGATGTTGGAAAATCTGATATCATTTTATTAGGTGTAAGTAGAACAAGCAAAACTCCAACATCAATTTATTTAGCAAACAAAGGTTTTAAGACAGCAAATATTCCTTTGGTTAATCAAAAATCTATTCCAGATATCCTAAAAAAAGACCCACAAAATTTTTGTGTCATAGGACTTACAACAGAAGCAGAAAGACTTGTAGATATAAGAAAAAATAGAATGAACTCTCTTAAGGAAAGCAAAAGTCAAGATTATACTGATTTAGAAAAAATTAAGAAAGAAGTACAAAATTCAAAAGAATTATTTAAAAAGTATAAGTGGCCGTCAATTGATGTGACAAGGAAATCAGTAGAGGAAACAGCGGCATCAATTATTAAAATTCATGAAATATATATAAGTAAAAAAAATGGGTAAAAAATTAATTTTAGCCTCAAAGAGTAAAGTAAGAAAAGAAATACTTGATAAACATGGTTTAAATTGTGAGGTACAACCCTCAAATGTTGATGAAGATATTATTAAAGAAAGTTTAGAAAAACAAAAGGCCACACCAGAAGAAGTTTCAAAAAACTTAGCAGAATTGAAAGCGAATAAGGTAAGTCAAAAATTTACTGAAGAATTTGTGATAGGAGCAGATAGTGTAATAGATCTAAAAGGCAAAGTTATTTCAAAACCTTCAGATAGAAGCCAAGCATACGAAATATTAAAAAGTTTAAACGGAAAAACACATCATTTGATCAGCTCTGTTTGTATATCTAAGGGGGGAAATATGATTTGGAATTTTACTGATAAGGCTGCTCTAACAATGAAAAATATGTCAGAAGAAGAAATGCAAGAATATCTATCAAACTTAAGTGATGAAGCTTTATATGCTTATAATGTATATCAAATTGAAGGACTAGGTAGATCTTTGTTTTCTAAAATAGATGGTAATGAAAACACGATTATGGGTTTACCAATTGAAAAAATAAAAGATTACCTTAAAAATTATAATGAATAAAAATTATCTTATTGTAGGCAATCCTGTCGAACATTCTCTTTCACCAAAAATTCATAATTTTTGGTTTGATGAAAATAATATTAATTCTGTTTATAAAAAAGAAACATTAACGGAAAATATGCTGGGGAATTTAGTTAAGAAAATAAAAGAAGGGGATATAAGTGGTGCCAATGTCACCGTTCCATTTAAACAAAAAATAATACCTTTTCTTGACAAATTATCTGATCTAGCTAAAAAAACTCAATCAGTGAACACCTTATATAAGAAAGATAATTTAGTGATTGGTGATAACACTGATGTTTATGGTTTCTCACAATCACTTTTAAACCAAAACATTAGCCTTAAAAGTAAATATGCTCTTATTTTAGGTGCAGGCGGAGTGGTTCCGTCTTTAATAACTGCACTAAAAAATTTATCAATAGGCAAAATTTATATAAAAAATAGGACACACGAAAAATTATTAGAATTAGAAAAAAAATTTACTAATATAAATCCTTTGGAATGGGACCAAGAAATTGAATGTGATATTGTAATTAATGCAACTAGTCTTGGATTAAAATCAGATGACAAAATAAATTTAAACTTTGATTGTATAAAAAATAAAATAATTTTTTATGATACGATTTATAATCCACCTATGACTAATTTTTTAAAGGTTGCAAAAGAAAAAGGGCACGTCATTATAAACGGAAAATCAATGTTGTTATTACAAGCTCAAAAATCATTTGAAATTTGGACAGGAATAAATCCTAAAATAGATGAAAAATTTTTAAATTACCTAAATGATTAAAATAGCACTAGTAGGTGATATTGGGTCAGGCAAAAGTTATTTTTCAAGATTATTTAAATTTCCTGTTTTTAATGCAGATTTAGAGGTAAGTAAAATTTACGATAAGGATAAAAATTTTAATAAGTTAATCAAAAAGAAATTTCCTCGTCAGATTTTCTCTTTTCCTCTTAAAAAAGAGGAAATAATAAAGTGTATTTTATCTAATTCAAAAAATTTAAAAAAGTTATCAAAAATTGTGCATCCAATAGTTAGGAAAAAATTAAACATTTTTCTAAAGAAGAATAAAAATAAAAAATTTGTGATATTAGATATCCCGCTTTACTTTGAAAATAATCTCAATAATAAAAATGATGTGATTGTTTTTATAGATTCTAAAAAAAAAGATATAAAATCGAGATTATTAAAAAGAAAGAGTTTTAATAACAAATTGCTCAAGTTATTTAAAAAAATTCAACTTTCTTTAGTGATAAAAAAAAAGAGATCCAATTTTATAATTAAAAACGATTTTTCTACAAAAAATGCAAAAAAATCTGTAAAATATATTCTTACACGGGTGAGACATGAAAGAAATAATACTTGATACTGAGACTACAGGTTTGAATTTCAAAGATGGACACAGGATTGTCGAAATTGGCTGTTTAGAACTAGACGATTTAATCCCAACTAAAAAAACATTTCATTGCTACTTGAATCCAGAAAGAAAAGTTTCAGAAAAAGCCTTTGAAGTTCATGGGTATTCAGATGAATTTTTATCAAAGCAAAAAAAATTTTCAGATGTAGTAGAAAATTTTCTTAATTTCATTGAAGGTAAAAGATTAGTCATTCACAATGCTGAATTTGATATAGGACATTTAAATAATGAAATGCTTATTCTTGGTAAAAATAAGATTAATAATGAGATAGTAGATACACTTGTTTTGGCAAGAGATAAATTTCCAGGTTCGCCTATAAATTTAGACTCATTATGTAAAAGGTATAGAATAGATAATTCTAGAAGGATAAAACATACAGCTTTAATTGATTGTGATTTATTAGCTAAAGTTTACATAAATCTTTTAGATCAAAAAGAACCAACCTTAGATTTTCAAACTGAAAATAAAAATATTACAGAAATAAAAGATAACAATTTTCAATATTATAAAAAAATAATAAAACCTTCAGAAAAGGAAATTGAACTTCACAAAAAATTTTTAAAAAATAGTTTAAAAAAAAACTTTTTTAATTAAACCTTGAATTATAAAGTTGTTCAAAATTTATCTTTTTTTCTAATTTTATTCCCGGATGACCAGAATCATGAACAACATTAAGGAATGATTTTTCTAAATTAGGATATATTTCATTTTGCACATCACAAAGGATTATTTTTTCTAGATCTTTTTTCTCTTTGATTTCATCGTTCACGCTAATAATAGTTGCGTATACTATTTCAAAGTAAGATCTTTTTTCACTTTGTTCTTTATCTTCAAATTTTAAAGTAGTGCTGATTTCAATTAATTTATTTTTTAATGCTTTTGATGTAATATTAATATTTAAGTGATATTTTGAAATATTATCTTTTACAAAAAGGTAAGTATCTACGTCAGCAGTTTCACTAGACAGATCTTTTATAAATTGTGCAAGAATTTTAAAATTTTTTTCCATCATCCTCCTCTATATCTTCAAATTCACCTTCTATGTAATTCTTTTTTTCTTTTTTTTGATTTTTATAATTTTTACTTATTTTTCCAAATAATAATTTTCTAGTAAACGGAAAAATCAAAAAAAAACCTAAAATATCGGTCGCAAATCCAGGTATGATTAATAATATTGCAGCAAAAGCAATCGCAGCCCCAGAAATTAATTCATATGCAGGAATTTGGTTTCTAACCATATTAGTCAGTCCAGATTTTATTGTATTTAATCCTTCATGTTTTGCATAATAAACACCAACTACCGCTGTTAAAAATATAAGAAAAATTGTCTTGAAAGCTCCAATTTGAGATCCAATCTTAATAAACAGATAAATCTCAACAATTGGAATTAATATTATTGATAGTAATAGTGTGTTCATTTGACTTTAATGTAATTTGTTAGTTGAAATAATCAACATAGTAATTACTATTAAGTAATGAATTACAGTTTTGAGTACATTGATATTATTTTGTTAGCTATGATTGCTGGCTTTATTTTTTTAAGATTGAGAGGAATTCTTGGAAGAAGAAGTGGTTTTGAAGGAAAGCCATCTACACAATTTGAGAAAATTTTAAGAGACGTTCAAACAGAAAAACAGTCAAAACCAAAAGAAAAATTTGATGATATGGCACAAAAAGAATTTCTTAATGGTGCCAAAATTGCATATGAAACTATAATTACAGATTTTAGCGACAGTGATAACAAATTAACAACAAGTAAACCGTTATTGAGTAAAGAAATCTATAGTCAGTTTAATGAAGCTTTAAAAGAGAGAGATAAAAGAGGACACACTGCGGAGATCACTTTTATAGGCGTAAATTCAGCTATTATTAAAGAACATAAAAAAGAAGATAATTTTTTAAAAGTTACTGTAGATTTTGTAAGTGAAGTTATTACCTGCATCAGAGATAAAGAGAAAAAAATTATATCTGGCGATCCTGAAAAAATTAAAAAAATATATGATACTTGGATCTTTTCAAGAGACACAAGATCAAACAATCCAAATTGGCAATTAATAGAAACCCTAACATAATTGAGTAAAATTCCAGATCGAGATAAGAAAGATTGGCAAAATTTTTTATCTAAAAAAGAAAAATTACCCGACAAAGATTTAGTTCAATCAAATAAAAAAAACTATAAAAGTTCTGAAATTGATTTACATGGATTTACGTTAGATGAAGCGAATAAGGAAATTAAAAAATTCATTCTTGATAGTTATGAAAATGATTTCAATAAATTAAGAATAGTAACGGGCAAGGGGTTACATTCAAATAATGATAAGGATCCTTATGTATCAAAAGATTTAAGTATTTTAAGATATTCAGTTCCTGAATATATAAAGAACAATAATGAGTTAATGAATTTAATTACAGAATTTAAAGAAGCTAATATTCAAGATGGTGGGGAAGGTGCTTTTTATATTTTTTTAAAGAAAAAATTATAAAATAAATTTAGAAAGATCAGAGTCTTTGACTAACGTATCTAAATTTTTATCAATATAAGCTTTATTAATTACAATTTTTTCCCCAGATCTATCTGTTGCTGTAAAACTAATATCATCCAATATTTTTTCAATTATAGTGTGTAATCTACGAGCACCAATATTTTCAACTGTAGCATTAACCTCTGAAGCTATGTTTGCAATTCTATCTATCCCATTTTCAGAAAATTCAAGTTCAACATTTTCAGTTTTCAGAAGTGCCACATATTGTTTTATTAAACTAAAGTCTGGTTCTTTAAGAATTCTTTTAAAATCTTCACTAGTTAATGCTTCTAGCTCTACTCTGATTGGTAATCGTCCTTGTAGTTCTGGTAAAAGATCAGAAGGTTTTGCGAGTTGAAAAGCCCCTGAAGCGATGAATAAAATATGATCTGTTTTAATTGGTCCATATTTTGTATTAACCGTTGTTCCTTCAATCAAAGGCAATAAATCTCTTTGGACACCTTCTCTTGAAACATCGCCACCAACTCTATCAGTTCTTGCTGAAATCTTATCTATTTCATCTAAAAAAACTATTCCATTATTTTCTGTAGAAATCTTTGCTGCTTTTATAATTTTATCTTGTTCAATTAATTTATCAGACTCATCATTTATTAAAATTTCATGAGACTCTTTTACTGTCATTTTCTTTTTCTTTTCTTTAGGTCCCATTGATTTTCCAAGCATATCACTGATATTGATCATGCCTATATTAGCACCAGGCATACCAGGAATTTCAAAAGAAGCTCCATTTCCACCAACTGCTTCACTCACAGCGATTTCAATCTCATTATCATCTAAATCACCATTTCTTAATCTTTGCCTAAAGCTCTCTCTCGTTGCAGGACTAGCTTTCTTACCAACTAAAGCATCTAATACTTTCTCTTCAGCCATTTTTTGCGCTTTGGCTTTAACTTCTTTCCTTTTTTTAACTTTCTCCATTGAAATAGCAATTTCAATTAAATCTCTTATGATTTGTTCTACATCTCT
>Ga0181568_10003348_pt1 | contig 14447 bp, 10 predicted proteins | sample 101ome_20_FD_133758 | JGI IMG/M metagenome (GOLD analysis project Ga0181568, IMG submission 133758) | Coastal salt marsh microbial communities from the Groves Creek Marsh, Skidaway Island, Georgia - 101404AT metaG (megahit assembly) | ecosystem: Environmental > Aquatic > Marine > Intertidal... | reverse complement strand
GATATGGCGCGTGCTGCCCAAGCCATGGCAGCCGATGGGGTAACCCATGTGGTCTTGCTGCCCATGTTTCCCCAGTATGCCACGGAGACGTCCGGTCGCGCCTTGGCCACGTGGGAAGCCCTGACCAAGACGGGTGCGATAGCAGCGCGTCCTACGGTTTCTGTTGGTGCTTTTGCTACCCGGGAGAAGTACCTCAAGGCGCTGAATGAGCGCATCGAGCAGGCCCTTCAGCGATTCCCGAAGCATATCCGGCCGGGCGTGGAATTGCTGTTTGCCGCACATGGAATTCCAGCCGGTCACGATCCCCACAACAGGGACCCATACAGCTGCTTGGTCCACAACACGGTGAATGCCATCATACATGCCCGCCGTCGGGACAGGGCGTTTTCGCTTTCCTTTGTCCGCTCCGGTCGGTGGGGGGATACGGTCAGCCAGGATCTGCAGGATCGAGTCCGCGGGATGGCCAAAGACGGAACAAGGGCGGTACTCGTTGTGCCTGTCGATCACGTTACGGAGCAGTTTGACACAGCCTATCTACTGGACGTTCACATGCGCGCGGTGGCCGAAAAGGCGGGTATTCCGCACTACCATGTCGTCTCTGGACTGAATTGTCACCCGCTGTTCGTCGAATGCCTGGCAGATCTCGTAGGGGAACAGGTTTCGGGCGCAGCGTCCGACTACCGAACTCTTCCCGCCGGCGATGGCGCCGTACGTCCCGGGACCTCTGTATTGATGCCTGTAGCCGTGTGTCCCCGTGCCAGCCACGAAGGCGCGGATGGGCCGGGAGGTACCACAGAGACCTTTTGCCACGCCTGTCCAGTCTCTGCCGCACACGGCTGAGGAACCGGCGAATTGCTGCACCGGCGGCCTGTTCATCGCCCATCAGGTGGCGGAAACAACGCCCTCTTCCTTGAACCAGGCGTGTAACTGCGCAAGCGTGTCCGTGTTGGTTTGCAGGTCTTTCTGGATTTCTCCTGCGTGCAGAAGCGTAATCCGACCACACACCTCCGTGACATGCCCAAGATCGTGGCTGGAGATGATCATGCTCCGTTCCGGATCTGCCGCCAGTTCGGACAGGATCTGTTTCAGGTGCATCTGCGACGGGGGATCAAGGTTGGCGAAGGGCTCGTCCAGCACGATCAATTTGGGTGTGATGAAGAGCGCTGCGAGAATACCGACCTTTTTGGCATTTCCCGTGGACAGATCCCTGATCAGACGGCGACGATCCACTTTGCTCAGGGGAAGGAAGGAAGCGAAGGGCTCGAGGGCTTCGGATGTCTGTTTCCTGGTCAGTCCGAAGGTGGCCCCTACGAAATCGAGGTACTCGGGTATGGTCAGGTAGTCAATCAGGAATGATCGATCCAGGAATGCGCCCGTTTGCGCACGCCACCGGCTCTGCCGCCGCACATCCTTCCCGTTGAGAAGTACCTGTCCGCGGTCTGCTTGAACCAGGTCTAGAAGAATCCGGAGGAAGGTCGTTTTCCCAGCACCATTACTTCCGACGAGGCCCACCACGTCCCCATTTTCAAGAATCCAGGAGGGTATGTCGAGCGCCCTTTTGGAACCGAAGGTTTTGGCAACGCCATTGAATTCAACGTGCATGGACTGTGAACCCCTCCACCATGGTATGTTTGCGGACACGAAGCCCACGGGCAAAGTATCGTGTCAAGGGCTCAGTAAAAATGAGGCTTCCCAGCCCGATGAGGGCCAGAATGGTCAAGCCCAGATCCGGCGACTCGTGCATGGCCTGCAAGAACAGGACAGGAGGAAGAGCCGTCGGGATGATCCACAGCATGTGCCGCGCTGAGATCCCTTCAAAGTTGAAAAAACCGCCTCCCCGTGTGACGTCCAGCCGTTGCTTGTTCCGGGTGGCCAGCTCCATGACCAGTGCGCTCGTTATGCCGACGTTATAGAACAGAAAGGCCGTGTGCAAAGCGACCAGGTCCGGCCTCAATGCGATAAAGAGGGGCAACGAGAGCAGGAACAGCAACAGGCACGAGGTGCGCAGCACGATAAGTTTGGCTAGCACCATCGTGTGGAAGGCAATATTGCGCGTAATGAGCGCCTGGTAGTTGGCTGCATCCCAGCCGAACATGAGCTGTCCGTAATTCAACACGAACCCCCCGGAGGCAAACAAACCGAGCAGTGCCGGGAAGGCTACCCCACCGAAAACGTCTCCCGAACTCAGCATCAGTACCAGGTAAAACGTCGAGAAGAAAATCGAGAGCAAGAGGTAGTGACGGGGCCGTCGGTTGCGCCACATGAGCAGCAGTTCCGAGCGGACAAGATGGCCCAGGATACCCCAGTCATCAGGAACCTGGAAGGAGTGGGCATCGGGCAATTTTTCGCCGTGCTCCCCCTCGGGGTCACTCAGGGAACGGGCCAGATGGAACGTCGAGGCGACCATGACAAAGAAGGCCCACGCCAGGAAGAGAACCAGGCTCGTTGCACTGCCTGAAAGCAGATCCGTGAACATGAACCCGGACATGCGCTGCTGCAGTCCGACGCCGGCTACCTCATCGATGTAGGCGGTCCCGATCAGGATGGTCATCAGCAGGTAGAATACGCCCACCTGTCTGCGCAGGATACCCCTGACGAGCAGGTTGGCGAAGTGCGAAGAGAGGATGAGCAGCATGATGGCACCGATCCACATCAGATTTCCTTCGATCGAATCTCCTGCAACGACAAACCGCATCCAGAACGGGATGAAGAAAAAAAGCGGGTAGATGTTGTGGACGGACAGCAGGGATGCGGTCTGAAAAAACGTGACCAGCCTGTGCTGTTGGATAGGCAGGTGCAAGTAGGGGACCACCTTCATTCTCGGCGTTTTCTGGAGCAGGAAACGCAGAAAAAACAGGGTAATGAAGGTGGCGACAAGGGATTGGTTGACGATCTCGACCGGCGGGGCATCCGGCAGGAGCGTCATGGAGAAGCGATCAAAGAAGAGACCAAGGGTGACCAGGACGACGGCTGCGTAAACCAGCAGGAAGCCGACCAAAACTCGGACGAACCGTCCTTGCCGCGCCTTCATGGCGCGAAGGGATACGCGAATCTGGTTACCTGCCAGCAGACGATATGTCGAAATCGCCGATATCAGCGTGGCTGACCGCGGTATGCATTGTGGGGGAATGGTTTAGTGTAGTATCGACCACGTACCTATGGTTCTGAAGGGCTCGTGGCACCGTAGGGCAATCCTGCAGGAGCACTCAGGCAAATTCCAGATCGATCTCCCGGCGCTCCACGCTGGCCGATACGATGATGACCCGCACCATGTCTCCGGGCCGGTACCGGCGTCCACTGCGGCGGCCGACAAGGCTGAAGGTAGCCTCGTCGTAATCGTAGTAATCGTCATCCATGTCACGCACATGGACCATCCCTTCGACCAGCAGCTCCGTCAGCTCGATGAATACGCCGAAGCGGGCCGCTCCGGTAATCACGCCGGCGTGCTCTTCACCGAGGTGATCCAGGACATACTCTACCTTCTTGAGTTGGATGGAGGCCCGCTCTGCCTCTGTCGCCATTTGCTCGCGCTCGGAGCAGTGCTTGGCCAGCATGCTGAGCTCGTCCTTGTTGAGTCGTCTCTTGCCGTCGAGTTGCTCTTTGATCAGGCGATGGACCAGCAGGTCAGGATAGCGGCGGATCGGGCTTGTGAAGTGGGCATAGTACTCTGCAGCCAAGCCGTAATGTCCGACATTGTTGGTGTCGTAGCGCGCAAGCGACATGCTGCGCAGCGCCGCTGTTTCGATGACAGCCGCCTCGGGTCTTCCCGAAACCGACCGCAGGAGCGTATTGAGCGCTTTGGGCGTAACGTGGCCGTTCTGGTGGGGCAGCTCGTGCCCGAAAACGCGGACATATTGGGACAAATTGGTTATGCGGTCGGCATCGGGCGGGTCGTGGACCCTAAAGACGAACGGGCGATCATGACCATAACGCTTGGCGATCAGCCGGTTAGCCAGGAGCATGTATTCTTCGATAAGGCGATGGGCATCCTGGCGTTCGCGGGGGACGATCCGAACGGGCCGGCGTTCCTCGTCCAGTTCAACACGTACCTCCTGGATATCGAAGTCGATGGATCCGTGTTCGAAGCGCTCCTCCCGCATGAGCGTTGCGCGTTGGTTGAGCGTGGCAAGGATCCCGGCCAGTTCATGATCGGGATGCAGCCCTGCAATGATCTCCTGCGCCTGCTCGTACGAGAGTCGATGCTTCGAGTGGATAACGCTTTCCACGACCCGAAAATCTACTACCTGCGCCTTGGTATCCAGCTCGACGACACAGGAAAAGGTCAGTCTGTCCACCTCCGGATTGAGCGAGCAGATACTGTTTGAGAGGTGCTCAGGCAACATCGGAATGACCTGATCTACGAGATAGACGCTGGTTGCCCGCTCCCGTGCGCTGCGATCGAGTTCGCTCTCCGAAGGCACGTAGTGGGATACGTCCGCAATGTGTATGCCTACTTCGACATGACCATTGGGCAGGTGCTTCAGGTGAAGGGCATCGTCAAAATCCTTGGCATCTGCGGGGTCGATGGTGAAGACCCTCTCGTGGCGGAAGTCTTCACGGCGCGCGATCTCGGAGGCCGCTATCTCATCGGGAATACGATTTGCCTCCTCCAGTACGTCGGGTCTGAAATCCACGTCCACGCCGATACTCATGGCCAAGGCAACGGTCTGTATGCGGGGATCGTCTGCCGAGCCAATGACCTTCAGCAGGCGGCCGCGCGGCGCCCCGCCACGATGCTCGAAGGCATCGATCGATACCTGCACCTTGTCGCCGGTTCTGGCCTCTCCGATGGTGGCCAGATCCACATATATATCGTGTGTCAGCCTCCGGTCATCGGGCGTGACCACGGCAAAGGATCCGCTGTGCTCGAGCGTACCGACGGCTGTTCTGCGTCGGCGCTCGAGCACCTCAAGGACCTCGGCCTCGCGTCGTTCATCGCCTGGTTTTCGGGCTGCCAATCCGATCCGCACGAGATCCCCGTCAAGGGCTGTAGACATGCGTCGCTCACGCACGTAGAAATCCTCGCTCATGCCTTCGACCCGCACAAAGCCGTATCCCCTTGGGTGGACGGATATTCGCCCTTCAAGGCGGGACTCCCGTGGACGCAGACCGAAGGTATTGCCTTTCATTCGGCGGATCAGTCCCTCGGATTCGAGATCCTCGAGCAACGCCCGGCACAGGCGGTAGTCTTCGTTGCTGCGATAACCGAGTTTTTTGGCTACCTCTTTCGGACGGAAGGTGTGCTTGCCATGGTTGCGGAACAGGTGCAGGATCTCGTCACGGATCTGGCGGGCACGGTCAGAGGAGGATGTGGGCTCAGGCATGGGTAGGTCGTTGCGATGGAAAAGTGGAGCCTTTGCTCAAAAAGGGTACTCCGGCGGGAGGAAGGGGTCAGGTGGCGGGGTGATCTGCCCGGGGTGAGGCAAAGACGTGCTGGGCAAGATCTTCAGGCACGGAAAGGATACGCGGGCCATGGCGCACCGTGATGACAGCCCCCGATTCACCCGGATATTCGCCGCCCGTTTCCATCGTGCCTTCCGATGGATGAGCGTGGTGGCCATCGCCAAGAATCGTGACTTCTTGACCCGGGAGCAGATTCAGCAATTCAATGGCGCGCAGCACCTCCACGTCGGTGTCGGTTACGCGGCGAACTACTAGGGGCGTATCGAAAGGGCATGATGAGAGGGGCTCGGATGCAATTTCGACCATAGTGCCGTCCCGGTCCGGGATCGGATCGCCATGGGGGTCGTGGGTCGGATACCCGAGCATGTGGTCCAGGCGATCCTCGAATTCCTCGGATATATGATGCTCGAGACGTTCCGCTTCGGCGTGCATCTCCTCCCAATCATACCCCATGACATCACGCAGGTAGGTTTCCAGCAAGCGGTGATGCCGGATGATTTCCAGCGCGATGGTGCGGCCGGCTTCGGACAGACGAACGCCCTTGTAGGCTGTGTAGGTGGCCAGGCTCAGCGTATCAAGCCGTTTGAGCATATTGGTCACCGAGGCAGAGGACACATTCATGTGCTCGGCCAGGCGAGAGGTGCCCACTGGTCCGTCTTCGCCGGATTCCGTCTGCAAGGTGAAAATGGCCTTGAGGTAATCCTCAACAGCCGGGCTCAACATGGCGCGCAGTGACACAGTGCACTCTTCCCAGGTGTGATAAAGGAGTTGGTACGATCGGGAGCAGCGCCGGGTCCATCAGGTCAGGGCAAGGTCCGAAGGCGCGCAGGATCGACGGCGCGGATGAGGGCCCTGGCCAGCATCCGCGCCGGGTCGATGAGGGGCACGCCGCCGAGGCACGTCTCGGGAACGGCCAAGGGCAATTCCGTGCAGCCCAGGATGACGGCCTCTGCACCCTTTTTTGCCAACTCGGAAACAGCTTCCTGCACCTGCGAGCGGGCCGCCGTCGTGACGGGTGACGAGTGGGCCTTGATGCCCGTCTCCGGGTCATAAATGGCCTTCGAAAGGCGGTTGGTGTCTTTGGGCGCGAGAACGCTCAGTCCGCGGCGCTCGAGCGCTTGGTGATAGAGGCCGGAAGACAGGGTTCCATGCGTTCCGAGGATACCGACGGTCCTGATGTCCGGATAGGCGGCTTGGAGCCCTGCCACGGTTTCCCCAATCAAATGAAGGATGCGGATGCGGGCACCGGCATGCATGAGCTGTAGCTGCACGCGGTCAAATATGGCTGGGGTGTGCGCCGTATTGCAGGCCATGGCCACCACGCCGGCGCCCGCGCGCTCGAGTGCCACAAACCCTTCAGCAATGACCGGTGCAGGGTCAGGGGCGGAAGGATCTGCCAGCCACGCCGTGCGGTCGGGGATTTCGGGTTTGCTGACCAGGATTACGGGAAGGTGGTCCTGATCCCGCGTAGCTTCGGTTTCGGCCGTGATCTTGGAAACCAGATCAATGCCGGCCTGCGGCCCCATGCCGCCCAGAATGCCGATGGGTTGCGGGTGGGTCACGAGCGATGGGTCATGATGATGGTGGGCAATGGTTCGGACAAGCGCCCGGAGTATGTACCGTGCTATATTCGGGTGCTGTAACCGAACATCCAACCACCCCGTTGTGCGGGTCCCCTGACATGTCGCCGATTCCCTGCCGCCTCCCAATGGTCCTTTTCGTTTTTCTTCTGGCCTGTGCTGCGCCGGCAGCGGCTCAGGACAGTGCGACGGCACGCGTCATGGAAGATGCAGCAGAGCGTCCCCGCGCCCGGGATCTGGGAATTGCACCCGGTATCCTTGCGCCCGGGCCGCTCAACGCCATTACCGATGTGGTCGGCGTGCGGGTGGGCCATGTGACCATGGTGCGCGGGGATTCGGTCAATACGGGCGCCACGGCCATCCTGCCGCACGGCGGGAATCTTTACCAGGACCGTGTGCCGGCCGGTTTTTTCCAGGGAAACGGCTACGGCAAGTTTGCCGGCACGACACAGGTCATCGAACTGGGGGAAATCGAGACGCCCATCATCCTGACCAACACGCTTTCGGTGGCGCAGGGGATGGAGGCGGTTATTGGATGGACCTTGGATCATGAGGGAAACGAGCGGGTGCGCAGCGTGAATGCCGTGGTGGGGGAGACAAATGACGGTTTCCTGAACGACATCCGCGGCCGGCACCTGCGGGCCGCTACCATTCGGCAAGCCATTGCGTCGGCGCGCACAGGTCCGGTCGAGGAAGGCAGCATCGGTGCCGGCCGCGGCACCGTGTCCTTTGGTTGGAAAGGAGGCATCGGAACCAGCTCGCGCCAATTGCCCGGGCAGCTCGGAGGGTACACGCTCGGCGCGCTGGTACAGACCAATTATGGTGGCATCCTGCGTATCGATGGCGTGCCCGTAGGTGAGGAGCTCGGACAGTACTTCATGAAGGATGTCCTTGACCGCGGCGATGCCGATGGCTCGGTCATTGTCGTACTGGCCACGGATGCACCGCTCTCGGACCGCAACCTGGAGCGCCTCGCGGCGCGGGCCATGCTCGCCATCGGACGCACGGGATCGCCCGCGACGAACGGTAGTGGCGATTATATCATCGCCTTTTCCACGGCAGAGGAGGTACGCCGCGGTCAGGACAGGCAGCCGTTGAACGGGCTGGACAACGATCGGATGTCACCCCTATTCCAGGCAGCCGTCGAAGCCACGGAAGAGGCTATCCTGAATGCGCTGTTCAAGGCCACTTCGGTCGATGGCCATCGAGGACGGGTGGAAGCCATTGATATCAATGGCGTCCGGGAAGTCATGCAGCGCTTCGGTTACGACCTGAAGTGAACGTTCGCCTTTCTGCTGACACGCCGTGAATTTTGTGCATTGATTTGTGCTCTGGGCTGTTTGCGTTGCCTTCGCCTGCCCTGATTCCTATTTTTTCAAGTCTGTACCCCCGGCTCGAAGATCCGAGCGAAAGGGTATGGACGTGCATCGTCGGGAATTCCCGGCTGCATGCACTTTGCCCGGTCGTCTAATGGCAGGACAGCGGCCTTTGGAGCCGTCGGTGGAGGTTCGAGTCCTCCCCGGGCAACACGGGTCCGAACGACACCATCATCACCTCATGTCCACGCATACACAGCCCATAAAGCTCTTTGCAGGCCGATCCAACCCGGCGCTGGCGCGATCCATTGCGCAGGCGTTCGGACAGGAATTGGGTGAGGTGGAGATCAAGAACTTCTCCGACGGAGAGATCTACGTCCACTTCGAGGAGTCCATCCGCGGATGTGACGTCTTCCTGATCCAGAGTACCCACCCCACGGCCGACAACTGGATGGAGCTGCTCCTGATGGTGGATGCAGCCGTCCGCGCGTCCTCGGGCCGGATCACAGCCGTCATCCCATACTTCGGGTATGCCCGTCAGGAGCGCAAGGACCAGCCGCGCGTCTCGATTGCCGCCAAACTCATGGCCAACCTGCTGACCACGGCAGGGGTGGATCGTGTGCTGACGATGGATCTGCACGCCTCGCAGATTCAGGGCTTCTTCGATGTCCCTGTGGACCACCTCTACGGTAGCGCCGTGTTTGCGGACTTCTATCGCAAGATGGAGCTGGACAACCTGGTCGTTGTTGCCCCCGATGTCGGAAGTGTCAAGATGGCCCGCTCGTATGCCAAAAAACTGGACGCTGGACTAGCCATCATCGACAAACGTCGACCCACGCAAAACGTGGCGCAGGTCATGCACATCATCGGTGAGGTCGAGGGCAAGAATGTCCTGCTCATCGACGACATGATCGATACGGCCGGAACGCTGTCGAACGCGGCCAATGCGCTTCGTGACGCGGGTGCCCTCAAAATCCTTGCGGCCGGTACGCATGCCCTGCTATCCGGTCCTGCCTACGATCGCATCGAGGCATCGGCCATCTCCCATCTGGTGGTCACCGACACCATTCCGCTCAGACGCAGCCTGGACAAGATCCAGGTCGTCAGCGTGGCAGAAATTTTTGCGGACGCCATTCGCCGCATCTATACGGATGAATCGATCTCGACCCTGTTCGATTCCTGATATTCAACGAAACACACAACGGTATACAAGTCATGGAAGTCATCACGCTCGAAGCCAAGGCGCGCGAAGCCGGCAAGTCGCAAGCACGCGCTGCCCGCAAGGCTGAAGAAGTCCCATGCGTGCTGTACGGACACGGCGAAGAGCCCCGCGCCTTCCAGGTCCCGGAGCTGGCCATGAGGGATCTGATCTACACGGACAAGTTCCATCGTGTCAACGTCGTCATCGACGGTGCAACCTACGACTGCGTTCTCAAGGACTACCAGATGGATCCGGTAAGCGACCGCATCATCCATGCGGATTTTGTCGTTCTGCATCCAGGCGAAAAGGTTAAGATCAAGGTGCCTGTGCACTTTGAAGGCACGGCCCGCGGCGTCCGCAACGGTGGCGTTCAGCAGGAGTTCATCCACAAGATTGCCATCAAGTGCCTCCCGGAGAATATCCTGGAGTCCTTTACGGTGGACGTAACCAATCTGCGGATCGGTCAGCGCATCCTGGTGCGTGACATGGAAAACGAAGGTCTGCAGATCCTTGCCAACCCGGACTCTCCGCTCGTTTCCATCCGTCGTCCCCGCCAGCTTATCGTGCTCGACGACGACGAGGACGAAGAAGAGGGAGGCGAGGCAGCGTCGGGCGCTGAAGCAGCCGACGAATCAGCTGACGAAGCTGCCGAGTAAGCCACGGCATGTACCCGGCCACAGGCCGTTATGACAGGACCGGGGCTTCCGATGGAGGCCCCGGTCTTTTTTTATCCACCACGCAGCAGGCATGGGATTTTTCCGGCGCAAAAACGAAGGTATGGCAGGCTCCATCCGCATCATCATTGGCCTCGGTAATCCAGGTGCCACGTACGAAGGCACCCGGCACAATATTGGTTTCGAGGTTGTCGAGACCATTGCCGGGCATATCGGGGCTACGTGGAAGACGAAGGGACAATCCAAGATTGCGGAAGGTCGATGGCGGGGCAGGAAACTGCTACTGGCGGCCCCCGAGACGTACATGAATCGCAGCGGTCTGGCCGTGGAAGAGCTTATCCGAAAGTATCGCGTCACGCCGCAGGATATCCTGGTCATTGTGGACGATATCCATCTGGATACCGGCGTCATCCGTATTCGCCAAAAGGGGGGTACCGGCGGCCACAACGGGCTCGATGATATCATTGATTGGCTGGATACCAATGCCTTTCCCCGGATGCGCATTGGCGTGGGGAATGATTTTGGACAGGGACGACAGGCCGAATACGTGTTGGAGCCCTTCACGGCGGAACAGCGTACGCTCATCGAGTCCGCCATCGAGCGGGCCCGGGATGCTGCACTGACGTTTGTGACCGACGGTATCGTGACGGCCATGAACCGGTTCAACGGGTAAGGGGCGTTCGTTTTCCGGCCGCATGGGCCGCTAAGGCCGCATGGGCCGCGAAGACCGCGCCGGCCGCTCTGACCGTCTTTCGAGCCTCGGGAGTCAGATGGCCCCGTGTGGATAATCCACGGGCGAATTCTTGATTAATGAATACCAAAACTGCCCTCTGAAGGGTAATTTTTTGGATTCTTGTTTTCTTATGGCTCCCCCGTGTTCGGGTTTGCCATCACTCACCCGGAAAACCCTTCCCAATGGACATCTCAACGCTCACTTATCTGGTCCCGGTCAGTGGTCTCATAGCCCTTCTCTACGCCTGGACGCGTACGCAGTGGATCAATAAACAGGACGTCGGCACCGACGTAATGGCCGATCTGGCCAAGGCCATCGCTGAGGGCGCCCGCGCTTTCCTGCGCCAGGAGTACCGTGTACTGGTCATCTTCGTGGTTATTGTGGCCGTTTTGCTGGCCTTTGCCAACGCCAGCCAGGAAGGCTCATCGTGGTTGATTGCCGTCTCCTTCATCGTGGGCGCGTTCTGTAGCGCCCTGGCCGGATTCATTGGCATGACCGTAGCCACAAAAGCCAACGTCCGCACGACGAACGCCGCCCGCACGGGTCTCGGTCAGGCCTTGAACGTGGCGTTCTCCGGCGGTCTGGTCATGGGCCTCTCGGTGGTCGGGCTCGGAGTGCTGGGACTCGGTGGGCTGTTCATCGCCTTTGATTCAGCCACCTCCTGGGATATTGTGAAGGTGGTTGGCGTCATCTCCGGCTTCTCCCTGGGTGCCTCATCTATCGCCCTTTTTGCACGTGTTGGTGGCGGTATCTACACCAAGGCTGCTGACGTCGGAGCTGACCTGGCTGGAAAAGTCTACGAAGGTATCCCGGAGGACGACCCGCGCAACCCGGCTACAATTGCTGACAACGTTGGTGACAACGTAGGTGATGTTGCCGGTATGGGCGCCGACCTCTTCGAATCCTATGTCGGTTCGATCATTGGTACAATGGTCCTTGGAACGGCTTTTCTTACCGTTCCCGCCATGGCAAATTCCAACTTCGGCGAGCTCAGCGCTATCATCCTGCCCCTGGTCCTGGCTGCAGTCGGTATCATCGTTTCCATTGCCGGCTCGTTCTTCGTGAAGGTCAAGGAAGGAGGCAATCCGCAGCATGGCCTCAATGTAGGTGAATTCGGCGCGGCCGGTCTCATGGCCGTCCTGTCCTTTTTCATCATCTCCTGGATGCTTCCTGAAAGCTGGAGCGCGGGTGGTACGGAATACACCTCCCTCGGCGTTTTCTGGGCGGTATTGATCGGCCTGGCGTCTGGAACGTCCATCGGCTTGGTCACGGAATACTACACGGCAACGGATAAGAAGCCCGTCACGGGTATTGCTGCGCAGTCGGTAACGGGTTCGGCCACCAACATCATTGCCGGTCTGGGTGTGGGCATGTACTCCACGGGAATCCCGGCCGTCATCCTGGCCCTCGGCATCATCGGTGCCTTCACGTTTGCCGGCCTCTACGGCATCGCCATCGCCGCTGTCGGTATGCTCTCCGTCACGGGTATCCAGCTGGCCGTCGATGCCTACGGCCCGATCTCGGACAACGCCGGTGGTATCGCAGAAATGGCCGAGCTGCCCCCGGAAGTACGCGAGCGCACGGACAAGCTGGACGCCGTGGGCAACACGACGGCTGCGATTGGCAAAGGATTTGCCATTGGCTCGGCTGCGTTGACCGCCCTGGGTCTCTTTGCCGCCTTCATGCAGCAGGCGGGTGTCGAAAACATTGACGTGGCCAATCCGAAAATCCTGGCCGGTCTGCTCCTTGGTGCCATGTTGCCCTACGTCTTCTCGGCCATGGCCATGGGCGCTGTGGGCCGTGCAGCCGGTGACATGATCAAGGAGGTCGGTCGCCAGTTTGCCGAGATCCCTGGCCTGCGTGAGGGCACGGCCAAGCCGGATCACGAGCGTTGTGTGGAGATCTCGACCAGAGCTGCTATCCGCGAAATGGTTGCTCCCGGTCTCCTGGCCGTACTCGTACCGGTTGTCATTGGCTTCATCGACAAGAACATGCTTGGTGGTCTGCTGGCCGGTGTCACCGTTTCGGGTGTTCTCTTCGCCATTTTCCAGTCCAACGCCGGTGGCGCTTGGGACAACGCCAAGAAGATGATCGAAGGCAAAGTAACGGTCGACGGCAAGGAGTACGGGAAAGGCTCAGATGCCCACAAGGCAGCAGTTGTCGGCGATACGGTTGGCGACCCGCTCAAGGACACGTCTGGTCCGTCGCTGAACATCCTGATCAAGCTGATTGCAGTGGTAGCCTTGGTCATTGCACCATTGATTGCCTGATTGCTGTCGCTCAGCAGGCGTGGCGGATCGGTTTCCCGACGATCGATGATGGATTGAATATCACGATTCGAGAAACCGATCCGCCACGGTGCGTATCATACCGGCAGGTCCCGGCGAAGGGGCCTGACCACCTTTTCTTCACCACCGTCCCAGCAAGCGCACACTCCCATGGCCACAGTTGAAGTCTCCATGCCCAAGATGGGCGAGAGTATCACGGAAGGCACTGTCATCGAATGGATCAAGAAGCCCGGCGATGCGGTGGAGATGGATGAAGCGCTGCTGGAAATTGGTACGGACAAGGTGGATACCGAGGTGCCTTCGCCCGCGGCAGGCGTGCTGACGGAGGTCAGGGTCGAGGAAGGCGCCACTGTCGATGTGGGTACCATCATCGCCGTCATCGAGACCGAGGCGTCCGAGGCCGTGGTAGTCGAGCAGCCTGCCCCCGAAGCACCCGCATCCGGGCCGGCTGACGAGGCACCACCCGCTGACGCGCCGGCTCCGTCCACCAACGGGTCATCCGCCGACGGGGTCGATGTGCTCATGCCCAAGATGGGTGAGAGCATCATGGAAGGAACGGTCCTTGCCTGGCATAAACAGCCGGGAGATGCGATCGAGTTGGACGAGACGCTCCTGGAAATTGCCACCGACAAGGTGGACACGGAGGTCCCCTCGCCAGCGGCCGGGATAGTATCCGAGATTCTGGTGCCGGAAGGGGATACGGTAGAAGTGGGCACGCGCATTGCTGTCATTTCAGCGCCCGGCAGTACACCTGTCCAGCAAGCCCAGGCCGCCCCACCCGTTGCTGAAGCCGTTGCCGCGCCCGCTTCGGTTGCAGCCGCAGAGGTTGCAACAGCCCACGCCGGCGATGGCGCTCCGATTCCACGCAAAGGCGCGGATGGTTCGTTTTTCTCCCCGCTCGTGCGTTCCATTGCCGAGAAAGAAGGGGTATCCCTCTCGGAATTGCAGTCCCTGTCGGGCTCGGGGCGTGAAAATCGGGTGACCAAGGCAGACCTCATGGCCTACCTGCAGCAGCGCGGACAGGCACCTGCGGCGTCCACGCCTGCGGCTGCTCCTGTTGCTCCAACGGCCGCTCCGGTTTCGTTCGAGCCGACACAGCAGGGTGAGGCAGGAGGCTCCCGCGTGGAGATCATCAAAATGGACCGCATGCGGCAGATCATTGCCGAGCACATGACCCGGTCGAAGGCCACGTCGGCACACGTTACCTCCTTTGCTGAAATCGATGTGACCAACCTTGTTCGGTTCCGTGAGG
>Ga0181568_10003340_pt1 | contig 14458 bp, 2 predicted proteins | sample 101ome_20_FD_133758 | JGI IMG/M metagenome (GOLD analysis project Ga0181568, IMG submission 133758) | Coastal salt marsh microbial communities from the Groves Creek Marsh, Skidaway Island, Georgia - 101404AT metaG (megahit assembly) | ecosystem: Environmental > Aquatic > Marine > Intertidal zone... | reverse complement strand
CCCTTCAGGGCTGCCTTCTCCCTCCCCCTCCATCCCAAGCGCGCTGCCATCGTCCACTCCAACGACCTTGCCGTCTGCAGTGCCATCTTCGCTGCCGACTGAACTTCCTTCGGCGCATCCAACTTCCCTACCTTCAGCGGCACCATCGTCCATTCCATCAATGTTTCCAACGAGCAGTCCGACTTCTTTGACCGGGCCCCCGTCGCAGCTTCCATCGGAGTCACCAACGCAAACTCCGTCACAGTCACCATCGCAACTTCCTTCCCAAGACCCGACAATGGCGTGGCCTTGTGACCGCAAGTGGTGCCCAACTCCGGTGCTCGCTCCAGTGGAAGTTAAAGTCGTAAACGTGAAATACAGCGTGTTTGTTCAGGATGGGAGGTCAACGGCGATCGATGACCTGCAATCAGGATACCACATGGTATATGGGACTCAGAGAATCGGAATCAGGTGGGATCAAGCCGCGGAAGAATGCGCGAAGCGGGGGTTTGAGCTTGCGACCGTGCGAAATCATGTCGAGCAAACTGCGGTGGTGGAGGCGGTGATGGAGCGCATGGTATCTGAGGTGCAGCAGCGTCCGGGCACTGGAGCCGAGTTCACATCGGTGTGGCTTGGGGCTCGGCGGGAGACGTTTCGGCCGTTTTGGCACTGGATGAATGGGTCGCCCGTCTGGGAACAGAACTTCACGAACTGGAACGCTGGTGGTTTCAATGGCTATTCTGATGCGGCTCTGTTTGAGTTGCCCGATGACAACCTTTGGCACGGTGATGACAAAGTCGCCTACCTCTGCATGAACGCCTTCACATTTCAGTGGCACGAGTGCGGTGTTTCTGAAAACACTGTGTATGCCTATGCGTGCGAGGAACGCGGCACTTCCGTTGAGGAATCCTACCGGCGTATACTTGAATCTCCGTTGATCACAAGCGTGTCGCCGAATGCTGGGCTTCCAGGAACGCTTCTTACGCTTACTGGAGATCGCTTCGTCACAGAAACGGATGGCTTTGCGTTTCCCAACGTAACGATCGGGGGCGAGGCTTGCGATATTGTATCTTCGAACATGTCAACAGTTGTGTGTTCGATGCCGCTTACTTCTAGCGGCGTGGTTCCGGTCCGCATGAGCACGAGTCTTGGCGCGGCGGGGCCTGGTGCGCTGCCACTGGTGACGGTCGAGCACGAGGTCCTGAGCGTCACCCCAGCGTCGGGGTCAGTCGGCGGCGGCCAGACTGTCACTGTCACGGGCTCTAACCTGCCTCTACAAGCAAGTGACGCGTCCGTCAGTATGGTAGTGAAGCCAGTGAACAACAGTAATTCCTCGGAGTTTGTCATACCTTGCACAGTTTTGTCTTCGAGCTACACCAGCCTGACTTGCGTAACGGGTTCTCCGGTGGCGTCCGGGGCTGTTGCAGGCGGGACGCTTTCGCGATACGACACCCAGTCCGGCGGCCTCGGGCGGCACTCTCCGATGACTGGCGGCGAGCAGCACGAGGCATCTGTTTTGGTCGGAACGATGCTTGGGATGGATGGGGACGAAATCCGTGTCGTCAGCCAATCTGAGTACGCAAACTTCGGAGATGCATTCCGGCCGGGCATTTATGTTTCGTCCAAAGAGAGCGGTGTCGAACACATGGTCACGACCAGCGACTGGCTTGCCTCGGGCTGGGACAGTCGCTTGGCGGCCATGTTCTATGACCCATTTACTCGCCAAGTGGTGAGCTACTGCACCGTTCGCAACATTTATGAAGATTCCAACCCATGCTACAGGAGTATGTCGACCGTCGAGGGCGTTGCTGCACCGACGGATCTCGTTGATTACATCAGGGGCGGAACCAAGGACCATTTGCTCTTTGTCCAGACTCATCATTATCTGAATAGCCATGAATACAGCAAAGACCTCATCGCGGCGCTTGCTTCTTGTGGCGGAAGCAGCATTTTGACAAACAACATGCCTGTTGGAGCAGGTGCTATTGACACTCGGCAATTTTTATCCGTGGGCCAGTGCGGAGCAGGCTTGGAGTATGGTCACTCTGCTGCTTTGAACCTTGAAAAGAAGCATGAATCCTCCTGGCAGTCTTTGGAGATTCAATTTGACCCTTTCGATCACTTCAGCTTTGAGCTTCCCCAAGCGATCACCTCGACTGGTCCCACATCCTTCGTGTACGACGAGGACAAGACAGCGTTTGTGGAGTGGATCAGCCGCAAGAATGGCACCACGGCTGGCGGCACCACGGTGCAGCTCGTTGGCAGCGGGTTTGTCGTCAACCAAACGACTGTTAAGCTTGCTGGAATCACCTGTGCCCTGGGGCGAGATCAGGTAGGGTCCTACCGCGGCAAAAACCTCTGCGACTGGGACGGCGTGGACTGCAGCGGTTTAGGCGTGGATCCGACCGGCACAAGCCTCACGTGCCTCACGGGGGTCTGGGACTACAGCGGCGACGCCTTCAACCGCGAGGTCGACGTGTCCGTCGGTGCAAACGGATTGGCGTTGACGGCTGACACCGTTCGCTGGTCGTATGCAAACCTGTGGAGCTCAAAAACCACCTGGGGAGGCAACGACCCGCCGATAGAGGGCGACTCTGTCGTCATCACCTACGGCGAGTTCATTGTTCTGGACGTTTCGCCGCCTGAGCTGGTGCTTCTGACAATCCAGGGCAACCTTGAGTTTGCCCGAGACGTTGGAGACCTTGCCCTCAACTGCTCGTACATCGTGCTGCACTACGGCCGCCTCTTCGTGGGGACTGCGGAAGACCCCTTCGTGACATACAAGGCCACCATCACGCTCGTCGGGGACCGGAGCTCATATGAGCTGCCGGTGTACGGTGCCAAAACGATTGCGGTGCGAACTGCAGAGCTATATCTTCACGGGCGGCCGCGACTGCGTTCGTGGACCAAGCTGGCCGAGACGGTGGAGCCGGGGAACACGACGCTGGTACTTCGGGAAGATACCGACTGGGAGGCGGGAGACCACATCTTCGTGTCTTCGACCGATTACCAGATGCTCCAGGCTGAGGAGTGCTACATCAAGGCCGTACTTTCTAGCGATGGGCGCGTGATTGAGGTGACGAGGCCGCTTCAGTACCAGCACTGGGGCGCGGGGTGGACGTCCACGGACGGGAAGCACGACATGGACAACTACCGCGCGTCGGTGGGACTGCTGACGCGCAACGTCGTGATCCAGGGCGACCACGTGCATACCAAGAAGGAACAGTTTGGATCCCAGATCGTTCTCAGCACCGAGTCCAACACGGGCGACAACCCACTGGTCGGCCAGTTCAGCAACGTTGAGGTGCGGCAGGCGGGCCAAGGCCTCAAGCTGGGCAAGTACCCCATCCACTTCCACATGGTGGGCAACGTCTCCAAGTCGTACGTGAAGAACTGCAGCGTGCACCACTCGTTTAACCGCGGAATCACGATCCACGGCGTGGACAACTTGCTTGTGGAGCACAACGTCCTGTTTGATACGCGTGGTCATACCATTTTTACGGAGGACGGCACTGAGCGTTTCAACACCATCCGGTACAACTTGGTTTCAGTGGTGCGCCCCATCTGGAGCCTGCTGCTCGTTGACCAATCCCCCGCGTGTTTTTGGATTGTCAACCCGACCAACGACATTTACGGCAACGTCGCGGCGGGGTCTTCGCACTACGGGTTTTGGTTCCGCGCGCTGCCGGAGCCGGATGGCATCTCGGGGGGCATGGCTCGCGATGCCGGGCAGCTTCGATGCCCGAACTGGAGCGAGCTCGGGTATGTCGCCGACAACGTGGCTCATTCGACGGGCCGCCACGGCCTCAAGGTGTCCAACTTCTTCCCAGTGAAGGGCGGGTACTACTGCCCGCAGGAAGCAGAGCCGGCGCCGGCGACGTTCCACAACTTCACAAGCTTCAAAAACCGGCACATGGGCATTTGGGGCGAGTTCCTGGTGGACGTGAGCTTCGACACGCTGCGCCTGGCGGACCACGTCAAGTCCGGCATCGAGTTCAAGTTTATCAACGGTCGGGATGCAAAGTATGCCACCACGGTAATCAAGGACGCGCTTTTCGTGGGGCGCATGCTCGACGAGATCGACACCCCTGAGTCGCCCAAATGCGCCGAGCAGCGCAACTGCCAGGGCCCGACCCCGACGGGTAATGAAGTGAACGGATACTTTTACCCTAGCATTTTCGACATGGGCAATGGCTGGACGCACGGCATCAACCTCCCCGGCATTGGGTCGAACGTCATCGTGCGCGGGGCGGCCTTTGTAAACTACCAGGCCGCCATCTACGGCTGCTCCTGGTGCGTGGCACACCGCGGCGGCTACGAAATGGAATTCTGGAACACGACCTTTTCCAACGTGGAGCACATTGCGCACTTCAAGCACGGCATGGGGGGCATCCTGGTCGACGGAGACGGGAGCCTCGGGACTGGCTCTGTGGGCGGCGCCATCGTTCCGCACACGGGGCAGTGGCGCACGAACTCGGACTGCGCTATGGACCCCAGCGGTCGCTTCGCGCGGTGTGCCGGAGTCGTTCGCCGGGTCAACGTGGGGATCGAGCAGTGGACGAGCCCGTGGTGGGACACGAACATCAAGAAGCACTACCCGCTCCTCATCGCGGTGGACGTGACGGACGAGGAACTGGACTCGACTTGGGACAAGTGGAACCGCTACAAGGATGAGACGCGGGTGAGTTGCCTGAGTGACAACTGCGGTTTTGAGCACTACGCAACACCGCTTGGCCCCGAGGCTTGCTTTGAGCAGGCCCCAAAAAATCGGTATTCCTTCCTGGCTCAAGTTGGGCGGCGATACCTTGTGACCTGGGTGGACCAGAACTTCATCCGCACCACGGCGGACGTGGAGATCAGCGTCACAAAGATGCGGCCCGACGAGGCCATTGTCCTTCAGTTCACGCATCGCCCGCCGCTGTATGAACGCCTCCCCATGCGGGCCTCTGTCGCGCAGTCGAGCTACGAGCTGTGGGGCGAGCTGGACGCGCGCTTCGGGGCCTGGTCGCCGCCGCCCAACGTGCCGACCTACGCCGAGCCGTACGCGGACCACACCGGTGACCGCCATCTGGACCCTTGCAGCGCCAACACGGTCATCACCCAGGCATATCAAGACTCCTGCAACAAGGGGGCATTCGGGAGCACTGGAGGCTTCGAAGCGCCGCAACTGACCATGGACCCCAGCGTTCGCAGCCTGGCCCAAGGCCTCGACGCAAACTTGACTCTCGCAGCCGAGGGCCGCACGGCGACAGGAGGGCTGCTGCACCCGTTCAACGGAAACGTTCAGTGGAACGGAGCGTTCGTGGCATCAGCGGCTGCGGATCCCTACATGTACCGCGCCTGGTGCATGTTCCTGCAGAGCACTCCGACGACAAGCGGCGATGTCGCGTTGAGGCTCAGGGATTGTGCATCTCGCAGCCACGACGCGGGAGACGGGCGGCAGCGGTTCAAGTTTGGGTACAACTGGCAAGCGGAATGGAACGACGAGGACAGAATTGGGAACGAAGACTTGTGGACCACGGCCTTGGACGAGGGCAGCACGGAGCCCGTGCACAGGCAGGCACTGATGCTGACCCTGGCGTCGAACCCCATCTACTGCCTCGACGCGTGCGGTGCAACGATCGCAAGTGCTGACTGCACCTTCACCACGGGTGCTATTCCTGTGGCGAATGTTTGCGACGAAGAGCGTCGGTCTCAGCGGGTAGGTTTTATGTCGTACTTTTAGTCGTACCGATTGTATGTATTGTGTTTTGTCTGTAGCCGGGCTTGTGAGATCTTTCAATTCTGCTAACTCCGTTTGTCTCTGCTCCCCTGTCTCTTTAGTGGTACTTCAACGATGTCACAAAAGAGATTGTCAGCAAAGCGGCAGAGGAGGCCAGCGGTTCAGCGTGCATGGGTTGGCGAGGTGATGTCCAGATCCAGCACAACGCTCTCATCCAGATGCGCCCGTGCAATGGAAATTATGCTTGGGATGAGAGCTTTTTCGTTCCCACAAAGTCTGAGGAGCCTATCCACGGAGCATTTTACTTCGATCCCTTCCGCAGTTGGAATACGCGCGGCCTGGTGCAACCCCAAAGCATTCACATGAACAACATGTCGGTAGTGAAGCAGTTCTACAAGACCATGAGCACATGGGTCGGTGGCAAGTCGTACGTGGACTATGACATCTGGAACACTTCGGTGATGTCTGTCGTGGTCGCTGGTAACTCGACGCTGGTCATTGGAACCGACACGTGCCCAGTTGAGGGTTGCCCGGGTGTTGCTCCAACGCCGATGGGCGCTGCGTTCTTCCACTGGTCTGATACAGCAGCATGGGCGGAGATGAACGTTTCGTTTCCTTGCACGCACCCGCCAAGGCGCACCAACGACTTCCGCATGTGCTCCCACGAGTACCCCTGCGGCTGCGGTGATGTGACCATTTACGAGGACTGGACTGTAATTCTTGACGTGTCCACGCCGTTCCTGAACACTCTCACCATCATGGGGACCCTGATCTTGCAGCATGACGCCACTGACGAAATCAACCTGCATGCCAATCTCATTGACATTCGCGGCGGGCGGCTGGTGTTCGGCAATTCGACGCACCCGTTCACGGGGCCCATGGCGCGGCTGGTGCTGCACGGCGACATGTACTTCCACGGCAAGGAGTGCACCGTGCCCATTGACACCCAGGTGTCGGCGTTCGGGTGCTGGAAACAAATTTCTGTGAACGGTGACCTCTCGGTGCACGGCAAGGAGGTTCCTGTGATTTCTAGGACCCTTTCTGCTGACGCCTGGGCCGGCGCCACGTCTCTCGTCCTGGATGGCCCTGTGAGCGCCAGCGGGGGCTGGGAGACGGGCGCCGACATCATCGTAAGCTCCACTGACGCAGGCGGCATCCCTGAGTACCACACGATCCTCAGCGTCAGCGCAGACGGCCGGACGGTGCACCTGAGTGACGAACTTGCGTCATCGAAGATTGGGACCACGTCTTCCGTTGTCGAGTCCTCAGGCAAGGTCACGGTGCTTGACGGCCGTGCCACGGTGAGTCTCTTGAGCCGCAACATTGAGATCCGGGGCGGCTACGATGCTGACTACGACTACATCAGTGGCGTGGGCCCGGATCTCACAGACTACGGCGTAACCATTCGCACTCGCGAGGCTTACTCGGTTGAAGTGCCGGGCTGGGACAGCACGATGGCCGGGTATGATTTGTATGGTGTCCTGGCGTTCCCAGCTGGGTTCATCTCGGGTCTGCACTGGGTGCGATTCCGCGCGGCTGGTAAACAGTACGACTTGGAGCCCGCTATCCGAGAGCCGCCCATCGTCCTGCACAGCAAAGTGCCGTCGCTCATGATGGAGGGCGTTGTCGTGACAGAGCCGCTGGCGGGCAAGCTCTTCACGTGCACCAAGGTTGATGCCTACCAGGGTGCCAACTACGAGTGCAAGCACCCGGGAACCGCCAAAACCATCATCGACTCGATATTTGTGAGCACGTCCGTCGAATTCGCCCCCGGAGTTGGGGTAACTGACGTGGCGGAGCGCAACATCTTTTTTGGCGGGGACGAGTGCCGCAATCCCTCCCCAAAGCTCGTGTACTTCGGCGGAAGCGGAAGCCTTCAGGTGCACGACAACAGCGCACACGGAAACTACGCTGGCTTCGTCCTGCAGGCCAACTGTGAGAACTACTTAGGCTGGAGCGGCAACGTGGCCACCGGCAATGCGGTGGGCTTTGCCGTGGAGAGCGGCTGCACGAACTTGTTCCTGGAGGGCTACCGCAACAGCGCCGGCATTGTTGCCAACACGCACTCCATCAGCAACTTCCTCATGGTGGAGAACGGTTTGGCGGTGACCCCGGGGATCTTTGCCAACTACCCCGACGAGAAGTTCAACCTGCCCGGCGACGTACTGAGCGGCGGCTCCCAGCTCGGGCACATCTTCGATGGGACTATCGTCGGGCGGGCACCCGTCGTTGAAGACACCGTGCGATCAGCGAACTGTGACAAATGGACCCGCGGAGGCGACAACCCTTCGTGGCACAAGGGCTCCGGCGTGTACGGGCATAAGATCGGGGGCACCATGTGCAAGTACCGCTGGTTTGAAGAGTACGGCTACAGCGGTTTCGCGGCACAGGGAGCGTACGTGGCCAAGCAGGGCACCGGCTACGGCGACCTCAAGGTGCGCACGATCAAGCACGGGGACAACGCGGGCGGTGTCGCAGCCTTCAGATACGTGCTCGATGACCTGCGATTCTTCGGCTTCAGTGGCGTCGACACCTGCGGCCGCCGCAACGTTGCCATCAGCAATGAGATGGCGGGTGATGGCGAAGGCACCTTGAGACCTCTCGGGGCGCACTTTGGCAAGGCCACGTGTTACCCGGTTGCTGCACGCAACCTGTCGTTCGTCGACACGCCGGACTTCGCACGACTTCGCTTCAGCACCGGAAAGTCGTACGAGGCTGCGTACGGCCTGTGCACGGTGCACGACGAAGATGGCTCTCTGCTGGCGGGCTCGACCTTCGTCGAACCGGGCGTCGGCTCTTACTTCCTAAAGCCGGTAAAGCGGCATATCTGGCCCCCAGAGGTTCTTCGCGACTGCGCGGCGTGGGCGGCAACCGACTACTCGGACGATTACAGCATGGGCACCTGCCTCTGGTGGCTGCGCAAGTACGACAACCTCCGGGGCGCCATCACGGACGCGAGCAAGCGCGGCCTCGTGGAGCAAGGGCTCGCGGGAACGCATTACCCGAAGGCCTTCTGTGACGAGATTTTCACGACCGATGGAATCATCGACAACAACGTGAAGCTATGCTCGGGGATGGACTATGTCCTCCTCAAATCGTTCATTCCTGAACGGATCGTGAGCGGCGCCGAGGTCTTGTATGGTCCAGTTGGGTATGTAAACATGCGCGACAGCTTCTTTGGCTCGAGCACTTTCGCGGGCGAAGACACGAGCGTCGACATCTACCGCGACTACACAGACCCACGGGGGGATCAGATTCCGCCCATGACGGGGAAAGAAACCGAGCAGTTTTGGCCTGTAAATCCTCGGTATACGCAGCCGTATCTCGCGACGCTCGTGAACAAGGGAACGTACCGCATTGAGTACACGGGCGACATCGGGCTGTTCAAAGACGGGTACCTTGAGTACGGCTTGGTGGGCCTTACGGACAAGCCAGAGCACACCGACGAGTTTGGAATGATCCTCGACATCAAGTTCATGACGGCGGTCAATCTTGCGTTCTACTACAACGGCAAAGCGGTGCCAGCTTCGCCACGGCGGTCGCTCGTGACCATGGACGCACCTGCGGGCACCAACTACATGGACCCCGTGAGCAAGATCGTGTCGTTTGTTCTCAAGGGGACTGAACACAAGGTGCGCTTCAAGCAGCTCGACGTAGTGTCGGTGGGCTTCGGCGTGGCCGTCACCTTCGAGAGCTTCTTCGCGGACAACTTCATTGACCCGAATTCCATCGACAGCAGCTTCGCGGGCATGGTGCCCCCGACCTACGCGGCCTCGTACGATCCTGACAACGGCAACATTGTCAAGACAAACCCGTTCGTCTCCAACCTTGCCTCGGTGCTTAACATCAACCCCGCGCGCATCCGGGTCGTGAACGTGGTGCCCGGGAACCGCCGCCGCCTGCGCGAGCTCGCCTCCCAAGACCCCGGCAAGTGGAGGCACATCCTCGATAGTGCCCGCAACCTCGACGGTGACGAGGGTCTGGGTCTGGACTTTGAGATTTCATCCGTGGACCCGTGTGAAGATGTCCTCTGCGTGCACGGCGACTGCGGCGACAACGGTGTGTGCATATGCAATGACGGCTTCCGGGGGGAGACCTGCAATGTTTCGTTTGTGGCCGTGAACTGCTCTCTGCCTGGGAGTGATTGCGCCGCGCCATCGTTCGAGCCGACTCCGATGCCAACCATCACCACAACGAGTACGCACATGGACCCGTTCGAGGAGCTCATGTCTGTGGCGGACACGCTGTCGACCTCGGCCGCCGCCGGAACGCTGGACACCGGTTACGAAATCACCGAGGCGATCGTGTCTCTTCCCGACGACGTGTGCGGAGTGCCTGGTGGCGATGGGACGACGTGCCTGGACGCGTGCGGTGTGGCCAACGGGGATGAATCGACTTGCGCGGATGTCTGTGGAGTTGCGAACGGCGACGGTACCTCGTGTCTTGTGGCGGAAGGCACCTTCTACGAGTGCACCCACGCCAGTGCCACCACGGGCATTCGCAATGAACGGCAGACGGTGCAGCTTCGCGGCATCGGCATGCAGGGAACGTATGCCCTCCGCTTCAACACCATGACGACCCAGTTTTTTAGCATCTACGAGGCGTCTGCGGGCATCGAAGCCGCTTTCAACGCTCTCGACACCATCGGTTTAGCGACGGTCGTAGCCACAGTGACCACAGGCGGAGGCGGAGTGTCGGCTGTAGACTTGAACATCGAGTTCAAGCGCAGCACTGGCACTTTCCCGTATCATCTCGGCGCCATGCCGCTTATCGAGGTCGTGACGAGCTCCCTCACGGGCGTCACTTACGAAGATGTGGCCCAAACGTGCGCCGGGATCGGGCGCACGGGCCACACGTACGATGAGCAGACTTTTACAGCGACCAAGGCGAGCGGAACGGCGAGCAACGCGACGTTCACTCTGGAACTGGCCCTCGCTGGTGACATGGCTGGGGGCACGGCCGTGTCCGCGCCCATTCGCTGGGACGCGGGCGTTACGGAAGTGACGACTGCGCTGACCGAGGGTCTGACTTTCACTGGGCTCGACGAGGACCTTGGCTTCGAGATCACCAGCGAGTACTTGGCGGTCTTCAAAGACACGGCCACCACCGCTACCGCAGCCACGTGGCGCGTGCGATGGTTCTTTGCGCCAGCCAGCGACGGCCTTCGGATGACCACGCAGGGCGATGTTCCTCGCTTCGCACAGCATAACGCTGCTGGCACGCCCCTGATTTCCGTTGCCGTGACCGCGAGCACGGACGGCGTCGTTCCTCTGGCGGACATGCCGATCAGTGCAGCTGAAATGGCGGCTGAGGCTGGAGCCGAGGCGGAGGACTCGGCCGAGGAAGGCCCTGTGGAGACGTCGATGGCGGTCACCGAGGTGGTGCACGTTTGCGGAGACGGCGCTCGCACAAGCATTGAAGGCTGCGACGACCTCAATCTCGAGTCAGGTGACGGCTGCAGTATGAACTGCACGGTGGAATCAGGCTTCGTTTGCTCCACGAGAATCGGGGTTCAGAGTTCGTGCTACGTGCCCGAAACTCCCACGCTCTACTTCGAGCACACATTGTACGGCCCCGTGCATGAGGGCACATCAGCAACCGTGTGGGTGCGTCGCATGGGGTACAACGGCTCCGCGGTCAGCGCGCACTACCAGGTGGCAAGCTCAACGGCATTCAGCATCGCAAAGCAGAACGACGATTGCGCATCAGCGGGAGACTTCGATGCGACTCCGGGCACCATCGACTTCGCCGCGGGGGAGACGCGCAAGGCCATCGTCGTGCCGGTGCTTCGGGACTTCATCTGGGAGCAGACCACGTTCCTGAACGAAAAGTTTGTTGTCCGTCTGACGACTGCGACGGGCGCGAACATTGACGCCGCGCGAGGGTCGACGCAAGTGAGCATCCATGACGTGGATCCGATCGAGCTTCTGGTGGGGTGGTGCCTCACGGTGGAGCCATCCCAGGCGCCAACGCCGACTCCTACCCACGAGCCCACCCATGCCCCGACGTCTCGCCCGACTTTTGCCCCAACCCGCGCACCGACGCTGTCGCCGACTGTGTCGCTCGCGCCGACGACGTCGCCCACGTCGCTGCCATCGCTGACTCCGGTGCCGACCCCAGGAACGTTCGAACCGACGTCGATGCCGCTGCCTAGGCCCACTCGTGTGCCCACACCCTTGCCGACGCACGCGCCGACGCCCTCGCCAACGCCCGTGCCCACGCTCGCACCCTCTGTGTCGCACCACCCGTCGCCTCAGCCCACCGCCCCGTCTCCCGAGCCCACGCCAGAGCCCACGCCGCTCTGGATCGGCGTTGAGGTCGAGGCTCACGTGGAGGCAGTGATCGACGGCTTCAGCTCCGTCCCCGCGTTCGACAGCGACCAGCAGCTCCTCTTCCGCTCCGCCCTTGCCGGGTCCGTTGATCTCGTGGCGAGTCCCGACGACGTCGACATCACGCGCGTTCGGCTGACGGGCGTGCGGCGGCAGCGGCGCTCGCTCTCGGCGTTGTCGCTCACTGTGGAGTACACGCTGACGATGCAGGCCGAGGGCTCCGGGGACAGCGCGGCGCTGGAGAATCAGCTTCTGGCGCAGCTCACGGTGGCGTTCGACGATGCCGGCGGCACGAGCCCGATGCAGGCCAGCATTGCCGCGCAGTCCGCCGCCCTGAGCGTTCCCACCGTCGCCGCGCTCGACTCGGCCTCGACGCTCGCCGCGCTGCCGGCCGTGACCTTCACCGTCACGCGCCTGAGCACCGCGCGGCCCTCGGCCCAGCCCACGCCGGCGCCGGCGCCCCGCCGCTTCTCCGGAGAGCACCTATCGGCGCTAGAGGTGATTGCCATCGCCGTGGGCTGCGCCCTGGGGGGGCTGCTCGTCGGGATGGCCGCCCTTTATGCGAAGCGGCGCTTCGGTGTTAAGGAGGCCAAGGTCCTCTCCGTGGAGACGACCGAGCGCAGCGCGAGCCACGATAGCTGCAGCTCGGCGGACTCGGAGGCGCTGGCCCACGCCTACGCCTACCAGGCGCACATTCACGCGGCCACCACCAAGAAACCCTCGAGCACGGGCAGCAGCTGGGACGGCGGCCAGGCGTCGTCTTTCGGCTCACAGGGCCGGCCCAAGGCGCGGCCCCGGGGTCGGCGCGAGCGCGGGTCCTCCTCCGATAACGCCCAGTCGGGCAGCAGCATGGACGCAAGCGACAACGACGTGGCCACGGCGTACACGGTGCACGTCCGGCGCAAGAGCTCGACGCAGCACCAGGTCTCGGGCTCATCGCTGGACGGGCCGCGCTCAGCGAGCCTCGACGAGCGCGCCGCGCGCGACCGTTTCCTTAGCAACAGCACGGACCAGGCGGTGGTGGACTTCAGCGCGCAGTTCCAGGCCGAACAGGCGGCAGTAGCCGATGGCAAGGGTCGGCAGGCGGCCGACGGCAAGGCGCGGCGGCAGGAGACTCGCGACGCCGCGGCGGAAAAGCGCCGCGCGGCCAAGGCAGCCAAAGCGGCCGAGGCCCGCGCCCGCGCCGACGCTGAAATGGAAGCGGCGCGCCAGGCCCTGGAGGAGCACGCCAAGGCCGCGCATCCGCCCAACCACGAGGACGAGGACTGCCCCTACGGCGGGTACGGGTCGCCCCTCGACTCCAGGCTACTCAAGGCGCTCAAGGGCGCGGCGCCCGGCCCGATTGCGGCGGCACACCTGAAGGCGCAGGCCAGCGCGGCCGCGGCCATGGACGCCAAGGAGCGCGTAGCCAAAGAGGCGTCCCGGCGTGAGAAGGCGCTTCGCCGGGCCGGCTCGCGTGACCTGACCCGCGGGGACTCGTCGGCTTCGCTCGCCTCGCCGCGGGACGCCTCGCGGTACGAGGAGGACGACCTCGAGGACGGTGGCGACGAGGCGGCGGCGGTGGCGGCGGCGGTGTCGGCGGCGGCAGCGGCGCACGCGGCCTCGCACGCGGCCTCGGCCCGGCGTAAGGCGGAGGACCTGGCGGCCATCGCAGAGGCCGAGGCCGAAGCGACGGCGGCCGAGGCGGCGGCGGACGCCGAGGCCGCCGCGGAGCAGCGGCAGTCGGCGCGGGCGGAAGACTTCAAGGGCAGCCCTGCAGCGCCCAAGGCGGCCTCTCGCCCCGCGTCTCTTCCCGGATCCCGCCCCGCTTCACGCGCGGCGTCGCCCACGCAGCCCCGGCCCTCGGGCGGCAGCGACCGCGCGCTGACGGCGATCCGCCCCCCCCGACGGCCGGTGCCGCGCATCGAGAGCAAATTCGCGGGCGGCATCGACGGTGGCGCGGTGGGCGGCGGTGGCTCGTCGATGCGGCGCGTGAGCGACATCTCGTTCGACCACGGGCCGGGGGAGGACGCAGAGCTAGCGCTGGAGGAGCCCGGTGCCGCAGGCAGCCTCTCTGTGACCGCGGGCCGCCGCACGCCCAAGCCCGCCCGCGGGAAGCGCAGCCCGGGAGGCGCCTCCAAGGCAGCGCTCTAAGTAGAATAAGTAGAAGAGAGAGACGGAGAACATTGCCGCACCAAAAGAAGTGTGTGCCCTTCTGGGCTGGTTCGGGCCCACGGCAACGGGCCGTGCGTCCGTCGGCGGATCAATTTTGAGCTGCTGGCTTCTTTTTGTACTTGCCCTACATTTCGACCTTTCAGGGACAGAACCCCCTTGACCGCAACCTACTACTGCAGTAGCACTGCGCTGATAAAAGCACCAGGAAGGCCCCCCCCCCCCCCCAAGAAAGCAAACAGGAGGCCGAGAAAGAGAGCGCGCTTCTAGCCCCCTG
>Ga0181568_10003333_pt1 | contig 14494 bp, 14 predicted proteins | sample 101ome_20_FD_133758 | JGI IMG/M metagenome (GOLD analysis project Ga0181568, IMG submission 133758) | Coastal salt marsh microbial communities from the Groves Creek Marsh, Skidaway Island, Georgia - 101404AT metaG (megahit assembly) | ecosystem: Environmental > Aquatic > Marine > Intertidal... | reverse complement strand
TTTATTTAAATCTTCTAGACCATAAGTTACGAAAATTGGTTTACCTGTTGGTGAAAAATTTGGATTCTTACAAGCAAATAATTGATCTAACAATACTTTCATTTCTTCAGTACTGAGTTTTTGTCCAACTTTAACAGCAGCAAATTTAGCCATAGATAAAGCTAAATTTTCTCTTTTAGCTAATGAAAATTCAGTGTTAAAGTGTTTATATTTTTCAAGAAGTTGATCTATAACGCTTTGATGATCAAGGTTAGCAATATCTGCTGGAATACCTTTCATTTCGTAGCTTTCATCACCATTTAATTCAATGAAAAAACCAAGTTTTTTAAGTTCTGGTAAAATTTCTTGAAATAAAAGTTTGTCTGCAGCAGAAAGTTCAATTTTTTGAGCAAATAATAATTGCTGTGTATTGGCATTTTGGTCCCTTAATATAGTTATATAATGTTCATATTTAATTCTTTCATGACAGGATTCTTGATCAATAACTAAAAAACCAGATTTAATATGGGAGAGAATATAAGATTGATGAATTTGATAGGGAACAGTTTCTGTTTCTTTTAATTCATCAGTTGCATCCCACTCTGGGTTAATAGTAGCTTGAACCTCTGTATTGATATCTGATTGATTAGCAGCTTCATTTCTTGTGATTTCATAAAGTGATTTCCAGTCTTCTCCTTGATTTTTTGTGCTGGTTAAACTACTGCTAGTTGTCGCCATACTAGAATATGAATTGGATTCAGCAAATCTTTTACCATCAGATGTAGGTGTATTAATAGGAAATGAATGGTTATTTGCAAACCTATCGTTTATGGCTGATTCTTGAGAGAAATCTAGACTTGGACTTACATTGAAGGCTCCTAATGATCTTTTTGCAGCGGCATTCAAAAAGGCATATAAGACTTTTTCGTCTTCAAATTTAATTTCTTGCTTGGTTGGATGAACATTGATATCTATTTTACTTGGATCAATATCAATAGATATTACATACAGTGGATATTGACCTTTGGGTATAAGTTCTTCATATGCGCTTGTTATTGCGTGGTTGAGGTAAGGATCTTTTATGAATCTATTATTTACTAAAAAATATTGTTCTCCTCTAGTTTTTTTGGCAAATTCAGGTTTACCAATAAAGCCTCTAAAGGTGAAAATATCTGCTCCTTCCTTTATCGGTATAATTTTTTCAGAGTAGTTTTTTCCAAAAATTCCAACAACTCTTTGTTTAAAATTTCCTGACGGTAAATGATGTATTTCTACACCATTGGATACCAAGGAAAATTCAATATCTGGATGTGCCATAGCAACACGTTGAAATTCATCTATTATATGTTTTGTTTCAACTGGGTTGGATTTAAGAAAATTTCTTCTTGCAGGAACATTAAAGAATAAGTTTTTGATACTGATATTTGTTCCATTAGAGGCAGAACAAGGCTCTTGTTTTTTTAGTTCTGAACCTTCGATATTAATTTTAGTACCTATATTGGAGTCTGTCAGTTTAGTTTTAAGTTCTACTTGCGCTATTGCAGCGATAGAAGCCATTGCCTCCCCTCTAAATCCTTTTGTGTTTATAGCGAATAAATCATCTGCTTTTTTAATTTTGGATGTAGCATGTCTTTCAAAACACATCCTAGCATCCATATCAGACATACCACTTCCATTATCAATGACTTGAATGAGAGCTTTACCTGCATCTTTAATGTTAAGTTTTATTTTGCTTGCACCAGCATCAATTGCATTTTCAAGTAACTCTTTTACAGCCGAAGCCGGTCGCTGAATAACTTCGCCTGCTGCAATTTGATTAGCAATAGAATCGGGTAATAATTGAATTATGCCTGACATCGTATAAAATTTTGTTCAAATATACTTTAAATGTAAATCCCTTGTTGCTTTGACTTATACACAACTTGGGGATATTTATTTTCGTATGCTTTTTGAGTTATATTTTGTCGATAAAATATTTTGTATTTTGCTGTGCAAACACAATAAATGAAACATTTCCTTTTCTTTATAATATTATCCGTTTTTTGTCTTAATTCTGCTTTTGCACAAGATGAATTAGATGATTTTGACTTTTTTGAGCAAACTCAGGAAGAAGAGGATGATTTTTTCAAAAAACAGGAAGAACCAAAAGATAAAAAGAAACCAAAAAAGAAAAAGAAAAACCTCGATGGTGGATTTACTTTTTATCATATACCCGGCAATTTAACCATGAATATTGGAGCGCTTTATTTGGCTAATGAACAAATTAATGCAGAACAACTAGGTGATCAGTTAATTACTAATATCATAGGTCCTTTCAATATTGATATTCAATTGTCTACGATCAAATATCTAACCATCGGTTTTAGGTATATATATAATTCATATAAACTTACAGCTCCTCAAGATTCAAATAGATTGACTGCTTCGGTTTATCCGCATAAATCTACTGATATTAATGAGCAAGCATACACAGGTCTTATATCGTATCACTTTTCAGATTTATTAGGACTTGATGTAGATCGAATTGATTATTACGCTTCTGTATTTTTTGGTGTAAATGCTGTAAATACTAATTGGCAAGAAATTGGTTTACCTCAAGATATTTTCACGGACAATATCATAGGCTATGGTGCAGGTATAAGATATGTATATAGTGATGCCATATCGTTTTATACAGATTTTGGTTATTCTAGATATGGAGCTGTGAATTTTGGTTTGACTTACAGATTGCTAAATCTTCAACTATAAGAAATTTTTAAGCATTCTAAGCTCATCTTGATGTAAGTGTCTCCAATGACCTCTTGGTAGTTCTTTTTTAGTTAGATTGGCAAACATAACCCTATCTAGTTTTGTAACCTCATACCCTAAGTGTTCAAACATTCTTCTAACGATTCTATTTCTTCCAGAATGAATTTCCAATCCAATCTCGTTTTTTTTCTTTCCATCTACGTATGATGCTTGATCTGCTTTTATGAATCCATCGTCTAGTTCCATTCCTTGTCTAAGTGCAGCTAAATCATCAGATTTAAGTTCTTTATCTAAAACAGCATGATATATTTTTTGAACCTCATATTTAGGGTGTGTTAATTTTTCGGTTAATTGGCCATCATTAGTAAACAACAAAAGACCGGTAGTATTTCTATCTAATCTTCCAACAGGATAAATTCTTTCGTTTGATGCTTTTTCTACAAGATCCATGACAGTTTTTCTTCCTCTATCATCTGTTACAGTAGTTATAAAACCTTTAGGTTTATTGAGTAATACATATACTTTGTATTCTCCTTTTATAATTTTACCCTTGTACTCTACCTTATCTTTTTGTAATACTTTATAGCCCATTTCGGTAAGTATCTTTCCATTGACTTTAATTTGTCCATCGGCAATTAATTTATCCGCTTCTCTTCTAGAACATATACCTGCATTTGCAATGTATTTATTGAGTCTTGTTCCAATTTTTTTCTGGGCCATAGTTATTTATTGTTGTTGTTTTAAAAAATTGCCAATATAATTGCCTTTCTCTTTACCGTTTGGATAAACTATTAGCCAATCTAAAATGGCTTCTTCTTTAAATTCAAGTACTTGATCTTTTCTATATTGCGTAACTGTTTTAGGCGTATTTGTAATTCTTCCAGTCAGTCTATTTCCATCCCATGATTTTAGCTCTGCAAAAATCTGGTCATATTTACCATCAGAATCATAAAGTCTTATCACAGCATAATATTTAGCATCCTTTATGTTTTTTTTGTTGTACGCTTTATAAAACCAGTTTAATTTTTTTCTTGCCTTAACTACGTATGGAGCAATTAAAGCGTCTCTTTTGATCAACTCTTTAGAACCCGTAACAGATAAAGTTGTAGTTGCTTGACCAAAAATATATGTTGCCAACAGTAAACTCAGTGATAATGTGATTTGTCTCATTCTATTGTTTTTAGTGAGCTTCAAGCCAATTTTTACCTGTACCTATGTCAATTGTCATAGGTACTTCTGTATCTATGGCATTAACCATTTTATCTTCTATTATAGCAGTAACAATATCCAACTCTTCTTTATGAACATCAAAAACCAATTCATCATGTACTTGAAGTATCATTTTTGATTTTAATTTTTTTGCTTCAAACGCTTTATGGATATTAATCATAGCGATTTTAATCATGTCGGCGGCAGTTCCTTGAAGTGGTGAATTGATTGCATTTCTCTCTGCAAAGCCTCTAACAGTTGCGTTAGATGAATTAATATCCCTTAAATAACGTCTTCTTCCCATGAGTGTTTCAACATATCCATTATTTCTTGCAAATTCAATGGCTCTTTCCATAGAAGCTTTTACGCCTGGATATTGTTCAAAATAACTCTCAATAATTTCTTTTGCCTCTGTTCTTTTTATTCCCATTCTTTGTGAAAGTCCGAAAGCTGAAATTCCATAGATAATACCAAAATTCACTGTTTTTGCTTTAGATCGCATCTCTGATGTTACTTGATTTTCATCCACTTTAAATACCTTAGCAGCTGTTGCTGTATGGATGTCTGCACCTCTTTTAAAAGCCTCTATCATTCCTGCATCTTTACTAACTTCTGCTACCAACCTTAGTTCAACCTGAGAATAGTCTGCAGATAATAAAATATGATCCTCATTTTTTGGGATAAATGCTTTTCTTACTTCTCGACCTTTTTCAGTTCTTATTGGTATATTTTGTAGGTTGGGATTAGTGGAACTTAGTCTTCCTGTTGCTGCCACTGTTTGATTAAAAGAGGAGTGTACTCTTCCAGATTTCTTGTTAATTAGTTTGGGTAAAGCGTCTACATAAGTAGATTTTAATTTATTGAACTGTCTAAAGTCTATAATGCTTTTAACGATGGAGTGATCTTCTGCTAATTTTAATAGTGTTTCTTCATTTGTGGAATATTGTCCAGTTTTGGTTTTTTTTCCAGCATAAGGAATTTCCATTTTATCGAATAAAATTTCGCCTAGTTGACGAGGTGAAGCAATATTAAACTCTACACCAGCTTCTTTGTATATTTTTTGCTCTATTGCTTTGATGTCTTTTTCTAATTCATCAGAATAATCGATCAATGCTTTTTCATCAATTTTTACACCTTCCACTTCCATATCTGTTAAAACATTGATAAGAGGCGTTTCAATATCTTTAAAAAGCTTTTGAGCATTATGCTTAGCTAATTTAGGTTCGATAACTTGTTTTAATTGGAAGGTAATATCTGCATCTTCACCTGCATATTCTTTTACTTTATGCATTTCTATATCGCGCATTGAGAGCTGATTTTTTCCTTTTTTGCCAATTAAGGTTTCAATAGAGATAGGAGTGTAATGTAAGAATCTTTCTGCTAAACTATCCATTCCATGCCTTTGTTCAGGTTCAATTAAATAGTGCGCCACCATTGTATCGAACAATGGACCTTCTACATTAATACCATACCATTTTAATACTTCCATGTCGTATTTAATGTTATGTGCAATCTTTTCGATTGAAGTATTAGTAAAGAATGGTTGGTAAAACTCTAAAATTCTTTTGGTTTCGACTTTGTCTTCAGGAATAGCAACATAAAAGGCTTTTCCTTTCTCCCAGCAAAAAGACATTCCTACTAAATGAGCATTATGTGCATCAATAGATGTAGTTTCAGTATCAAAACAAACACTTTTTTGTTTGAGCATTAAATCTACAATAGATTGATGGCCTTGGTCAGTTTCAATGAAGTAGTAATTGTGATCAACCTTTTCAATAGTTTTAAAAGGTTCTGGTTTATTTTCTGGTGTAGGATTAGATGTGGTTACACCTCCTCCAAATAAATCCATTTGCGGACTTCCAGCATCAGAGGTGACAAGTTCCTGAGTTCCTTCTATGAAATCTGAACCAAGAATTCTTTTACCTAAGGTTCTGAATTCTAATTCGGTAAAAATCTCATTTAGTTTATCATTATTTTTGTCTCCTAATTCTAATTTTTTTGGATCAAATGTAAGTCCTGGAATTTCAAGAATAATTGTCGTAAGCATTTTACATTGTATAGCTTGTTCTTTATTATTTCTGATTTTTTCTCCTAATTTTCCTTTAATTTCTTCTCCATGATCAAGAATGTTTTCTAAGGAACCATATTGTTTTAAAAGTTTAATAGCTGTTTTTTCACCTACTCCAGGAATACCAGGTATGTTATCTGCAGCATCTCCCATCATAGCCAAAATATCAATGACTGCTAAAGGATCGTTTATATCCCATTTTTCGCAAATTTCTTTTGGTCCTAAAACATCAAATCCGTTTCCTTTATAGGCTGGTTTGTACATGAATATATTTTCAGAAACAAGTTGCCCGTAATCCTTATCTGGTGTAACCATATAAGTAGTATAGCCATCTTTTTCGGCCATCTTTGCTAATGCACCTATCACATCATCTGCTTCATAACCTTCTATACCAATTACAAGAATATTGAAACCATTTGCTAATAAATCTTTAATAATTGGAATAGCAGAACGAATATCCTCCGGCATTTCTTCTCTGTTGGCTTTGTAGTCAACAAATTCAAGATGTCTTTCTGTTGGGCCAGAAACATCAAAACAAACGCCTAAATGAGTTGGTTTTTCCTTTCTAATGATTTCAAAAAGTGTGTTAGTGAAGCCATATATAGCTGAGGTATTAAAACCTTTTGAGTTTATTCTTGGGTTTTTACTGAATGCAAAAAAAGCTCTGTAAATTAAAGCGTAAGCATCCAATAGGAATAGTTTCTTTTCAGTGTTCTCCATAGTAATGCTAAAAATAAGCAATACTAATTCATGGAGCGATTTTAAGAAAGCATTTTTTGCACTTTAAGAATTTCCTTTTCAATAGATAAACCAGCATATTTTCTGCATAAATCTAATGGCTCTTGCAGCTTATTAAAATCAACATGGTTTTGTTTTAATGAATTAACGATCTTTTCATATTCTGTTTCTGATTGAGTTAGAATAGCAGCAATTAATTCTTGCAAAATACCTTGATTTTGTATGTCCCGCTTGATAGTGGCTTCTGTGTTGGATAAATCAACCTTTAATTTACTTTTACTAATTAAATTGGTTGAAATAGTTGGTTTGCTAATATTGTTAGTTAACGACTCCTGATTAGGATCAAATCCAGATAATTGATTAACCGTAAGTTCTCGAACTAATAAATCATCAAGAGTTAAATTGAAATAATTAGCAATCTTAATAATAGTGTCAGTTTTAGGTTCTGCTCTTCCTTCTTCGTATGCTCCAATAGAAGCTCTTTTAATATCAAAAATCTCAGCGAATTTGGCTTGTGATAAACCTTTAACTGATCTAAGCTTCTTAATGTTTTTTCCGATGTATGACATAATTTTTTGTTAAAATATACTAAAATTATTTGCTTTTGCTAAATTATTTAGTAAATTAGACCAATAAAGATAAAGAATTAGATAATAAAATTAGTAATTAACTTCAATTACACTTTTTAAAATCTGAATTATTTACCTGTAAATAAGCTGCTTAACACAAGTAAAAATTGATAAATTTTGTACATTCAAATAATTAAAATAAAAAGATTTAAAGGGAATAAAATGACTAATAACTTCGATACAGTAAGGGACTACGTTTTAGAGCTAGAATACAATATTGTTAGTGAGAGCTCAGAAGATGGTATGATTACTATCAGCAAAGAAGGCACTGGTGTTTTTAATATGGTATTAGGAATAGCTGAACCAATTTTAATCATGGAGCAATTCTTATTCGAAATGAACTCAACTCCTGCTGAAGTACTTCAAGCATTATTAATCAAAAACAGAGATATCGTGCATGGTGCATTTGTTTTGGATGAATCAGGTAAAAAAGTAATCTTTAGAGATACATTACAAATTGAGAATTTAGATCTAAACGAATTAGAAGGATCATTAAATTCATTAAGTCTGTTACTGGCAGAGTACACCGACGAATTAATCACATTTTCAAAGAACTAAAATTTAAATAGATATGAACTTTTTCAAAAGATTATTCAAGTTAGGAGAAGCAGAGGCGCATTCTGCAATAGAGAAATTAGAAGATCCAATCAAAATGACTGAACAGGGAATCAGAGATTTAAAAAAGGATTTAGAGAAAGCTTTAAAGGCGATGGCTGAAGTTAAAGCTTTGCATATTAGAACTAAGAACGATTTAGATACTTACACGAACAAAGCAAATGATTATGAGTCAAAAGCAATGTTATTAGTGCAAAAGGCTTCAAGTGGAAATATGACGGCTGAAGAATCGGATAGATTAGCTACAGAAGCTTTACTGAGAAAAGAAGAGAATGTTAAGTTAGCTGCTCAAGCTCATAAAGACGCTGAAAAATTTGCTAATGATGTAAGTGTTTTAGAGAGTAATATTAGAAAGATTAAGTCTACGATTGCTAAATATGAGAACGAACTAAAGACACTTAAAGCAAGAGTTAAAGTTTCTAAAGCAACTAAAAGTTTAAATAAGCAGATGGCTAACATTGATTCTGGTTCTACTATTTCAATGTTAGAAAGAATGAAAGATAAAGTAGCTGAAGAAGAAGCTTTAGCAGAATCATATGGAGAGATGGCTAATGAATCTAGGTCTTTGGATGATGAAATCGATGCTGCATTAGAGGGAGATTCTCAAAAAGAAGCTTCAGATGCGCTAGCAGCTCTTAAAGCTAAAATGAATAAATAATGAATGTTATTCAGCGAATTGTAATATTAATACTTGTATTGGCATTATTCACCTATTTGTTTAAGGTTTTGTTTTATGCAGGTTTAGGTCTTGTCATTTTTATTGCAGGGGTTTGGTTAGGTTGGACTGGAAGGAGGTTCTTGTCTGCTAGGTTCTGAGTTTTTTCGGTTTAGTATAAATCCGAAATAGCTGCCTGCAATCCCTCCAGCAATGTGAGCAAATTGGGAAATATGGTCATTTTCAAAAGCGTTAATGATTTCTTTTCCTAAAAATAAAAGTGCAACAATTAGGAAGCTTAATGGAATGTGATTTTGCTTAAAGCCTGTAAAGGAATTTAGCATAATATATAGGAAGACAATTCCGGAAGCACCCATTAAGCTAGTGGAGAAGAAAAGTAGGTTAAGTAGACCGGTAACGATAGCTGTAATTAGCATCATAATTAACAGGTTCTTGCGTCCATATTTTTCTTCCAAAGCTGGGCCAAGCAATAAAATGAAGGTTAAATTACTTAACAAATGACCAAAATTACTGTGACCAAAAGTATAAGAAAATAGATTTATAAAATGTATGGGATTGTTTAGGTGGAATTCTTGTGGTAAACTAATTAGCGGTAAAAGCCAATCTTTTGTAAGTTCATTAATTGAAGTTAGTATTACACAGATTAAAGAAAAATTTAATATAAGAGGAGCATTATAGTGTATCCGCATTTGTTCTAGCTTAAATTATAGTTACGTAAATTTATACAATGTTAGATAAGATTAAAAAGTTTTTTAGTCCTGATAAACCTAAAATAGATTTGACCTTAGCAGATTTAAAAAAGGGCTTTATTTTGGATTATTTTATGGAATCATGGGAGGTAAAGTCTCATGGCGAATATAGTTATGATGGAGGTAGTTATGCTTCAGAGTTTCTTATTGATTGTGGTAATAAAAAGCATTTTTTATATGTAGAAGAGGACGATATGTTAGCTGATGTTACGCTTTCAATTAGTGTTCCTATGAACGCCATAGATACTAGTTTAAGAAGTATTATTCAAAAAACAGATGAAGCGCCTGATAGCTTTGAATTCGAGGGAGAAACTTATTATTTTGTAGAATGTTCTTCTGGGTTGTATAAAGATTATGGCCAAAAGCAAGAAGAAGCTGTTGAATTTGTGATGTATGATTTTAAAAATAAAACTGAAGACAAGATTGTTAGCATTGTTAGGTGGTCAGAAACTGATTTTGAAGCATCAAAAGGCTATACAGTTAAAAAAGTTGAGTTTTCAAATATATTACCTATATAATATGAAGCATTTAATATGGATTTTAAGTTTATTTTTACTGAGTGCATGCTCTGGAGGTAGAACTTATATCGAAAATCCGACAGATCAATTCGTTAAAGCCTATTTCGGTCAAAAAACATTTAGTGTTATTCTCTTTGATATGGATGTAGAAGGAACCTTTTTCAAGGTTTACCAACATAAATATAAAATCATTAGTGAAAACGAAAATGGAGAAATTCAACAGCAAGATTCAGATTGGATTCAAGTGAGTAAGAATTTCTTTTTTGCCAATGAAAATAATTTAGGAATGGAATTGGTTTCTAAAGGAGAGGATGGTAAAATAAATAAATCTGCTGGTCCTGCTGGTTTTAATTCATACGTTGGAAATGCTAAATATGGTCAATGGACATCAGATGGAAATGGGGGTAGTTTTTGGCGCTTTTATGGTCAGTATATGTTTATGTCTCAGATGTTTGGTTTAATGACTAGGCCTGCCTATTATTCTCACTACAATGATTATTATTCTAATTATCGTTACTCAAGAGCTTATTATGGTCCAAGACAAAATGGTATGGGCAGATACGGTACAAATAGTGCATATACCAGAAAAACAAGGCCAAATTTTTATGCCAGAAAATCTAGGAAGGCATGGTCTAGTTCAAATAGATCTTCAGCAAATAGATTTAGAGGAAGAGGTTCGAGTAGGTCAAGAAGCTTTAGTAGGGGTAGAGGATTTGGAAGAGGTAAATAAATTAGATTGAAATGGTACTAAATAATATTTTATTAGACTTAGATAATGTTTTAGTTGGCTTGATTTATATACTTGCCTCTTTCCTGTTTTTTGCAATAGGTAAGTATGCTTATAAAGTCGTTCACAAAGGATTTGATGCTGATCATGAGTTAGTAGAGAAAGATAATTTTGCATTTGCTATAGCTCAAGCAGGTTATTATGTAGGGCTTTTATTGGTGATTGGAAGTGCCTTGAAAGGAGAGTCTAATGGGTTAATTAATGATTTAATTCAACTAGGTATCTACGCAACTCTAGGTATAGTTCTTTTAAATATTGGAATGGTAATTTCTGATAAATTAGTTTTACCTAATTTTAAGATGAAAAAGGAGATTGTAGATGATCAAAATGCAGGTGTTGGAGCTGTGGAAGCTGCAATAGCAATAGGCACAGGTTTAATATTACATGGAATTATTTCTGCAGACCACATTGACTTTGCTATCGTTTTGATGGACTTTACGATTGCTCAGTTGATTTTTGTGTTAACTTCAAAGGTGTATAACTGGATTACACCTTATAATATTCATGAGCATTTAGAAAAAGATAATGTAGCAGTAGGTGTAGGTTTTGCTGGTGCTTTATTAGCGGTTGCTAATATTTTGAGGTTTGCTGTTTCTGGTGAGATTGAGAGTTGGCATGATTTCGGTCTAGTTATAGTATTTGATGTTTTAATCGCGCTAGCTATTTTGCCAATTACAAGATTTATTACAGATAAGATTTTATTACCTAAAAGGTCCTTAACAGATGAAATTATAAATCAAGATCATCCTAACGTTGGAGCTGCTCTTATTGAGGCTTTTGCCTACATTGGAGGAAGTATGCTTATTACCTGGTGCCTTTAAATGAGTCAGGATAAATTAAAATCAAATGTTTTAATGGCTTGTCTTTTTGCGACAGGTCTATCTGGAATTGTTGCAGAATATATTTTAGCAACTTTAGCAACGTATTTTTTAGGTAATTCAACGCTTCAATGGACAATGATTCTTTCTTGCATGTTATTTGCAATGGGGCTGGGAAGTAGATTTTCTAAATGGATTGATAAGTATGTTTTGGAAGCATTTATTGCAATTGAATTAATTCTATCATTTTTAGTGACATTTTGCGCATTGATCACTTATGTTTCCATGGGGCAAACCTATTATATAGGTCCAATTATTTATTTACTTTCTATTTTAATAGGTTTTCTAATAGGCATGGAAATACCTCTAGTAACAAGAATTAATGGTAGATATAAAAATCTGAGAGCCAATATAGCTTCAGTAATGGAAAAAGATTATTATGGAAGTTTAATAGGAGGTGTGTTTTTTGCTTTTTTTGCGCATGAATATTTAGGATTAACCTATACACCTTTTGTTTTAGGGGCTGTTAATCTATTGGTTGCCTTGGTACTTACTATAGTTCTAAAGAATCAAATCAATTTCAAATTTTTATTTTCAATAGCTTTTCTAGTATCCATAATTCTTTATTTGCTAGGTATATTTAATGCCAATGAGATTATTTTATATGGAGAGCAAGAAAGATATTTTCCCGATAAGGTAGTTTATTCCAAGCAAACCAAATATCAAAAAATTACCATTACAAAAAGTAAACAACACTATTTCTTATATCTGAATTCAGGTAAGCAATTATGCACTATGGATGAATTTCTTTATCATGAACCTTTGGTACATCCAGCCATGTTGTTGAACAAGAATCCTAAGTCTGTTTTGATTATGGGAGCTGGAGATGGTTGTGCAATTAGAGAAGTACTTAAATATGAATCAGTCGATTCCATTTTTTTAGTTGAATTAGATCCTGAGATGACAAGAGTTGGTGCGGATCATCCAATCTTTAATGAGTTAAATGATAGTGCATACCATGATCCTAAAGTAAAAGTAATTAATGCAGACTCTTTTCACTGGTTGGAAAATACAGGTCGATATTTTGATGTAATTATTGCTGATTTTCCTGATCCTAAGAATCTTGAGTTAAATCGATTATACTCGAAGCAGTTCTATACTTTTTGTTATGAACGATTACGTTTAAATGGAGTCTTTGTTACCCAAGCAACTAGTCCATATTATATGAATAATGCTTTTAAAGGCATAGATTTAACTATGCAATCTGTTGGGTTTAAAACATTACCTATTCACAATCATGTTTATACCTTTGGGCAGTGGGGTTGGGTTGTTGGTAAAAAAAATAGTTATGATACAAATTTAAAATATCAACTATTGAGTTTAGAATTACCAGATATTAAGCTTAAATGGTTAACTAACGACGGTTTGTTAATGTTAACTCATTTTGGCAAAGATTTTAGCATAGATCCTATTGATTCTATTGAAATAAATACAGTACATAACCCTGTTTTATATCAGTATTATCGAAGAGGATTGTCTGTCTTTGAATAAGACTAACATATGTTAGTGCAACAATAGTATTATGAAATTTGAAGTGAAATTTAGTAAGAGTTTTATTAGTGAGGTAAAAGAAACAATACTTGCAACAAGAAAGTTAACTAGTTCAGAAATTTTTGTACATATCGATCAGCAACATGAAGAAGAAGATGACTGGGAAAGAGCCGAGATTGTATTTGATGCTTTACATGTTGAACAAACTGAAATGAGAAACGGTGTTTTGCTCTATGTTTCAATTCAAGATAAAAGTTTGTTTATAATGGGTGATACAGGTGTTAATGAAGTTGTAAGTGAAGATTTCTTTGAGTCTGCTAAAACTATAATTATCAACTATTTTAAATTAGCGCAATACGGACCAGGTATTATAGCAGGAGTTGAACAATTAGGAAAAGACTTGTCACAAGTATTTCCTCAAAATAACACTTCTAAAGATATCGAACCAAGTGTTACTTTAGAAGATTGAACTTTTTTCTAAATTAATTAGAAATCTATTTTAAGATATTGTTTTAGTTAAAGTCTTTTTGCCCTTCTTTATACATGCCGAGTATTCTAAGCTCTGGTACATTTCGCTTTACGATTTCCATTGCCTGTTTAAAATATTGATAATTTTCCCATTTTAAATCTATATGAAAATTATATTCAAGTGGTTTTCCAATGATTGGGCTAGATTGTATTCTGGTCATATTTAACTCATGACATTTTAAAATAGTTAAAATATCCACTAGTGCCCCGGGTTGATGAAAAAGGGAAAATACTATAGAGGCCTTGTTGGCGTTTTTAACGTATTGTTCATCGTTGGAAAGTATTAAAAATCTTGTGAAATTCTTTTTATCTGTTTCAATTCCTTCAGCTAGTATTTCAAGGTCGTAGAGTTTAGCGGCGGCATTAGATGCTATAACACCTATGTTTTTTTCCTTGGATGTGCTTAATATTTTAGCGCCAATAGCTGTATCTTCTATTTCCCTGAGTTTTATGTCTGGTTTGTTTTCAAAGAAATGTTTGCACTGAAGTATTGCCATAGGGTGAGATTGAACCTCTTTCAGGTTTTTTATTTTTTGTCCTTTTTGCCCTATAAGATTCATTTCAATTCTCATGAATACTTCGCCATGAATATGGAAGGCATTTTCTTCCAATAAGGAAAAGTTAGGAAGTATAGCACCTGCTAAAGTATTTTCTATAGCCATAACTGCATAGTCTGCCTCTTTGTTTTTAAGTTTTTGACAAAGTTCAGAGAATGTAAAACATTCTAATAGTTGGATGTTGTTGTCAAAATATTCATAGGCAGCAAGTTCATGAAAAGCCCCTCTTACTCCTTGTATAGCTATAGTTTTCATGTGGCTAATATACTTTATTTATTGTTAAGAAAATCTAATAATATAGACAGAGTTATAAGATGATTTTTT
>Ga0181568_10003329_pt1 | contig 14513 bp, 28 predicted proteins | sample 101ome_20_FD_133758 | JGI IMG/M metagenome (GOLD analysis project Ga0181568, IMG submission 133758) | Coastal salt marsh microbial communities from the Groves Creek Marsh, Skidaway Island, Georgia - 101404AT metaG (megahit assembly) | ecosystem: Environmental > Aquatic > Marine > Intertidal... | reverse complement strand
TATTCATTGACTTTCATGATAAGCTTTTGCCTCATCGTAATCTGAATAGTGACTTCTAGTCTGTCCCGTTTCCTTGAATCTCGGCGGCATGAGCTTTGTGTAAACATCTCTTTGTTTTTTACAAGTAAGATGTTCGTAGGTTTCCGTGCGGGGGCGAGTGTGTTTGTTTAAGTATTCCTGTCTCTCTTGGCAAGCCGACTTTGAGTCCTCCAAATTTATAAATTCAACATACAAAGAGAAAAATCTTTGCGTTCTTTTTGTTTTTGGCGCGACCCACCAAGTTAGTCTAAATAAAATTTTAAATAAAAATATTCTCATTTTGTTTTTTCCCACACCCACATTGGTTCAGCGAATTTACCAAGCTTACCTTTTAAAGATTTAGAGTTTGGTCTTTTTCTCATTTGATATCCCATACACCCACAATACTTTGAATTTTTTAAAGAATCAAGGAAATCGTTCATGGGGTCGCAGATTTTATTTACTGTATGTTTAGCATAAACATCGCTGATATTTATCACCATTTTGCCCCCATCTTCTAGCGCATCCCAACAATTAGATAAAGACTTAAATAAAAAATTTTCTAGCCAATCTTGTAATTGTTTATATTTCTTCCAAGACTGATTACCCTCTTGAGTATATCTTTCTAAGGTGTAATAAGGAGGAGAGGTGAAAACTAAATCAAATTTTTGCCCTTTAAAGTCTACGTCTTCGGCGCACTCATTTACTAGTTGCACTTGTTTATCTTTTTGTAAATATTCTATCATCTCATAATATTTAGGAAAAAGCTTAGAATTTGGGTCAATACCAAAATAGCTTTGAGCGTCACTAGCTAGAAAACCGCAAAGTCTGTCTCCCCATCCAGAACTAAAGTCTAAAACATTCTTAGCTTTAAAATGGTTGTATACAGCTTTTGCTGTTGAGGGTCTAAACTGACTAGCTATGTACTTCCTTAGAGCTATACAGTTTCTTAAATCCTTAGAGGTTACCTGTTTTAATTTTAAACTCCAAAGAGCTTTAAGCATTGTTAACCTAAATTTTTCTTGAGTCCAAGATCGATACGGACTTGGTGCGGTAATACTATCACACATCCATCTATTCTCTTGTTGAAAATAATCAGAGGTTTTATTCCCAATGTTGCAGCAAGAAAAAACTACGTCAGTAAAAAAATACTTTGATTTGTATTCGTATCTAGTGAACCATTCTGAATCGGCTTGTATGATATCTTTGTGGTCTAAATCTAGAAGCTTTTTAAACTCGGAAGCCGCATCGTCTTTACTTATTTGCCTCATGGGCATTGGTAAATTATTTTTACCGATAGCATCAGAAATTGCTAATTTAATATCTTCGACATCATAAATATTATTTAAATACTCCCAGTTTTGAGAGTCTATAAATATTTCGTCGTCTTTAACGATGCCAAAAGAATCTAAGGAAGTCACTCAAGTGAGTGTGTATTTTTTTTGAAGAAACGTCAACGAAAATTTAATTTTCATTCTTTTTGGTTATCTTATTTAACTTTTCTAAAAAGACTTATAAATTTTAAGTAATAAATAAATATTAATTAGGAGGTTAACGAGAGATAAAGAGCCTAAAAAAATAAACTTTTTATTTATAACTTCTATTTCAGAATCAAACTCTTCAACGTCCACTTTCCATTGATTATTATTTTTGTTTTTGTGATAGAAACGATTTGACATACTATGTATTACACTTTTTTTACCTCCAAATCCTGTAACTATCAGAATCCTCATGAAAAGTGCTCGTCTCAATAAATTCTACGTCACCGTCGTAGGCAATAAGTTGGTGTGGCTGACCGCGTTCGATTTCCATTGTATCTCCTTTTTTAAGAAGTTTATAACCCATGTTACCAGATTTTGTGTAAATAAGATCAACTTTTAGCTCCCCGTTTAGTATATAAAAAGTCTCATGCTTTTTGAGGTGATAGTGCATGGAAGACTTGTAACCTTCGTGAATTTTTAATATTTTACTGCAATAATTTTCTTCACGGTTATTAGCCATCCAGATTTCATATCCCCAATCTTTTTCTACGAATTTACTTTCAATCGGCTTTTTAATTTTAGCTTGACCCTCTCTCCAGATTTCTCCGCCGCTTTTTTTCATTTATTACCTTTCAACACTTCACTAACTATCGCTTCAACTTCCTCTTTTGTAAAATGGTCTGGGTTGTCGCAATGACCCCATTTGGAAAGCACACCCACAAAAAGACCAAAAGAAATAGATAATAAAATAATAATAATTAATTTCTCTTCTTCATTTGGCTTTACGAGTCTCACTTTTCTGGGGAAATGATAGCGTCAGTAGTGCGAGGATTGCTCGTATTTTTCAAATCAAACAACTCATCTCTTAACTTGGAATTCTCTTTGCTCCAGTAGTCGTTTATTACATCGACCTGTTTCTCAAGCATGATAGAATAATTTTTCTGACCAAGATACATTGACTTCCAGTGATCTATAGCCATGCTTTTAGTGATTGAATCTGCTACATGTCTTTTTGATATTTCATCACTTTTGTCTAGGGATTGCTGTATGTCTACATCCCATTTATAATGATAGTAGTAACCCGTGAACCATGTTCCAAGGCAAAACAAGCCAAGGAAAATAAAAAATCTTTCTTGAATTGTATAGTTTTTCATTTTAACCAGCTTTCATAATTACCTATTTGATTAATGACTGCTTTACTATAGCTTTAGCTTTCGTAGATGTAAACCATTTACCGACTCTTACTTTTTTCTTTTCTACGTTTTTATAATTTTTAAAAAAATCTCGTGTTACCTCTAACCAATCGTCTTTTAAATCTTTAATATGATTAACGCTTTTAATAAATGTTGGAACACCGATAATCTTATAATCTTTTTTACCGTTTTCATTCATATCAAGACCACCAATTATTTTACATTCTGAAACACATCCAGTAACAAAAGAAAACCTACTATAAATAATAATATCAAGAGGGTCACCATCATCAGCCTTTGTTTGTGGAACGAATCCATAGTTAACGGGGTAGCGCATCGCACTAATTAAACATCTATCTACTTTAAAAATATTTAAAATGGGATCATATTCATATTTAACATTTGTGTCTTTGGGTATCTCTACGACGCAATTTAAGACCGTGGGGAACTTATCTCCTAGAGGTATGGAAAAATAATCCATTATTTACCATGTTCAATTAAGACTCCATCGGCAGTGTAATCAATGTAATCTGGATGAGTCCACCTAAGAGTTTCTGGAAAAGCACCCTCTTTTAGTTTTACCCAGTAATTAAAAATATGCTTCGGAGCAATCATTGGTTCTCTAGAATTTTCATGAAACACCTCGTATAAAGCTTCATTATAGAATGGGGTAACTAAACTATGATACTTAATAAATTCTAAACACGCTTTAAAATTAGAGAAATACAATTTTCCGTTCTTAAAATCGCCATCTTTATAAATTTCTAAAGGCCAGTATTGTTGGTTTTGAACGTAACAGTTTACATAATAATGGTAATAAGCATGTTTCGAATCATCAGGTAAATTGTCTTGAGTTTTTGCAGCTAACGTTGGAGTTAAGGCTGCTGCCAGTGGGATTATTTTTAGGAAGTCTCTACGATTCATTTTTAATTATTTTGTTATTATATTTTTGTAGTGGCACAAAGCTTATCTATATAGGCTTTGGTAAGCTCTTCGTTTTGGCAGACTAACCACGCTAAAGTCCAGCGTTTCTCCCACTCATCTAGTTTTTCTTTGGTAGGGAAAACGTCTGGGTTGCGCTTATCAAACTGTGGCCTGTCGTCTACCACTGGCGCAAATTCAGGGTGAACAATGTGTTGCGCTCTTGAGGGTGAGCATCTTATGCAAACTCTTTCTGCAAACAAGGCATTCCAAGCCATTGGTTGATCCCATGCTATCGAATCCATTGTCATGGCGCAATTGCTTGTAGTGACTTCGCAGCTACATCGATGACAGGTTTCTTTGCTCATTGTAAATCTAAAAATTCTATCAATTCTCTTAAATTTTCTTCTATATCTTTATCTGTATTTAAAATTAAATCTGGCGTGCCATCTTCAAAATCTTTTACATGATATTCTTTTCTTAAATCTCTTTTTGACTTTAGTAAAATTTTTTTAACTTGTAAAGGATTATCTTTAATAAGTTCTTGTCTTATTTTTTCATATGGATTAACTAAAGCTAAGATTACTGTAGCTCCTGAGTCTTTTTTTGAAAAGTAAGTTGCAATCGTGTTAGCTTTTTGAATATTGTTTTCTCTTCCTTTTTTAGAGTAGTTTTTGTTTTGAAAAACTTCTCTTAGGTCGTCGCCGTCTATTATTAGAGGGTCATGTCCTTGTGGTTTAAATCTTATGTAATCCGCGAGCCGTTTACTGATAGTCGTTTTACCTGAAGCGGGTTGACCATATAGTAAATAAATCATAATTATTTAAGAAAAAAGTGTATAATATTACATGAATGAACTCGCGATTATGATGGCTGCTATAGATACGATTTGTAAAGTTTTTACAGCAATTGGGGTGTGTTGGATCGCAATTAAAATAAAAAAATAATCAAGCGCTACACCTGATTATTAATCCTAAAACGATTATAACAAAAATCACAAACGCTCCAAAAGCTTTACTGTCTTCAGGGGGAGGGTTTTTATCCGCGTCGTGAGGTAATATCATTTTATTGTTTTGTGTATTTATATTTTTTGACTATTTTAAGAGCTTCAGTTCTAGCATAATACAATCTAGACATAACAGTTCCTACTGGAATTTTTAATTTTTTTGAAATTTCTTTGTACTCCATTCCGTCCCTGTGGTGCATCCTGAGTATCTCTCTGTGGTTAGGTTTAAGCTTTCTTAAAACTCTATCTATTAAAAGTTTATTTTGTTTAAAAGACTCCAAGCTTTCAATATTAAAAGAAGGTAATTTTTCTATTTGTTCGTTGTAATTTATATTTATTTCAGCTTGGTATCCGTTATTATGACTGTCATTTCTATCGAAATCTCCCGATAAGTTTATACACTTTTCTATTTCAACAAATCCATATTTTTTATTTTTTCTGTATTCGTCTAAGAAGTTTCTATTTGCGATAGAACAAAACCAAGTTTTAAAGTCGCAATCCCCTTTAAAAGTGTTGATTTTTTGCCAAGATTTAACAAGGGTTTGAGAATATACTTCTTCCCCTAGAGAGTCATCACCTTTACAGTATTTAAAAATCCACGATCTAAGGTAATCTTTATTTCTACAAATAAGCTCGTCAAAAGCGGCACGATTACCCCTTTTGCACATAGAAACAAGCTGTTTGTCGGTTTTATTTTCCAAACTTTTTTGACTTTTTCTTCCCCCAGTTTATTGAATCGTAATTTTTTTTATATTTTTTAGAAAAACAATTTCTTGGCTTATCACCTTTTCCGTTCTGATTTGACTTATTGCTTTTCATTTAAATTGGTAGGCAATGAGGGATTCGAACCCCCGACTTTCTCGGTGTAAACGAGACACTCTACCGCTGAGTTAATTGCCCGTGCTACCGAAACCTCCAGCGTCTCTTTCGGAAACGTCTAAAGATGAAACTGTTTCAAAATTTACGTCTTCACATTTTTCAAAAATTAATTGAGCGATTCGAGAAGACTTTGGCAAGCTTACAGATTCAAACTTATCAGTGTTTATTAGCACTACGCCAATTTCACCATTATAGCCCGAATCTATCACGCCAGCTAAAACATCTACGCCATTTTTTACAGCTAGTCCACTTCTAGGGGCGACCCTTCCATAAAATCCAGAGGGTATAGAAAGCTTGATGCCAGTTTTTACTACTTTTCTCTGAAGCGGCTGCAAGGAAACATCTTCGGTAGAAAACAAATCATATCCTGCGTCAGTCACATGAGACTTAGTAGGGTATCTAGAGTCTGAATTTAATAATACTATTTTACAGTTCATATCATTTAACTGTTGTTAAAATTTAAAAAAGCATATTTACCCCACACCTGTTTTGCTTTTTTATCGTAGGCTTTTGCTGCTTCTTGTTCTGATTCAAAGCAACCTAAATGTTCGCCCGCGCAGTTCGCTATATATTTATTTGGGGGGCGCATGAACTCAAATTCAAGTTGTATTTTTTTATCAAAATGCGAATTTTTTAAAGTGTGTACACCTTTATACTTTCCAATTCTTTTCTCTTGGTTCGCTAGGTTTTCTTTTTGAGTTACCCATCTTAAATTTTCAGCACGGTCATCTAATTTATTTCTGTTTATATGGTCAACAAGGGGTTTGTTTTCTAAATTTTTACAAAAAGCAAAGGCCACTAATCTAGAAACTTTTACATCTTTTGATTTTCCAGAAACCTGTAAAGAGCAAAAATGATAACCTCCGTTAGCTCTATCGACTCTTCGTGATAAAACTTTTTTTGTTTCTTTATTTCTAATGAAGCCTAAATTAGAAACTTGATACTTGGATACATCGTATCTATCGGATTTAGCATCTTTCCAAACCTCTTCAGTCATCTCAACTCCTTCCTTAAAAGTCTCCAACGATCACTATCTATACTTTTTTCTCCAGAGTCAATCTTTTTAATCATGTCTAAAACTTCATCAACGCTATCGTAAATATAATTATGCGGCAGCATTCCCAGAATCCATAAAGGTGTTTTAGATTTACCTCCTTCCATAGAAATGAAAATCGGCTTTTTCATTCTTACCGCAGTCACAAGTTCTTCCGCGCTTCCCCAGCTTGCAACATCTGGAAGTAAATGAGCGATAATAAAATCTGATCTATCTACTAGATTGAGATCATAATTTCTAATAACGTGCATCCTTTTGGCTACGTCACCATAATAGCCATTTTGCATGTTCTCGGCCATTTTTTGGCGAACGCCATCGTCTTCTTCCACGTCTTTAACGAACGGTTTTCGATAGGGGTTGAATGTAATAATATTAAGTTGATCTAATTCATCTTCTACTTGTTTTCTCCAATCTTTACCGTCAGCATATTGCATATGCCCAACAAGATAAGTTTTGGTTTTTTCAAGTAAATTACTCATCTTCGTTATTTATATCCTCTAGAAGCTGAACAAGCTCGTGCATGAAATAAACCATGTAACCTTCACCGCTGGCTTTTTGTGCTTGACCCTCTGAAATGCACTTTCTTTTAAATTGCAAATCTTCTTCTTTAGCTTTATGAAGTATGTCTTTAGATAACTGAAGAGCCAACTCTATTTTAGTCTTCTTTGAGGTCATTGGAGAGATTCTAGAATCTTTTTGGTGTGATTGCAATCTTTTACGTCGAAAAATTTCCCATCATTATTATTATTTATATTTATTTTAGCGTCGTAATCATTGCCCCCCTCGAAGCCTTTATCACCAAAATAATAAATTTTATTATACATTCCAGAGTCTCTTACCCAATCCACAGCTTGAGATTTGTTAAAACCTTTTGGTTGTATGTCTAAACTTATCATTCCTCCAATTCTTATATCTAGATTAGGGAATTCTTCAGATAAATCATTAGCTATAGTTTCTCTTTCGGAATTGATTTTATCCCATTCGAAATATTTTTTTCTTTCGTTTTTATTTGAGCCTCTCCCCGCGATAGAGAAATTTATCATCCCTATTCTTTTTTCAATATATTTTTTACCTTTATCCTGATAGGGGGATTTCATATGCCACTCTAAAAGTTTAGAAAGTAATTCTACAGGAGGCTTCCATTCTCTTTTGTATATTAATTTATTTTTAATTCTAAATTCATTACCCATAGAGGAAAAAACACCGCAAGCTCTAGAAAGAACGCTTGAAGATACCTGTTTTAATAAAGAATCATTAGAGCTACCACCAACCAGAAAAAAATCTTTACTTTTTGACCAGTTTAAAAAACTGTAAACAAAATCCCCCTGCATTTTTTGTGTAGGAGGAGTTAGGGTTCCGTCTATGTCAAACAAGTAAGCTGTTTTCACTCTTTTTTTTTATTTTTTCGCCTCTCAGGAGAATTAAAAAGTCTTTTTGGTAAACGCCATCCGTTTTGGTATAAAAAATTACTGCATACGTCTGCAAATCTTGCTATGTCAGTCTCAGATTTATCCCAAAAGAAAGCATGAGCGATCTCATGAATGCTTGTGTTTAGCTCCGACTTTTTAGTAAGGTAAGGGTTAATATAAATTTTTGGATCAGGCTCGCTTGGGTCTAAGCATAAGCCGTCTACTATTTCACCGTAAGCTTTATGGGGTTTTCGAAAAACGATTTCGTACTCTGCGCCTTTGGTGTTTGTAAATCTAAAGTTTTCTTTCATTAAGAATCTTGGTCTTCAATATCTTTTATTTTGTCTATTTTAAAACCAATATTTTTAATCCCCAATTTTAATCCAGATTTTTCTAAAACATCAACTTTATTTTGAAAAGACTGGAGTTCTCTATTCTCCCATTCGCCTTTCAACAGAAGGTATTTAAGTTTATTTTGTAAATCTTCTTTAGCTATTTCGAACTCTTCTACAGAGTATTCCCCTGAAGCATTTTTATCTTCCATTTCAGAACACTCAGACATAACTTTTAACATTTCAGCCTTCCACCAACCGATGGTATCGTGAAGCATTTCCGCTTCCTTTTTAAGCTTACTTTTTATTTCTTCCATAGCTTGAGTTTAATGTTCTAATTGTTAGCTTTCTTGTATTATGAGGCTTTTTTACCGTAAAGTCAAGCTTTTATCTCCAGTTGCAGAAGCTAGTAGATATTCCTTTGGGGTCTATTTTTTTTCTTAAAAGTAAACTAGAGCATCTATTTAACTCTACCATTAATTCTCTATCAGGAATTTTTTTGTTTTTAGAAAGCTCGTCCATGTAGTCTTGAAAATTATAGAAGGCAGTTCTCCAAGGAACCCAATAAGCCGACACGTTATCTTCGAAAACATCTTTTAAATCATCGACAAGGTTTTTTCTCATTAATTATAATTACACTTTATTTTATTAAATATCTCCGTCAGCCGCTCTGTAGCTTTGCTTCACTTTTCCGCCGCGTTTCATCTTTAGAAACATATTAACGCGAGCCATAGCCCAAGAACCTCGACTTTGACCTGGTCTGTGTGATCCAGAAAAGGCTCCAGCACCTCTGCGGTAAACTTTTTTCAACTGAGAAAGTGTTACCTTCTTGGAGTATTTAGAGTTATGCTCTTTAACTTTGTTCCTTAAAGCGAGAGTAGTTTTTTCGGAAAAGGTTATAGCTGGCCCACTTTTACCAGCACTTCCCTTTTTGTTTTTGGAAGAACCTCTTCTTCTTTCGCTAGGTGCCGCTGGGGTTTGCGCGGCAGATTTCGGGCCTCTTCTCTTGGCTGCTGAAGATTCAAAATCGGACTCGTTTAAATAATCTTTACATTTAACCTCGTCTTCTAGAGTCATGACTTCAGAGTATTCTTCTTCGCTCATATCGTATGAAGAATTGATCTCTTCGTATTCAGTGTCAGAGTTTTTATAACTCATGTAATCATAAGCTGCTTCAATAAAATGTTCGGCTTTTGAGATTTTATCTTGAACCCAAGCCATGATGTTTGCGTCTTCAGGCATTGCAGCCATCATTACAGCTAGTTCGCTTGATAATTTAGAAATTTTTCTAAGCTGGGCTTCAGCCATGCTAACTTCATGATCTTCGCTATCGGCCTTGGCTTTTTTCATTTGTTCTGGAGTGGGAGCCCCTTCTTCCCCCTTCTTTTTCATTTTTTCTCCTGAACCACTTTTTTTGAGTATCGCTTTTTGCAGGGCGGGTGGCAGCTTCTTTTGTTTCTCAGTTAGCGCAGCTTCGCTTTCTTCATCTGAACACCCACAACCGTCACCACACTTACAATCATCGTCTTCTGTTATCTCTTCTTCTACGAAAGCCAAAGCTGGATTAATGCTTAAAAGCTGGTCAAAGTCATAAATAGTTTCCCCGTCCCAATCTTCAGAACCTTTTGTATAGTCTGTTACAGATTTTTTAGCTTCCCACATCTTACAAGACCAGTATCGAGCTTTTGTTTTAGGACCAGGATTATCACAGTTATGTCTTGCTCTGAAATTCTTTCTACGATCTGGGTCATCGCGTTTAATTTCCATATTTGGATCACCAAAGTTCACTTTTACGACATTTCCTTTTTCATTTTTAACGTAAACCGAGAACTTTTTAGGCCCATTAGGGGTTCTAAAGGGCTTGTTTAGAGTCTTCTTCTCTTTAGCCTCCACCAAATATTTAGATAAATCGATTTCCATATGTTAAATAATATACACTTTTAAAGTGTATTATACAGTATGAATCTTATTATTAATGCAGAATTATCCTCTGATCCGCCGTCAGAAGGGCTTTTTTTTAGATTCTTAACTATGGTAGCAAAAAAAGACCTAGAATATTACATTTTACTTGAATCTGAGAGGGAAAAAATTGACTTACATTATAATTTTTTAACAAAAAAAGGCTGGTTTGATTATGTCGATGAAATTGTACAGCCAGAATGGAAAGAGGAAGGGGTTAGGTTAGACACGGATTATAATTACCCTTTGACTGTAAAAACTGAATATATACGCTGCGAAAACACTAATTTAATTATTGGTCAGTTAAAGTGTTTAAGAAATATTACTCGTTGATTATTTCACAGTGTATTTCAACATCAGCGTTTATAAAACCTTCCTCATGAAGATATTCAAGGATTAAAATAGCGTGTTCATCAGAAACTACGTTTTCAGGGTCGTATATCTTAACCTTTTTTTTGTAAACTACAATGTCTGTACCTAAAACTTTAAGCTTTTTCATAACTATATATACACTAAAAACTTGTTAAAAATGAAAAACGAAATGAAAATCAATTTAAGTAAAGCATCAAGAAAAGATGTTCTTATAAGAGATACAAGAATACTAATATTAATATTAGCATTGGGTATTATTTTTCACTTATCTTTTCTTTGGCTGTCTATAGATGGAGAAAGTATGCTTGATACTTACTCAGACGGAGAAGAAGTATTAGTAAATAGAGTTAGCCATAAAATTGTAAAATTAAGTAGAGGGGATGTGATAGCATTCTCAAATGATAACGGCAAAGAGATACTTGTAAAAAGAATTATTGGGATGCCAAATGAAGAAATAAAAACTTTTAACGGCCAAATATTTATAGATGATGTGCTCTACGAAGACGAGTTCTCGAAAGGGAGCAACGAGCATTCTTTTGGTCATGTTAATTACACACTAAAACAAGATGAATATTGGGTTGCTGGCGATAATAGATCAGACACTTGGAGCGGCAAAGTAAAAAAGGAAGATATTATAGGGGTTATCCTAAACTAAAAAACTATAATACTATTACTTTTAGAGAAGTTTTCTAAAGCGTAAGTAGTCCAATCGATAGAAGCGTTAGACTTTTTAGCTCTATCGTATTGAGAATAACACACTGCCGCCCTTTGGCTTTGATTTGTAAACTCTTTCCGCATGGTTGAGTCAGCCATGCAGGAGTTAATAAATTCGTCTTTACTCTGTTCTTTTTTAGGGGATGGCAGTGGCATTTATTTACCTTTCATGTGAGCTAATTATATGATTGTAGCTCTTTGTAAATACACTTTTATCTTTTAAGTGTGAGTTATTTTTTCTCACTAGCTCTTCAAGATTTCCTTGGTCTTTAATATTATTTGAGAGCATTACATTTGGTTTTTTAGGGTCAAGCTTCAAGTTTGAAAAAAGCAAGAAGTTAGTTTTATGTGCTGTTTTTCCGCTTTCAGAAATGCATTCCACCATTCTATTGTAAGAAGAAGAGCTTTCATGTCGATTCTTAACCACAAACAATTTCATAGCATCCCAATCTTTATTGAATTTTTCTTTTTTTAGGATAGCCGCAAAAGAAGCATTATTAACAACTTCAATTTTTGAAGCTTCAGCTATTTCAGGCTCTTTAGCTAACGTAGAAGTCGTTATTACAACACAGTTATAATCTCTAGCGATCTTCCCTAAGTCGTTAAGTAAAACTGGACATTGAACTCCATCAAAAAATAAAACTCTAACATTTGGGTTAGGCAAGGAATCAATAGCTTCACTTATCCACTTGTAGTACCATCCAGATTGATGTTGCTCATCGAATTGTTTGTGGTAAAAACTATGGTAGTTCTCCGAGAAGTTTTGAGCTTCTTTTTTTATATTTTTTGAGCCTTTTAAAAATCTTTTATAGAAACTCTCAGATGTGTATTCTTTATCAAAATAAATAAAAGAATTTACATTTTTTTTCTGGTAAACCTGCCAGTGATTAAAGGCTCCGAGAATAAGGCTACTTTGGGCGGCTTGTGTTTTTGACCATTCCTTTAAACTATCCTTGCATTTAAAATCAACAATACTTTTTAATGTTTCCTCTGGCCAGCCATAGGCGTATGCTGCTCCAGATTTGGGGTATTTTTCAACCCACTCTTCTTTAACCTCTTCAAGATTTGTTTTACACATTTGCTTGACTAGGTTCATTAAGAATGAACTTTTAGAGGTGTTATCTTTACCTAGAAAAGAGTACACATACCCATAAGTAAACCCACTACCAAGGCAATCGTCTAAATTTTTATAACCTGAAGGAATTGACTCCTCATTCTCTTGAATATCCCAGCCCTGAGAAAGAAGATCGTGTAGGCTTTTGGTTTGATTGTGGTAATTTTTATTTACAGAGCGACTTCCTTTAGAAGCGGTGTTTTCGAAAGATTCTAAATATGTTTCTGACATGATATGTAATGTTTGTGCCTTTTCGGCGTTAGTGGGCTTTTAGCCCGTTTCAATTAAAATAAATCAATTTTAAAAATAAGTCAACACAAAAACACTTTAATAACTTACCGCTCGACCTTTACCATTTTCCCAATCTTTAGCTGGTCTGTCATGTTTTTCGTTTCTTTCTTTGGTGGCTTTCAAAATATAGTTTTTGACTTTAGATTTCTTCATTTGGAAAACTAGAGAATTTACATCCTTTGGAAAGCAAGTCCCGCCATAACCTCTTTTACCGTCTTTACCTGGTACTTGGCTGTGGCTCTCGCCTATTCTGGGGTCGCAAGCTATCAGCTTTCTAACCGTTGGAAAATTTAAATTATTTTTCAGGCAAAACTCTTCTATCTCATTAAAAAAAGAAACCTTCGTAGCTAAAAAAGTATTTCTACCGTACTTTACTAACTCGGCGTTGCTTGTTGAGGTGAACGTTACCATGCAATTGGATATCACATCATTATTGGTGGCAAGCTTAATTAATTCGTAAATTTGTTCAACTAAATTTTCATTTTGATCTATTTTACATATGCCAAAAATTCTGTGGTCATTTTCTTTGAAATCTTTTGCCCAGTTTTTTTCGGTTAAAAACTCTGGCATAAAATTAACGCCAAGAGATTCGCATGTACCTACGGGAACTGTAGACCTAACGATTATTTTATTTTTTTGTATTCCATTTTTTTGGCAATCCTTGATGACGTTTTTTAAAATAGACAAGTCGCACGAGCCATTTTTTTTCATTGGTGTTGGCACGGCTACAAAAACAAAATCGCAATCTTTTAAATCTTTAAGCTTTGTGCCTTTTGGGTAACATCTATTTTCATCTTTGTCGTACCACAAACAGTCTATGCCTTCTGATTTTAGCAATCCAGTTGCGCGACCCACGTATCCGTTGCCTACGATTCCTATTTTGAAACTCATCAAAAAGATTATGTTTTATTTTTTGAAATTTATCAACAAAAAAACCCCGCCGAAGCGGGGCTTAGTGTTTGTTGGGTTAGGGTAGTGGAATTAGATTTGTGAGCTTCAAGATAACATACCCAGTGAACAAAACGTTTAGCGCTAATAGACCCAACGCCACCCTAGCATAGTTAGTATTTACGGTGAACGCCTTTGACGCTCTAGACGCCGTTTTAGTTTTAGCTCTATTTGAGGTTCTTTTACTTTTTTTACTATTTGTCATACAGGTTTTATACTATTTTCTTTTTTAATGCTAGTCAATATTTATTTTTATTGGTTTAGCAGATTCTTTTTTATTTATCTGAACGTTTAAAATCCCGTTTTCGTATTTAGCGGAAATAGAATCTTTGTCGCAATCTTTTTTTATGAAATAAGTTCTTTTGGATTTACCGCTTTTAACAACTAGGAAGTCTTCGTTTTTGTTGTTTTGCTCGATTGAAACATCTATGTCTTTTTTGTGTGTTCCAGCTAAATTAATTTTATAATTATAAGACTTCTCATCTTCAAAGCAGTCTTCTATACTATGGTCAAGATAGTGCATGTTTAATTGGTTGGTTATTTGGTTTAACATGTCCACCATTGAGTCTCTAAGAAATATTGATTTGTACATAACGCAATTAATAGAGCATCAAACATGCCAGATTTTTTTTGTTGCTTTTCCTAAGTAAAATTAAATTCGAGTGAGTCAGCAGAGAATTTATGTCTCACATCTAAACAGAACGTATGTCAAAAATACTCGCCTTTACTAACTCTCCGTTCTTTATAGAGTTAACCAAGACGGTTTCCTCGTCTATTACAGAGTTCACTATTCCAGTAAAAGGTCTTTCAGCGCTAAGGACC
>Ga0181568_10003321_pt1 | contig 14536 bp, 15 predicted proteins | sample 101ome_20_FD_133758 | JGI IMG/M metagenome (GOLD analysis project Ga0181568, IMG submission 133758) | Coastal salt marsh microbial communities from the Groves Creek Marsh, Skidaway Island, Georgia - 101404AT metaG (megahit assembly) | ecosystem: Environmental > Aquatic > Marine > Intertidal... | reverse complement strand
TAGTATTTGAGGTCGTAGTAACCGCCAAGCCGGGCGATCAGCTTGTAGCCGTCCGGCCGCTCGGATTTCGGGGTCGCCCAGCTTGCACGGCTCATCCAGCTCAGGACGATGTCGGGCTTGTAGCGGTCGATCTCGCGCTGCAGCGCCGGGCGCGTGCGGAAATCCATGCGACCGCCGAACGGCAGCTCCAGTGGATCGACGCCGCCATTGCGCAGGGCGCGCGCGCGCACGGCATCCCGGCGGATAACCACTCGCTGGTCCATGCCTGCATTTGCAAACGCGATGGCCAGCCGTACGAAGAACGCTTCCGCACCGCCGACTTCCGCACCCGCCATGGCCTGGAGCAAACGCACCGGCTACTCCTCCTCCAGATGCGCCTTGAGGTAGCTGAGGATCGGGTAAAGCCCTGCCATCAGCGCGATCAGGAACCCGTACTGCCCCTCGCGGTAGCCGCGACGCGACACGTAGCATTTCCAGAACCTTGAGAAGATCCGGCGCACATTGCGCCCGAACGTGCCGAGATCGCCGGAGTCGCGCAAATCGCGCGCGCGCGCGCTCGTGTACCGGTCGAGCCGATGGATCATGTCGGAGATGTTGCGGTCCACATAGTGCACCATCGGCGCATCCAGCCGGCCGGCGATGCCCTTTAGTTCCAGGGCAGGGTGAATGCGCTGATCGCCCCAGACCTTCGCCGGGCCGCGCGCAGGGTCGTTCGCAAACAGGCGAACGGTCGCGCTCACACCCCAGGCCGCGCCCCAGCCGAATTCCACGAGCCGGTCACCGACATAGTTGTGATACGGGATCAGAAAGTGTCCGTAGGGCGCGTCGGCGATCGTCGCGCGGATATTCGCCGCCAGCGTGTCGGTAACGCGCTCGTCCGCATCGACCTCGAGGATCCAGTCGCCGGTGCAGATCTCGATGCCGCGATTTCGGCGCGCGCCCTCGATCTCCCAGGCCCCGGCCTCGATCACGGCGCCATGGGCTCTCGCGATCTCCTCCGACCGGTCCGTGCAACGATCGAGCACGACGACGATCTCGTCCGCAAACGCAAGCGCGGCAAGACAGTCGTCGAGCTGGGCCTCCTCGTTATGGGCAACGACGAGGGCAGACAAGCGTGGCGTTTGATTCTTCGCATTCATTCTCGGTCTTCACCCACCCGCCGCCAGAGATTCGCGGAGGCCCGCACCACGTTGTCGACCGGCAGGCTTTCCATCAATGTGCCGGTCGTCCGGTGATCATAACCTTTCCCGCCGACGAGTTCGGAGTAGGGTTTTTCCGTTCGCACCCAGATCGCGCGCGACCCCCAGGGCGCGTAACGTTCGGGTCGGCTCGGACCGAACAGGCCGACCGTCGGGACCCCGGCGGCGGCGGCCATGTGCATCAGGCCGGAATCGTTGCCCACGAACAGCGCCGACCTTGTGAGACAGGCGCCGATGGTGAGCAGATCATGGGTGCCGACGAGGTCGATCACGCGATCTGGCGGAAACGCCTCCAGGACAGGGGCGGCCGCGTCGCGCTCGCTCTCTGCGCCCAACACCGCGACGGCCGCATTCGGCAGGACTGCCTCATGCGGCGCACCGTCGGCATCGGTCAGGCGCCGGATGGTCTCGACGAAGCGCTCCGCCGGCCAGATCTTGCCCGGCCAGTTCGCCGTCGGCGCGACTGCGATCACCGGCACCTGGTCCGGCAACAATGCGTCCGCCGTCGCGCGATGCCGGTCGCCGATCCAAAGGCGCGGGATCGGCGGAAAATCCGAAAGACCCAGTGTGCGTGAAAACGACACGACGGCATGTTCATCGTGCTGCGAACTCGGGGGGGCGATCGCGCGGCGCGCGTTCACAACCGTCCACGGGATGATCGAACGGCGCACGTCGACGACGAGCGACCAGCGGTGCCCGACGACCTGGCGCCACAGGCGCCACCAGTGGCCGCCGCGCGGTAGCTTGTGCATCGCGATCAGCCGTTCGAGCCCCGGCAACTCCTCGAACAACGGCGCGGCCAACGCGCCGCAAGCGACCGTAAACTGCGCGTCGGGATAGTTGCGGCACAGGAAATTAAGGACCCCCGACGACAGGATAGCGTCGCCGATCCGGTTGGGGCCGACATAGAGAATTCGCATGACGGTGAGGCTTATACGCGCGAGCGAAAGGCCACGCCAATCTCTTGGCGAAAAAAGAACCCGCGCGCGGCTTGCCAGACCGGGCCGGGGGGCCAAATATCGTCGCACGTGCCAGACAACACCCACCGCAAAGAGTTTCCCATGTCCGCTTCCCACGTGCGCCTGTCACGCGATGTCGTCGCCATCGACGGCGCCGACAGGCTGACATTTCTCCAGGGGCTCGTTTCGCAGGATATGGGACGCGTACGCGGGGATATGTCCGTCTACAGCGCGCTCCTGACGCCCCAGGGAAAGTTCCTGCACGACTTCTTCGTCATGGCATCCGGGGATCGGCTGCTTCTCGACTGCGAGGCGGGGCGGGGCGACGACCTGATCCAGCGCCTGTCACGGTTTCGCCTGCGCGCCGATGTCCAGCTCTCCCGGCTGGACAATTTCAGGGTCTCCGCCCTGTTCGGCCCCGGCGCGGCAGCCTGCGCCAGTCTCTCCGGTGCAGCCGGTACCACTCTCGCAACCGACGGCGTAATCGTCTGCATCGACCCTCGAAACGAGGCCATCGGGTGCCGGGCGACGGGTCCGCATGAGAGTCTCGACGATTACCTCTCGCGCCTCGGCGTTCCCGAGGTGGATATCGCTTCCTACGAAGCGCTGCGCATTTCGCTCGAAATACCGGACGGCTCGCGCGACATGGAAATCGAGAAATCGACGCTCCTGGAGTGCAACTTCGACGAACTGAACGGCGTCGACTGGGAGAAGGGCTGCTACATGGGCCAGGAGCTGACCGCACGAACCAAATATCGCGGGCTGGTCAAGCGCCGCCTGAGCGCGTTCCGGGCAACCGACGCTTCGCAGAAGCCGGGGGAAACCGTGCTCCTCGGCGATCGGAAGGTCGGCGAAATCCGATCCCGCAGCGGCGAGAATCTCCTGGTTTCGATCCGGATCGACGCGCTCGAAGCCGATGGAGACGGTCTCTCCGCCGCCGGCAACCCGCTCCTTCGCGGAACCGATAGCGCCGCACCATAATGTTCCCATACGGAATAAATTAGGAAAATTTTTGCGCCATTAGACGATCAACGGGATTTTGATATGCATTATATGCATGTCTTAATGGTTGATCGTACCGTTTCCTGACATAGATATTGGTCACACACGATGATTACCACAGCGTAGGAGGGACCCAATGAGCAATTACACGAACCTTCATACCGATCAGGAAATCCTGCGCCTGGCAGAGCAGGAGCGCGGCAAGGCCATGGTTGGCTTCTTCCGTTCGCTGTTCGTCAAGCGCGACCATCATGCGGGTGAGCACACCGCGGATGCCGTCGCCGCGGAGTAACCTCCGCAGGACATCCCTGAATGAAGAAAGCCGCGCCCTCGGGCGCGGCTTTTTCGTGTCGCAATCAGTCTCGGCGGTATCTATCCGCGTTCGGCCTCGACGCTCGCCTGCGCGGCCGCGAGACGTGCAATCGGCACCCGGTAGGGCGAACAGGACACATAGTCGAGACCGGACCGGTCGCAGAACTTGACCGACGCCGGGTCGCCGCCATGTTCACCGCAAATTCCGAGCTTGATGTCCGCCCGCGTTTCTCGTCCGCGTTCGGCGGCAATCGTCACGAGTTCGCCCACGCCGTCGATGTCGATCGAAACGAAGGGATCGATATCGATGATCCCCTGGTGCTCGTAATCGGTGAGGAAGTTGGCCGCGTCGTCACGGCTGATGCCGAACGTCGTCTGCGTGAGGTCGTTGGTCCCGAAGCTGAAGAATTCGGCCGATTCCGCAATCTCACCCGCCCGCAGCGCGGCGCGCGGCAGCTCGATCATCGTCCCGACCTGGTATGCCACGCGGACCCCGGCCTCCTCGAACACCGCCTCGGCCACCTGGTCGATACGCTCCTTGAGGATGTCGATTTCCTTCCGCGTCGCGGCCAGCGGGATCATGATTTCCGGCAGCACCGTCTCGTCCGCGTCCTTCGCGACGATCACCGCCGCCTCGAAGATCGCGCGCGCCTGCATCTCGTAGATCTCCGGATAGGTGATGCCAAGCCGGCACCCGCGATGACCCAGCATCGGGTTCGATTCGTGCAGCTGCATCGCGCGGATGTGCATCACCGCGGGGTCACTGCCCGCGGCGTTCGCGACCTCGGCAATTTCGTCTTCCGACTTCGGCAGGAACTCGTGCAGCGGCGGGTCGAGCAGCCGGATCGTCACCGGCAGGCCGGACATGATGGTGAACAGCTCCACGAAGTCCTGGCGCTGGAACGGCAACAGCTCGTCGAGCGCCGCCCGGCGACCGCTCACGTCTTCCGCCAGGATCATCCGTCGCACCGCGACGATGCGTTCCGGGTCGAAGAACATGTGCTCCGTGCGGCACAGGCCGATGCCCTCGGCGCCGAAGTCCCGCGCGGTGCGGGCATCGACCGGCGTTTCCGCGTTCGTACGGACCCTGAGGCGCCGCTGTTCGTCCGCCCAACCCATCAGGGTCGCGAAGTCGCCCGACAGTTCCGGCTCGATGGTCGGCACCTCGCCGTCGATGATCTCGCCCGTGGCGCCATCGATGGTGATCCGGTCGCCGGCCGCGAGCGTGCGACCGCCGACGCGCACCTCTGCGCTGTCGTAATCGACGTTGATCTCGCCGGCGCCGGCAACACAGGGCCGCCCCATGCCGCGGGCCACCACGGCTGCGTGGCTGGTCATGCCGCCGCGGGTCGTCAGGATGCCGCGCGCGGCGTGCATGCCGTGAATGTCTTCCGGGCTGGTCTCGATCCGCACCAGGATCACGTCCTCGCCCTTGCGCGCCATGTCTTCCGCCAGGTCCGCGTTGAGGACAATCCGCCCCGACGCGGCGCCCGGCGATGCCGGCAGCCCCTTGCTGAGCAACTGGCGCGGCGCATCGGGATCGAGCCGCGGGTGCAGCAGCTGATCGAGCTGCCCCGCCTCGACGCGCAGGATCGCGTCCGACTGGCTGATCAGCCCGTCGTTGGCCATCTCAACGGCGATCCGCACCGCTGCGGCCGCGGTGCGCTTCCCGGACCGGGTCTGCAGCATGTAGAGCTTGTTGCTCTGCACGGTGAACTCGATGTCCTGCATGTCCTTGTAGTGCGCCTCCAGGGTCTCGCGGACCTCGGCCAGCTGCGCGAACACCTCGGGCATGACCTCTTCCATGGCCGGCAGGTCCGAGCCGTTCCGTTCCTTGCCCGCGATGGTCAGGTGCTGCGGCGTGCGGATACCGGCGACCACGTCCTCGCCCTGCGCGTTCACCAGATACTCGCCGTAGAAGATATTCTCGCCGGTCGACGGGTCGCGGGTGAACGCCACGCCGGTCGCGCAGTCGTCGCCCATGTTGCCGAACACCATCGCCTGCACGTTGACGGCGGTCCCCCACTCGGCCGGGATGTTCTGCAGTCGGCGGTAGGTGATGGCGCGCTGGTTCATCCAGGAGCCGAAGACGGCGCCGATCGCACCCCAGAGCTGCTCGCGCGGATCCTGGGGGAACGGTGCGTCGAGCTCGCGCACGACGATCGCCTTGTACTCGCCGACGATGGATTCCCAGTCCTCGGCCGAAAGGTCCGTGTCGAGGATCAGGCCGTTGTCGAGCTTGTGCTGCTCCAGCACCTCCTCGAACATGTAGTGATCGACGCCGAGCACCACGTCGGAATACATCTGGATGAAGCGGCGGTAGCTGTCGAAGGCGAAGCGCGCATCGCCCGAACGCTGGGCGAGCCCGGCGACGGTCACATCGTTCAGACCGAGGTTCAGCACCGTGTCCATCATGCCCGGCATGGACGCACGCGCGCCTGAGCGCACCGAGACGAGAAGCGGGTTATCCGGATCGCCGAACACGGCGCCGACATCGGCCTCGATCGCCTTCAGCGCCGCCTCGACCTGGCCGTCCAGCGTGTCCGGGTAGGTCTCGCCGTTCGCGTAGTAATAGGTGCAGAGCTCGGTCGTGATCGTGAACCCCGGCGGCACCGGCAGGCCGAGATTGCTCATCTCCGCCAGATTGGCGCCCTTGCCGCCCAGCAGGTTGCGCATCTCCGCGCTGCCGTCCGAGGATCCGGCGGCGAAGCTGTAGACCCATTTCTCGGCGGTGTCGTTCATGGCGTTCCCGTCAGCCCTCGACCTGTGAGAAGTCTGCGACATTGTTCATAACCCCTTGGATGCGCGCGAGGAGGCGCAATCGATTCCCTCTGACGGCAGAGTCGTCAACATTTACCGTGACCTGGTCGAAGAACGCATCGACCGGCTGACGAAGCTCGGCCAACTGCTGCATCGCCCGTTCGAAGGCTTCGTCGGCCAGCTCAGATGCAATGCCGCTCTCGGTCCGCGCCAGAACCTCCCACAGCGCGGTCTCGACGTCGCCCGCCCCCTCGATCCCGGGTTCGTAGCCGGCACCGTCATAGGCGACGCCGTCCTTCTGTTCTTCCGCGCGCACGATGTTCGCCGCACGCCGGTAGGCCACGAGCAGATTGGTGCCGTCTTCGGAGTCCAGAAATGCGCCGAGCGCGCGAACCCGCGCGGCCACGTCCACCAGGTCGCCCCGCGTCTCCTGCCCGATCACCGCCGCGATACGGTCATGGCGCACACCCTCGTCGCGCAGATGCACCTTGAGCCGGTCGGCGAAGAAGCCGAGAAGATCATCGTCGAGCGCGTCGTCGTCGCTGCCGTGCCGCGCGCGGGCTTCGGCGACAGCCTCGCGCAGGCTGATCCGCACCCCGTTCTCCAGCACGATCCGGATGATTCCGAGCGCCGCCCTGCGGAGCGCGAACGGATCCTTCGACCCCGTCGGCTTCTCATCGATCGACCAGAAACCGGCCAGCGTGTCGATCTTGTCGGCGAGCGCGACCGCGATGCTCACGGCTGCGGTCGGGCATGCGTCGGAAGGCCCCTGCGGGGCATAGTGCTGGGCGATCGCATCCGCGATCTCCGCGCTCTCGCCCTGGGCCGTCGCGTAGTAGCGGCCCATGAAACCCTGCAGATCGGGGAACTCACCCACCATGCCGCTCACGAGGTCCGCCTTCGCGAGCCGGGCGGCGCGGGTCGCGGCCTGCGCATCCGCCCCCGGAATCGCGGCCGCGAACCAGCCCGCGAGGTCGGCAACCCGCGCGACTTTGTCGCCGACGGTGCCAAGCTTCGCATGGAACACGATCCCGTCCAGCGCCGCGCCCATCTCCTCGAGCGGCCGCTTCAGGTCCTGGTCCCAGAAATACTTGGCGTCCGACAACCGGGCCCGCAGGACACGCTCGTTGCCCGCGATCACCGCCGCCGGATCGGCGGCCTCGATGTTGGCGACGAAGGCGAACCTGCCGGCCATGCCGCCATCCGCGTCATGCAGCGCGAAGTATTTCTGATGCTCGCGCATGGACGAGATCAGCACCTCGGGCGGCAGCGCCATGAAGTCCGGGTCGATGTCGCCCACCAGCACCACCGGCCACTCGACGAGGCCGGTCACCTCGGCGAAGAGCGCGTCGTCGTCGGGCACCGCCAGGCCCTCCGCGGCGCAGGCCGCAGCCATCTGGCTGCGAATCTCCGCTTCGCGTGCGTGCGGATCGGCGATCACCTTCGCGGCGCGCAGCTTGTCCGCATAGTCCGACGCGCCGTTGACGGAAAAACGTTCCGGCGCATGGAACCGGTGGCCGGCCGTCGTATCGGTGAACGCCAGAGTGGCGCCCCCGATATCGAGGCCGCCGTCGAGCATCGCACCGTCGAAAATGGCGAGCACGCTGTGCAGCGGGCGCACCCAGCGCATCGTCGTCTGGCCCCAGCGCATGGATTTCGGCCACGGCAGTTCGCCCGCGACCGCGACGACGATTTCCGGCAGGACATCGCGCGTCGGCTGCCCGGTCTCTTCCCACACCGCCACGTAGAAGCTGCCCTTCTTGTCCTCTCGAACCTCGCACTCCTCGAGCGGGATCGCGATGGACCCGAGGAAACCGTCGAGCGCCTTCTGCGGTGCGTCCGTGCGCGGCCCCTTTCGCTCGATCTGACGTGTCGGCTGCTCCAGCGGCAGCCCGTCCACCCGCACCGCGAGCCGCCGCGGGGTGGTGAAGGTCTCGATTGTATCGTGATCGAGATTCGCGGACTTGAGCCCGTTGGCGAGCAGCCGCGCGAGGTCGTCTGCGGCGCGGCGCTGCATCCGCGCGGGAATTTCCTCCGACAGGAATTCGACGAGAAGCTCGGCCATCGCGCTCAACCGTCCGCCCGGTCCTGGAGCCAGGCCGCGCAGCACCCCTTGGCGAGGTCACGGACCCGCAGGATGTAGGCCTGCCGCTCGGTGACCGAGATCACGCCGCGCGCATCCAGAAGATTGAAGGTGTGGCTCGCCTTGATGCACTGGTCATAGGCGGGTAGCGCCTGGTTCCGCTCGATCAGCGCCTGGCACTCGGCCTCCGCGTCCGCGAAGTGGCGGAACAGGATCTCGGTGTTCGCATGCTCGAAATTGTAGGCGCTGAACTCCTGCTCCGCGCGCAGGAACACGTCGCCATAGCGCGTGCCGGCGCCGTTGAAATCGAGGTCATAGACATTCTCGACCCCCTGCACGTACATCGCCAGGCGCTCGAGCCCGTAGGTGAGTTCGACGGACACCGGGTCGCAGTCGAAGCCGCCGACCTGCTGGAAGTAGGTGAACTGGCTCACCTCCATCCCGTCGCACCACACCTCCCAGCCCAGACCCCAGGCGCCCAGGGTCGGGCTTTCCCAGTCGTCCTCGACGAAACGGATGTCGTGGGCGTCCGGGTCGATGCCCAGGGCCGCGAGGCTTTTCAGGTACAGCTCCTGGCTGCCCGCGGGTGACGGCTTCAGGATGACCTGGAACTGGTAGTAGTGCTGGAGCCGGTTCGGATTCTCGCCATAGCGGCCGTCCGTGGGGCGCCGCGACGGCTGGACAAAGGCGGCCCGCCAGGGATCGGGACCCAGCGCGCGCAGGGTGGTCGCCGGGTGGAACGTGCCCGCGCCGACCTCCATGTCATAGGGCTGGAGCACGACGCAGCCCTGCTCCGCCCAGAACCTCTGGAGCGTGAGGATCAGGTCCTGAAAGCTCGGCGGCGACGCCGCAGAGCGAGCTGCATCGGGCTGGTTGATCGGCTTTGTCCGGAGTGTTGCTCACGAGCCTTTCGGCGCGGGGAAAATAGAAGCGGTCCCACCCCCGGTCAAGGCGATGAACCGGTCGCGCCTGTGTGCAATCCCGCGGCCGTCGCGCGGGCGGATTTCACGCGCCGAAATACTGGGTGAACCGTCCTCTGCGACCGGGCCGTCAGTCCCGTTCCGCCTTGTCCCCGCGCACCACGTAGGTGTCGGTTTCGGCGTCATACTCGGTGTCGAACGCGCGCGGCTCCGGCTTGCCCGCGGCCGGTGAATTTTCGCCGCCCGAATTCGTCATGCGCCCCAGCACGCGGAACCCGATGATGACGGCGGCAAGGATCAGGCCGAGGACGAGCAGCTTCGTGAGCGAGAATCCGAACATTCAGGGACTTTCCGGTTGGCGGTGCGCGATGCCACGCTTCATAGCATCCGCATTGCGCGCCACGCCAACGACGCTGCAGCGAGCAGCGGACGTCTCAGAACTCAAGCGCCGCACCCTCGTGGATCAGGCGCAGGGCCGCGGCCGTGTAGGACCCCGTTTCGTCATGCAGGACGAGACCGGGACAAATCCGGGTCGGGGCGCGCGCGCCGATCCTTGCCGTGACGATCACCCGCTTCGCCGGCGCGCCCTCGCGCGGCCAGACCGGCAGCACCCGGATCGTGCCGGCATGTACCGCAAGCGCCGGCAGCAACTCCTCAAGCCGGTCGGCGCGGTGAATGAGGGTCATTTGCCCGTCCGGGCAACAGCATCGCGCCATGAAAGTGATCCAGTCCGCGACCGGTACGGACTCGACCGTCGCCGCGCGCCGGGCCGCGTCCAGCCGGCGCGTATCCGCGCGGCCCGCCGGCAGATAGGGCGGATTGGAGAAGACATGCTCGAATCCGCCGCGCAGATGGTCTGGCACGGCGGCGGCGACGTCATGGGTCTCGGCGGTGACACGGTCCGCAAAGCCGTTGGCATCGATGTTCGCGTCCAAGCACGCGACCATATCCGCGTCGCGGTCGAGCCCGACCAGTGCCACGTCGGACACCCGCGCGGCGAGGCATAGCGTCGCACCGCCCGACCCGCAGCCGACGTCCAGCGCGCGCGCACCCGGCACAAGCGCGACCGCTGCGGCCAGCAGCACCGTGTCCACCGACACGCGGAAACCGTCGCGCGGCTGGCGCACGATCACCCGGCCGCCGAGCAGCCGGTCGTCGGTTTCCGTGGTCGCGGTCACCCGAACGCGCCGGGCGGTGGATCGCGGGAGTCCAGCAATTCCGCGCCGACGAGCAACGCACGGGCCTCGCCGTAGTCCTCGTCGAGCACCATGATACGTCGCTGGATGGCGGAGATGCTGCCCTCGATGATGGCCGCGTGGGAATCGAACAGGGCGCACTCGATACCCGCGTCCTTCAGCAGCGCTGTTGCCAGCGACAGCGCCACATGGTCGTTCGTCCTCAGCAACTCGCGCACGTTCCGCTCCGCCGGACAGCCGGGATGGGTGGGAGCGTTACTTGACGCCCAATCCAAACATCATATGCTCGCCCCGAGCCGATTGCGCGGACAAATCTTGGCGCGCGAACGAACCGGCAAACAGATTCGGAGAAAGTATCTTGGCCGTTGTCGCCCGTCTGGATGGAGCCAAACCGAAGGGAACGCCGAACGCGCTTGACCGTCTGCGCGACCTGTGCGCCGCGGACCTGGCAAGGGTCAATCAGCTGATCGTCGATCACATGCAATCCGACGTGCCGCTGATCCCGGAACTCGCGGGTCACCTCGTCGCCGCCGGCGGCAAGCGCCTGCGCCCGTTGCTTACCCTCGCCAGCGCCCGGCTGTGCGGCTACGAGGGTGACAAGCACATCGGCCTCGCCGCCGCGGTCGAATTCATTCACACCGCAACGCTGCTGCACGACGACGTTGTGGACGAGTCCGATCTCCGGCGCGGACGCGACACGGCGAACGCCGTGTGGGGCAACCAGGCCAGCGTGCTCGTCGGCGACTTCCTGTTCAGCCGCTCCTTCCGCCTCATGGTCGAGAGCGAGTCCCTCAAGGTGCTCGACATTCTCGCGAGCGCGAGCGCGGTCATCGCCGAGGGCGAGGTCGCCCAGCTGACGACCGCCAATGACACCGCGACGACCGAGGAGAACTACCTCTACGTCATCCGGTCCAAGACGGCGGCCCTGTTCGCCGCCGCGTGTCAGGTCGGCGGGCATATTGCGCAGCGTGACGGCGCGGACGAGGACGCGCTCGAACAGTATGGCGCGAACCTCGGCATCGCCTTCCAGCTGGTTGACGACTATCTCGACTATTCGGCGACCGACGAGGCCTTCGGCAAGGGGGTCGGCGACGATTTCCGCGAGGGCAAGATCACGCTCCCGATCGTGCTCGCGATGCGCCGCGGCGATTCAGATGAACACGCCTTCTGGCACCGGACACTCGAGGAAATGGACCAGCGCGACGGGGATCTGGAGCGCGCGATGGAAATCCTCGCGTCCCATGACGCGCTCTCGGACACGCTGATCCGCGCCCGCGGATATGCGGACACCGCATGTGCCGCGCTGGCCGGCCTGCCGGACAACGCCCATCGCAAGGCGCTCGAGGACGTGGTCGATTTCTGCGTCGAACGCGCCTACTAGGCAGCCCCGGACTGGCGCGGCGGCAGCGTCAGGAACCCCTGCAGAACGTGAAAGAATCGGTGCCGGTTGATGCCGAGGGTGCCCACATGCGCCTGGTCGGGCAGCACCACCATCTGCTTGTCGTCCGATTTCAGCTTGCCGAAGAACGCGACCAGGTCCTCCTCGGTCGCGATGCCATCATGTTCGCCGCGCAGGATCAGGACCGGGCATTCGATTTGCTCGGGATCGACGACCGGCAGGTTGGCGCACATGTCGAGATAGGTGCCCGTCGGCATGGTCGTGCCGTATTGCAGCTCGGCATCCGCGAACGCATCCGCCACCCCGTCCTCGACTAGCCCGACCCGGTCCCGGTTGAAGATCGAATGGAAAAAGGCGCGGTCCACGTCCCGTGTGGGGTGGGTTCGGAAATGATCGAGATTCTCGCGCCGCTTCTCCAGCGTCGGCGAGCCCTCGCCGGTCCATACGAATGCATCGAGCGTCAGGGAGCGCACGTGCCCGGGATGCAGGGTCGCGAAGAGGCCGGCCCGGAGCGCGCCGGACGAGCTGCCGAAGAAATGAAACGCCGACTGGCCGGTTTCGGCGACCACAAGCGGCATCGCCGCGGCGAGGTCCGCCGCACCGCTCGCGATATCGGAGTTGCTGTCCGTGCGATCCGAGCGGCCGTAATTCTCGTGGTCCATCGTCCAGACGTCGAAGCCGTGGTCGGCGAACCAGTCCATCATCGAGAAGCCGGGTTTCCCCGGCACCTCGAGGTCGAAGCCGGTGCGCGCGCAAAGAGACGAGCCATGCACGAGGAACAGCACGGGCGCGCCCTCGGCCATGTCCTCCGCATGCTTGCGGAAGACGTACAACCGCACATCGCCCTTCTGCACCCAGTGCTCATGCTGGAGAATGGTCTTGGTCGGGTTCTGGGTCATGTCTCGGTCTCGCCGGCTGGAGATTGGCTGAGACCGATCTTGCCATGACGGCGCGCCGCCGCACAGCCACTGACCGGCCGGCGCCAAGCCTACTCGTTCGACGACACGGACGACCGTTTCGGATCGCCGGGACCCCAAGCGGCTCCGCCGGGGTCCGGCCTGACGACGGCAAAGATCGCGTCGGCCGTCCGTCCGATCTGGTCCAGCCGTGCGCGCATGTCCCCCAGCTCGATCTGCACCTCGTGGATTTCCTGGCGCAGCCCGTCGACCCGGTTCCACAGCCGGTCCCGCTGCTCGATCTGGAAACGCGCAGAGCCGTCGATCTCCCGCGCGAGCGTCGCACCCTGGTCGGCCACGTCGCCGCGCACCAGCCGGACCTCGTCGAACATGAACCACCAGCCGCTCACCGCGATCGCGGCGAGGCTCGCTATAACCCGGGCAAGCACCCGGACCGTCACCGGCTGATCCGCCAGGCGCACAGTCCCGTCGCCCGTGTCCGGCATCGCCTTGTCTTCCGCCATCTGCCTTCTCCACAAACGAAAACGGCCCCGCCGGGGCGGGGCCGTTCGGTCGAAATCGGGTACCGTCTCAGCGGATCGCGTAGATCACCGAGACCTGGGCGCGCACCGTGAGTTCGCCGGTCGCCACCGGCACGGCTTCCGCCACCGCCGCGCGGGCCAGGAACGGTCGCGGCGCCGGGCCGACCCCGCCGGCGTTGATCGAGATCACCGGTCCGACCCTGATGTCCGCGGCTTCGGCGATGGTCTCCGCCCGCGCAGCCGCGTCGCGCACGGCTGCGGCCGTCGCCTTCTTTTCCATCTCGCCCCGTTCGGCGATGTCGAACCGGATGCCCTGCACCTGGTTCGCACCCGCATCAACGATCCCGTCGAGGACGGCGCCGAACCTCTCGAGGTCGCGCACGGTGATCTGCACATTGTTGCGCACCGTGTAGCCGATGATCTCCGGCGCGACCGGCTCGTTACCCCGGCGCGGCCGGAACTGCGGCGAGACCGAGATGTTGGTCGACTGCATATCCGCGGGTGCAACACCCGAGGCTCGCAGGAACGCGAAAACCTTGGCCGCGCGTGCGTTGTTCGCATCGAGCGCCGCGCCTGCCGTCTCGGCCGTCGTCGTCACGCCGACGGTAATGGACGCCAAATCCGGTGCCGCCGCGACCGACCCGACCCCCGACACGGAGATCGTGCGCAGGTTCGGACGGTCGCTGTCGGCATGGGCCGGCCCGAACACGAGGAACGTCAACGCGAGAACGAGGGCCGCGCGGGACGCGAGAACAGAGATCATGGTCGCAACTCCTGACTGCGTGATGGAACGGCGAGCCTGCCGCCCGATTTTGTCGAAGCTGTGACTGGCGTGTGTCCGCGTTCAGGCCTCGGCGGGATCAGTCTCCTCGCCATAGGCCGCGCGGGCAAGGTCGGATCGCCGCGCGACGGCATCCCGGTGTTCGGGATGGGCACGGTCGAGCAGCGCCGCCCGGAACGCGGGATCGACCTCCAGCGCCTGCAACTGGGACCGTGCCTCCGTAGACGACCGTCCGATCGCGGCGGTCTTGCCGCCGACGAACTCGGCCTCTCCCATCAGGCCGCCGAGCCGCGCGAAGGCGCGCACCATGTCGGGATGATCGCCGAGATACTGGCCATCCGCGAGCCGGAGCTGTCACACGTCATCCGCGCGATCACCGAAGGCCGCCGCGAAGGCCCGGTTCGCGACATCCACCAGCGCGTCGAACGTGTCGCCCCATTCCCGGTGCAACTCGGCCTCGGTCGCCTCGAGCGTCCGCGCCCGCGCC
>Ga0181568_10003318_pt1 | contig 14545 bp, 11 predicted proteins | sample 101ome_20_FD_133758 | JGI IMG/M metagenome (GOLD analysis project Ga0181568, IMG submission 133758) | Coastal salt marsh microbial communities from the Groves Creek Marsh, Skidaway Island, Georgia - 101404AT metaG (megahit assembly) | ecosystem: Environmental > Aquatic > Marine > Intertidal... | reverse complement strand
GCCAAGATAGATTCTTTGTGCCGAGAAATGTCAGAACTATGGGTGGAGGAAATGGGGAGTGCTTCAGTGGCTCCGTAGGGGACGATGACTGCCCCGTTGGGCAGGTAGGTCTGGAGTTCCTCGACAAGGCGAGGAGGCACGGGTGCACCTGCCATAAAGAAACGGTTCATATGTGGAAGCAGGGTGTTGTTTTCGGCACATGCAGAAAGGATTTTTTTTCCAATGACGGGAGAGGCAAAGGCCGTGGTTATTTGGTGATTTACCAGAGCGTGAACCAAGTTTTGGGGATTTGCGTTGGCTGGTTTTCTTGGATCGATATCGGGAAGTACGGAGGTGATTCCTAATGCAGGGTTGAAAAGTCCAAAGATGGGTAGGGTGGTAAGGTCAACTTCGCCGGGCATCATATCAAACGAATTTTTAAGAGTCTGAATTTGAGTATCAAAGGTGCGATACAAATACCGCACACCTTTGGGCGAACCGGTTGAGCCTGAAGTGAACACTATGGCAGCTAATTGATCCGGCGAGATTTCGATATTCTTTACCAATCGATTGCCCGAGTGTCTTTCCCCATAATATCCAGCCCTTACGGTATATTGTTTTCGAACTGTTTTGAACGATCCAGGGAAAATCCGGGAGACCCATAAAGCTCGCCTAACTCCAACCATGGCTTTCGGTTTAGTCCTTTTGATGCATTTGAGAAATGACTGAATCCCCATCCCTGGATCGATGACCACCGGAATGGCTCCCAACCTAAAAAGAGCAAAAGCCCAGACAATTAATTCAGGTCCGGGATTGACAAAGAGTAAGGTTTTATCTCCTTGCTGGATGCCAGCACCTAATAATTCCACAACGGCTCGATCTACGGTTTGATCAAGCTCTAAAAAAGAGAGGGTGGAAAAACTTGGTTTAAGTGAACCGGAAACAAGTGCCGGGGTATCCGGTGTTTGATCGGCTGAAAGAGATAGGTAAGTTGCAACACTTGCCCCCTGCTCAATCATGCCCAATTCCTTAACTCAAAAATTGGAGTTACTCACCCTCCGCGAGCCAACGCTCTGCTTCAATAGCAGATTGGCAACCCATTCCAGCCGCGGTTATCGCTTGCCTGTAAACATGGTCAGCACAGTCACCGGCTACAAATACCCCGGGTATCTTGGTTTTGACCATACTTCCGACGGAGGGCACTAGGTAGCCGTTACTATCCAATTCAAGGATCCCTTCAAAGGGTTGAGTGTTGGGCAAGTGCCCAATTGCGATAAAGACTCCTTTGCAGGAGATTTCGCTGGTTTGTCCACTTTGAAGGTTTTTAACTCTGACCGCTCGGGCCTTACCGTCATCCCCAGCTAGTACTTCCTCCACTGCAGAATTCCAAACGGCTTCAATTTTTTCATGAGCTAGGGTACGATCGGCCATAATTTTTGAGGCACGCAATTCATCTCTCCTATGGATAAGAGTTACCTTTGAACAGAAGCGTGTGAGAAACAAGGCTTCCTCGCAGGCAGAATCTCCACCCCCAATCACCACCACTTCCATATTTCTGTAAAACGCACCGTCACAGGTTGCACAGGTCGTCACTCCTTTGCCTCCGTACATCTCTTGCTCACCGGGTACTCCAAGAAGCCGTGGAGCCGCACCTGTAGCAATAATCACGACCTTTGCATGATATGCCTTTTCTCCGGAATATAGAGTTTTCACATCCTCGGAGAAATCTACCCGGTCAATGAAGGCATTTTCGACTCTCGCTCCAAATTTGGTGGCCTGTTTACGAAGGTTGTTCATTAGGTCGTAACCATCGACTCCTTCGGGAAAACCTGGAAAATTTTCAACTTCGGATGTTGTGGTCAATTGGCCACCTGGCTGTTTCCCTTCGAGAATCAAGGGGTTCAAGTTTGCCCGAGCCGTGTAGATACCGGCAGTGAAACCAGCACATCCAGTTCCAAGAATAATTACATTTTCCATAATTCTGATTATTTTAGAGATAAAAGATTTTCAAAACAGAGTTTTAGATTCGCGATCATGGCAGAAGTTTTCGTATTGGTCGAGTAGATGTCTTGGTTTGATACACATTGTCACTTGCAGAGCTTTATTCATAAAGAGGAGCTGGAAAGTGTTTTGCTGAATGCCACTGAAATGGGTGTAGATAAAATGGTAACGGTGGGAACGGCGATCGATGATTGGTCGCAATACCGAAAGCTCGCGCATGATTATCCCGAGCAAATTTATTACACAGTCGGATTACATCCAGGCTATGTCGATGGGAATTGGCCTAAGCATACCGGGAAATTAGAAGAATACTGGAAAGATGATACTCGACCGGTTGCCCTTGGAGAGATTGGATTGGATTATTTTCGTCTGCCCAAGAAGCCTGCGGATGCAGAGCAGGTTATCCTCTTGCAAAAAGAAGCTTTTCGCCACCAACTCTGCTTGGCAAAGAAACTGGATTGTCCGGTGATTATCCATTCCCGTGCTGCATTTGATGATTGTGTTGAGGAAATTGACCATGCGGGGATAAACTGGGAGAGGATCGTATTTCATTGCTTCACCGAAGGTGCCAATGAAATGGTCCAGTTGATTGAAAGAGGAGGCCGGGGGTCTTTCACAGGTATTTTAACTTTTCCTAAAAATGAGGCACTTTGTGAAGCCTTTAAGCTTCAGGGTGTCGACAAGTTAATGCTTGAGACCGATAGCCCCTATTTGGCCCCTGTGCCTTACAGGGGTAAGAAAAACCAGCCTGCTTATATTTCAGAATTGGGCAAGTTTGCCAATGATCTGATCGGCCAAAATATTGAGAACATTACTTGGGCGAATGCTCTTGATTTCTACCAAATTGGATAACAGCTTAGCCTAAGTTTTTCATATTGTATTTGAGGTCGATCATTTCTTGGGCAATAGTTTATAAGAAAAGTATTATGAGTGATATAAAAGATGCCGATAAATTTGTTTCGGGAGACAAAACCTTTGCCCAAAGGAAAGTGGATGCGGAAATGGAGCAATTAAGGGAGCAAATTAAGCAGTTGCGTATCCAAAAAGAAAACGGTCACTCCGTCGATCAGGATATTGAAGCCTGTATTGGCTACATGAAGGTTTTAAAAAAAGAACAAGACTCTATCAAAGAGGGGAGCCATTCGACATTTTTAACGGCTAAAAAATATATCTCTCCTAAATTTAATTATGGCTCAAAGAGGGAAGAGATCCTGGCAAAGATTAAACAATTGGCCAAAAAAGTCCGTGATTTTGAAAAGCAGTTAACCGGAGCGGGATTAGAGCAGGAACAACGAACCTTACTTACGGATCGTTTGGAGGAACTAAGGGATTTACATAAAAATGCCCTTTTGGAGCTTAAAGCATTAGAAAATTATAATCATACAAGGTTTTTGGAGTCGACCGGACAGAAAGATAAAAAGCCCAAAAAAATTTATCCTGTTTTTGCCAAAAAGAAAAAAAATCAAGAGGAATTACCGCAGCCTAAAGCACCCGCCCCAGAGCGAAAAGAGTCGGGAGATGCCATCGATTTTAACCCCCCTCCTATGATTTAGGTCTCTGTAGTTGCGGGTGCCGCTATCAAGATAAAATATTGCGAGTAAACCCCTTAGGCGCCTCTTTTCTTTTCTTCGGCTACAATCGTTACTTTCGCACGACCCCCTATCACCAGTGATTTGGCTCTCTTGATTCCTTTGGCCGTAGAGAGTGTTGGGTTGCTAGGAATGTAAGGAAAAATATTCCTGCGGTTCATCCTTCCAAGCACGCCAGAGTTTTTGAGAATACGGAGACAATCTTTTCGAATTTCGCAGAGAATAACATGACAATCTTTTTCCTTTAGGTATTCAAGTAATTCTTCCAGAGCCAAAACTGAGGTGGCATCCATATGGTGAGCATTAAGCATTTTCAAAACCAATACCTTTTGATTTGGGTCCTCGCCCACTCGGCGAATTTGTTCGTAGAATAAATCCGCGGCGGCAAAAAACAACTCGCCTTCCACATGCACGATGAAAACCTCCGGTTCCGCCCGTTTAGTCGAGTGGGAGGCTTCAGCAAGAGCTCCATCCTCAGTGTAGCCATATTCTACAAGTTGAGGCTGGGCCACTTTTCTGAGGAAAAGTAAAATCGAGGTGATTACCCCGGCAAATATGGCCCATTGCAAAGAGAAGAACAAACCAACCAGCAGGGTTACTGCAAATGCAAACCCATCGGATCGGGTGGCCCGGGCAACTGTTTGGATTTGACGGATTTTAACCAGAGAAAGACCGATAAAAATCACGAGGGTAGCCAGGGCACAGATAGGTATGTATTGAACTACATTATTTAGGGCAAAAACTCCTGCCATAATCACAACCCCTGTGAGAAGATTGGCTAGGTTAGATTTTGCACCGCTTGCAACACTAAGTGTGGATCGGGTGAGGGAACCTGAAGCGGGCATTCCCGAAAAAAAAGAACATGCCACATTACCCATTCCGATAGAAAAAGTTTCTTGGTTGCTATCAATTCGGTCACCAGCTCGTGCCGATAAGGATTTTCCAATCGATAAACCTTCCAGTAGGCAAAGCAGACAAACGGCCGCAGATGTCGATAAAATCAAGGAAACATGTTGAGAAATCAAATCAAGATCAGGAAGGGCCAAAAGATCGCTTCCAATCGAGAAATGATTGAGGCAAACAATCGGATAACCCAAAGACGCGATCAAGCTACCGGCGAACGAAGAGACTACTAAAGCGCCGGCTACGCTGGGCAGTCCAGGAACATAAATTTTAAGGAGCAGATAGATGATTGCTGTCAGGGTACTTAAAATGACCGCAGGTAGAGCAATTCCATCAAAGTTGGAGATCAGAAAATAAATAATTCCGACAAAGGTCGAAGGAGGTGTATCGTCCGAGATCGTTATCCCTAAAACATGCCGGCCTTGATTGGCGATAATAAGGCAAGTCGCTGCGGTGATGTATGCGGTGATTACCGTCCTTGATACAAACTGTACCACAAAGGAAATTCGTAACAAGCTGGCTAAAATTAGAAAACACCCTGAGGTCAGTAGAATAGCAGGTAACAAGCTAAGTGCCGATGGATTGGCCAAACCATTTTGTCCAATTAAGCCCACTCCGGCAAAAGCTCCAAATAGCAGCACAGCGGTTGCGTTCGTTGGGCCCAGAGTGATGAACCTTCCCCCGCCAAAAATTCCGCCGATCAGTGCAGATATCGCCGAGCCAAGTAATCCATAATGAATGGGTAGAACCGCAACCAATGCATAGGCCATGCCTTGAGGTATGGCCAGTAACGCAACATTGACCCCAGCTCTGACATCGCCGGCACAGAACTTTGCCCGAAGTGCACGATCAAAGCCTGGCACTTTGGGAATGAATAAGTTTTTCCAAAGCAAACTTCTGACATTCATTATCAAAATTAGAGAAATCTATTCAGACTCAAATGAGGGGGCTAAAGGATTCCAAGCTCATTGAATTTTATCGAGCCGTTAAATACAAAGAATAAGAAGATTTGGACGAAATCCAGATAAGTTGATCATCTTCATATTCCCTTTTTTTCTGGGCGTGAATCTCTTTTAAGTTTTGTAAACTTAAAACCTTTGGGCTTTTAGCAAGGGCTAACTCAGAGTTGGAAATATTAGAATAGATTGTTTGCTGAAGGGCTTTTTTATCCTCAAGTAAAGAGCTGGTTTCACCCTTGAGAGACTCCACTGCTGCGAGAACCTGTTGCTCAAGACTTTGGCTGTTGGCTTCAATATTCTTAATCACCTCTTCGCGGGTAAAATCATTTAAATCCGTCTTCGATAACATCTCTTTTAATTGGGTTAAAATGGATGCAGTCGGGGCGATTTTACCGAAATCCCGAATGGGCGGGATATCGAGCAGTTCCATTGGGTTTTTTTGGGAGCTCAAAATCTTCTCAATTTGAATGAGGAAGTGCCGTTTTTGTTTAATTTCTTCATCGAGTTGCATGATTTCTGACCTAATGGCCATGTTTTCTATACTTTCGGATGGAGAGTTTTTCATTTCTTCCTGAAGGGATATTTTCAGTTCTTTTATTTGTTCCTCAATCTCAACCAGCTCTTTGTACATAAGGGATAGGCTGGGTGGAGCTGGGTTTTCAGAATGATCTTTAGATATTATTTGTTTGTAAACCGACATGAATGCGTCCGCTAAGATTTTAGCCGCTTGCATGGAATGTCCTTTGCAGACGATGCTTACCGAATTTGTAGAGCTTGGGTTCAAAGAGATCAGAGAGGCTAGGATGTCCAATTGGTTTGGAAGTAAATCATTATGAATTGAGTCTTTGGAGAAAGGTGCAAAAATAATGGAGCTGGCAAGGGGGCTTTTTTCCAGTTCTTCACCCAATTGCTGAGGGAGTACTTTAGAGTCGATGATTTCTACATGAAAATTTAAGGAATCTTCATTCCCCGAGGCTATTTGTAGCATAATTTCCACCTCAGCCCAAACGGAGTCCTGTTTGTCATCGGATGTCGGGTTCTCCTCAGCGGAGGGCTCCGTGGAAATTTCTTCAGCCAAATGATTTAAGGAGATTTGAGTGCTGTGATCGACTTGCTTTACATAGGTCGCGTATAGATAGATCCCGATGCTCAGGATTATGAGTGCAATGCAATGCCATGTTTGCATTTCTATCTTTAAGACATGAAATGCAGGATTTGCAACTCCGCGCTTATGGAGGTTTTGTTACAAAATTGACATTATTCTAAATCATCTCAGCTTTAATGGGGTGAGTTCTGAATCAATTTCTTTTGAATTTTCACAAAAGCTAGTAGGCTTACAAAAGCCCCTCTATGCTTTTGTACTGAGCTTGGTTCATAATCGAAGTGATGCCGAAGACATTCTTCAGGAAACGAACTTAATCCTTTGTAAAAAGTCCAGTGAATATAATCCTGAAGGTAATTTCCAATCCTGGGCTTTCAGAATAGCACGATTCCAGGTCATGGCCCATTTGACCAAAAAACGAAGAAGTAAAATCTGCTTCAGCAATGAGATCGTCGACGCTTTGGTCGAAGAAGAATTCGATCTTAAAAGATTTCAAAGAATGCAAAAAGCTCTACAGATTTGCTACGAAAAACTGCCGGAACACCTTCGGGAGATAGCCCGGCTCCGTTTCAAGGAGGATTCCTCGCTAAAGGGAATTGCGAAAATGGTAAACCGGCCGATTGGATCAATATCTGCCTCCCTTTTTCGTATCCGTGAAAATTTATCCAAATGCGTGAAAATAAGAATGATTCATATCGAAGCGGAGTCTGATTTTTAAAAAAGTGTAAAAAAAAAGAATCATTTTGTGAATAAGTGCTAAAGTAGAGTGAAAACTCTTTAAATTTATGCCATCTGATTCACAAATGAACGAACTACGAAACTTGGTAAGTCTCCTGTTGGACGATCTTATCACGGATACACAGCAGGTTCGCTTGCAGCATCTTCTCACCGAATCCAAAGCTAACCGCATTGAATTTCTTCAGCTTACTCAGATGGAAGCCCTGCTTCATTGGGAAAGCAGTGACACCACTTTTGTAGAAGAGACCAAAAACAAATTCACTACGCCTGTACCTTTTCCCTTCTGGATGTGGACCAGTTCGATTGCGGCAGTTTTGGTCGCCATGTTTGGTGCCTTGTCGATATTTGAAGCATCTCATTTTGACCGATCCAATGCATCGGATACTTCGTATAATGCGCCACGGACCGATCTTGCTGTAACCCGGACTTCTGAGAGAACGGTTGGTGATTTATCTGAAAGTAAAGAGATGAGTCACAGATCCAAGCCATTCGAATTACTCGATCCCTACAAGCTTTCCTCAACAGCTGCGTTGGATGGGCTTCGAGCCCTTTCATCACGCCATGCCTCTCCTGAACTTGGTGTTATCGAGAATCATGGTTTAGTTAAAAGATGGAACCGTGCTTCCTTGATGTCGGTTCCCTCAGAAAATGGAATTCTTCCCTTCAAAGGTACTGAAATGATTGCCTTGCAAGATTTACATATTGATGTGGAAGCCAACCATGCCCGTGGGATTGAAACGGTCCAGGTTGTTGATTTTCGCAAACTTCTCAAAGAATCGCAGGATGGACACCCGGCGGTTACGGTTAAAGCCAAGTTCAACCAAAGCTTTGGAGAAAGCCAGGAAGCTGCCGAATTTGGCATATCGTTGCAGGCTTTTCGTGAAGCCAATGGAGAATTTACCGCATCATCCGATTTGGTGTTTGTCCATTCCCCGGGAGATCTGGATGCCCGGACTTGGAATTCCTTAGAGTCAACCATTGAGCTGTCTGAAGATACTGAGTTCTTAGTAATTTCATTAATCACGAGCAAGGAAGGTCCCGATGCCTTGTTGGCCAACACTTGCAAGTATTACTCCGATGACCTTGAGGTTACACTAATTCAGCAAGATCAATCTGTCATTGGACCGATTTAAGCTTTTGATTGCGAGGAATGGGGCTTAGAGAATTGACTTTCTCCTAAGCTCCCAAAGGATAATTGGGAATGTATCCTCTTTTGATTCTGGTTTTATTTTGGTTGGTTCAACCACTTGTTTTTGGATTTGATTGGCCAACTTACGGCGGTCCACAAAATAATCATTGTTCAAAAGAATCTTCATTACGTGTTGATTGGGGAGACGAGGAGCCTGAAATCTTGTGGAAGCATGAAGTTGGCTTAGGATATTCTTCGGTTGTTGAAGTGAATGGCCTTGCCTATACCCAAGGATACGAGGATCAACAAAACACCCTTTTTTGTGTAGATGCCAGTAAGGGTGAGATTTTGTGGAAGTTTTCTTACCCCTCTGGACTTGGAGATAAATATTTTCAGGGTGGGAGTCGTTCCACCCCGACTGTAGCTCAGGGAAGGATTTATCTACAGGGCCATGAAGGTCCACTTTTTTGTCTTGATGCTTTATCGGGTAAACTTATCTGGGAAACACATTTGGTGGAAAAACTTGGAGGGCGTTCCCCAACCTGGGGGTACTCAGGTGCTCCCTTATTTTCAAAGGATAAGATCATTGTACAAACTGGAGCTATGGATGGTTCATTGGTGGCTTTGGATTCAAGAAATGGTCAAGAGATCTGGAGAGGCGGGAAAGCTGAAGCCGGTTATGCCAGCCCTTATCTCCGCAAGTCCGAACCCGGTCAAATTGTGGTATTTAATCAAACCGGATTATCGCTTCATGCACTCTCGGATGGTGCTGAAAAAATTACCTACCAGCACCGGACAAGGTATGATGTAAATGCGGCTCAACCCTTAGACTTGGGAGATCGATTACTGGTCGCTAGTGGATATGGCAAGGGGGCGGTGATGTTGAGCCTCCAAAGTGCACAGCCTAAGGTTCTGTGGGAGTCGGACGAAGTGGCATGTCAGATGGCAAGTCTTGTTCCTCTGAATGGACATGCTTTTGGAGTTCATGGCCAAACGGGAGCCAAGGCAGATCGGGCAACTCTTTTTTGCCTCGATCTAAAGGCAGGCAGAAAGGTGTGGGAAGAGAGAGGGTACGGAGTGGGGACGGTCATCCTGGTAGATAAAACTTTGGTGGTGCTCAGTGATCGAGGAGAGCTTTCCTTGATAGATGGATCGACCAAGGGATTCTCCGAGTTTGCCCGGTTTCAAGTGTTGGGGGGAAAAAATAACTGGATCCCGCCAACCTATGTGAATGGACGTATGTATTGTCGGTCAAGTTCTGGCAGATGGGTCTGTCTGGCGATGGGCAAGAAGTAGCTCAAGTCATTCTTAAAATAGTCAACGCTCTCTCCAATTTGCTTGCCTGAACCTTATGAGCTGAATTGACATTGAGATCAGTAAAACTACCAATTTAGTAAAGGCTCCCCATTTTATCCTAGGTTTATGAATTATATACCATTTTGTGCGTTATTTTTAACATGTTCTCTTTTGCTGACATCATGCATCCGTTTAGCCAATCCTAAGCAAGCCTCCATTAAGGCTACTAGTGTCGTTCATCTGGTCGAAAAATCATCGAATTGGTTATTTGCCCGAGGTCTTGGAGGCATGGGCGTTTCAAGTGAATCAAACCTTCCTACGGAATTAAACGGCACAGAGATCTGGACCCATGAAATCCAAGGAGGTGGCATTCCAGTGGTCGCGGGAAATAAAGTTTATCAATTTGGATACTACGGGAGTGGCGAGCAGATTGAAGAAAGTCTATCCTGCTTAGATGTTGAAAGTGGAGATTTGTTGTGGGATAGGCGTAGAAAGGATTTTATTAGTGATATCGTTTATGATCGTTATGGAGTAGGGTCTGCCTGCATCGATGCTGAATCTGGAAATATTTATTTTCAAACTAGCCCGGGTTTGCTAATTGGCTTTGCCCCAGATGGTTCTTTGCTTTGGGAGAGGTCTCTAATGGAAGAATTTGCTCGCCTAACCTTCCCGAATGGAAGAACAGGGGGACCTTGTGTAGATGAAGAGTTAGTAATCTTGCATGCGATTACCGCGAATTGGGGCATGCATGGTCCAGCCAGAGACAGGTTTTATGCATTCGACAAACAAACCGGGGAAGTCGTTTGGATATCAACACCAGGCACGACTCCGAAAGACAGTTCTTTTGCCCCATTAGTATTTGAAGATTTGCCGGACGGGAGGCGAGTGTTTTACAGTGGTACAGGGTGTGGCCATGTGGTTTGTATCGATGCCCGCACAGGTCAACCTTTATGGCGTTTTAAAATGTCGCACGGTGGAGTGAATGCCGGGGTAGTCCTTCATCAAGATTTGGTGATTGCAGTCCATGGTAAAGAAAATACAGACAGTTCAAAAATTGGAAGAATGGTAGGTATTCGCAAACCCGATAAGTTGCCAGAAATAGGAGATCCCATTATGGATTTGAGTTCGAATAGCGAAGCTTGGAGAAATGATGAATTAGAATCGTTTACCAGTTCTCCAGTACTTTACAAAAATCGTGTCTACACTTCAGTCAAGACGGGTGAGCTGATTTGTAATGATGCAGACAGTGGGGAAATTATATGGAAACTCAAACTCTCCCCTGATCAAATACACGCAGGGCCTGTTTGGGCCGATGGTAAATTGTATGTACCGATGTTTGATGGCCATGTATTCGTTGTTAAGGATTCAGGAAATTATGGAGAAATCCTCAATCGAATTGACTTGGGGGCCGCCTGCTTGGCGGCACCCGCGGTGGCTCAAGGGAAAATATTCATTCAGTCAAAAAATAAACTTCACTGCTTTGGGCGGATGAACAAGCCAAAGTCCTTTAAGCCAAGCAAAAGGAATTCTGTAATCGGATCGACCCAAATTAAATCTCTGCAAGTTGTGCCGGCAGAATTTACCCTGTCTGCTGGAGAGAAATTAACTTTTCGTGTGTTTGGTCTTGATGCTTCGGGTCGTCGAATTAAGCAACTCGGAGACGGTTTGAATTGGGAGAAGTGGATTCCTCCGACGGCCAAAGTACGTTCAGAATTAGATGGGAACTTATCTCTCTTTGGTCCGGGAAGCTTACAAGCCCAACCGAGTGCCCAACTCTCTGCTGGGGCAATCCGGGTGACCTATGAAGGATTGAGTGGTCTGGCTAGGGGGAGAGTCTTTCCTGACTTACCCTATGAGGAAAATTTTCAAAGTGGATTTACTCTCACTGAAACAGGGTCGGATGGCATTGCTTATTCTTACCCCCCCCTCCCGTGGCTAGGTGCTCGCATGCGTTGGCAAATTCAAGATATCAATGGAGAAAGAATAGCTGGGAATACCCTAGATCGAGTCCTTTTTCAACGGGCCATTAATTTTGTCGGGTCGTGGAGTGCTAGGGACTACATTGTGGAAATGGACGCCATGGTGGATGGGAACAGGAGGATAAAATCAACCGTAGGTGTCATAAACCAGAGGTATATATTTGCCTTGGTCGGGAATGCGAACGCTCTACAGGTTATTTCCAATTATGATCGCTTTAAACGATCGGTAGACTTTCCAATCGAAGCCAATAAATGGTATCGTTTAAAAACTCAAATTGATATTCTGGAAGACGGTACTGGAATGGTTTGTGCAAAAGCATGGCCAAGAGAGGACGCCGAGCCCGACGAGTGGACCCTACAGGAAATACACTCCCACCCCCATGATAGGGGGGCACCAGGGATTTATGCAATGTCTCCGCAAAGTCAAAAAAAGGTCTTTTTCGATAACTTGAAAATTTACAAGAAACCCTAATTTTTATTCAACCCAAGATTCATGAAATTTTGTAGCTCTATCGTTCCGTTCCTTTACTTGGTCTTTGGTTTAACTGGTTTGTCCGCAGTGGACTGGCCGAGCTGGGGAAAGGATTCATTTCGTAATATGGTATCTCATGAGACAGGGATAATCTTTGAATTTTTACCCGGTGAATTCAATGAGGATGAAAGTGTCGATTTGTCTACAACTCAAAATATTAAATGGGTGGCGAAACTCGGCTCTCAAGCATATGGCAATGTTACGATTGGCGAGGGTAAGGTCTTGGTTGGTACAAATAATGAGTCTGTCAGAGACCCCAAGAAAGTCGGAGATCGTGGCATTGTGATGTGTTTTGATGAAAAAACGGGTGCTTTTGAATGGCAGTTAGTCATACCCAAATTAGGGGCAGGCAAAGTGAGTGATTGGGAGTATATAGGAGTCTGTTCATCGGCAGCCATTGAGGAGGGTAAGGCTTATGTCGTAACCAATCGTTGCGAGGTCATTTGCCTGGATTTGTCTGGGTTAAAAGATGGCAACGATGGACCTTTTCAAGACGAAGGACAATACATCCGGTCAAAAGGATTGATGGACCCTTTAGATAAGCAAATAGATGCCGACATTATATGGCGCTATGATATGAGAGACGAGTTGGGTGTTTTTCCTCATAATGTTACCAGTTCTTCAGCATTAATCGTCGGGGATCGATTATTTGTTGCCACTTCTAACGGGGTGGACTGGTCGCATACGAATATACCGAGTCCGCTTTCTCCAAGCTGGATTGCTCTCGATAAAATTTCGGGTGAACTTATTGGTGAAGATGGTTCTGGTGCAAGTAAAGAGGCACTTCATGCAGCCTGGTCTTCTTTAACCTATGGCATAGTGGATGGAGCAGAAACTTTATTTTGGGGAGGAACAGATGGTTTTCTCTATGCCTATCCCAATCAAACCCAAAAGGATAAAGAAGGTTTTGACCTGTTCCTTCCCAAATGGAAGTTGGATTGCAATGAACCTCATTATCGTGTGGATAATGAGGGGAGAAAAATTCCCTATGCGACCCCTCCTGGTCCCAGCGAACTTATCGCAACACCGGTACTCTATGAAAACAAGATTTATTGCTCCATTGGGCAGGACCCAGAACATGGAGATGGGGTGGGGCGACTTTCCTGTATCAACGCGAAAACAGGCGAAGTAATCTGGAAAAATACCGATGTGGGAAGAACGATCTCCACTCCATCCGTTGGAGATGGATTGGTCTATCAAGCAGAATATGCCGGAATTCTCCACTGCTTGGATGCCAATACTGGAGAAGTTTATTGGACTCATGATTCGTACAGTCGAATTTGGGGTTCGACCTTATTGGTTGATGGTAAGGTGCTCTTGGGTAATGAGGACGGAGATCTTCTGATTTTTGAGCATGGAAAAGAGTTTTCAGAGCCAAAGTCGATCAATCTGGGTGCCCCCATTTACAGTTCACCAGTTGTAGCCAATCAAACCCTGTATATTTCAACTCAGACTCATCTTTATGCGATCGGTAAGTAGAGGATTTATGGGTTCCATAGTCGAGTTTTTCTTAAAGAGATGAAGATTTTTTGGACCGTTTTTATTGTCCTTCTTTTTTTGCACCAGGACTTCTGGAATTGGGCATCGGAGGATGGGATCGCACTGGGCATGCCCCGCGGCTTACTTTATCATGCATTCTTTTCGCTGGCATGCTCCGGCCTAGGTGCTTGGGCAGTCTTTCGTGCATGGCCTGATGAATGGGAGCAATATGCGGAACAGTCAGAGGAGGATGCTGAGGGCGGTGAACAAAGCGGTTCCATGAGCGGATCAGAATGAATGTTCTGTTGATTATATTTCTCTACCTTCTGGTCTTACTGGCACTGGGCTGGGGGAGTAGTCGACTATTCCGTGGCACCAGTAAAGACTTCTTTGTGGCCAGCCACAGCATCGGGCCCTTCCTGCTGTTGATGAGTGTGTTTGGGACCACGATGACCGCATTTGCATTGGTCGGTTCGACGGGCAAATCCTTTGAGCGGGGAATCGGAACCTATGGGCTGATGGCCTCCATTAGCGGGCTGGTACATATGGCGATTTTCTTTCTGATAGGTATTCGTCTTTGGTCGCTCGGCAAACGGCATGGATACCTTACTCAAATCCAGTTTTTTCGTGAACGTTTTGAGAGCAGGGGGATAGGCTATCTGCTTTTTCCCATTCTGGTCTTATTGGTGGTGCCCTACCTGTTGATCGGGATTATCGGAGCCGGGAAAGTAATCGAACCGGTGACTGCCGGTGCTTTTCCTTCTCTTTTTGTAAACCCGACCATACCTGCCTGGGCCGGGGGAGTTCCTCCCTGGCTTTCGGGATTGGTCATTTGTCTGGTCGTGCTGACCTATGTCTT
>Ga0181568_10003317_pt1 | contig 14545 bp, 7 predicted proteins | sample 101ome_20_FD_133758 | JGI IMG/M metagenome (GOLD analysis project Ga0181568, IMG submission 133758) | Coastal salt marsh microbial communities from the Groves Creek Marsh, Skidaway Island, Georgia - 101404AT metaG (megahit assembly) | ecosystem: Environmental > Aquatic > Marine > Intertidal zone... | reverse complement strand
TTGGCCGGACGCGTGTCGCTGAGTCACAGTCGCTCGCGAGTCTCGTTTTGATTCGATCCCGCGAGTGGGTTCGTTTCGCGTGCACATCTCCTCGTCGATCGAGACGCTGGAGTTCGAGTCGAGGGCGTGATCGAGATCGATCGAATCGACCGATCGAGATCGATCGAATCGACCGATCGAATCGATCGAATCGACCGATCGACCGATCGACCGATCGAATCGATCGAATCGATCGACCGACCGAATCGATCGAATCGATCGACCGACCGACCGACCGACCGATCGGTCGCCGTCCCGTCCCGCGGTGGGGAGGATGGGGCGCGTCCGCAGAGCGGGGTCGGCGCGTGGGGGTGGGCGGCGATGGCGCGCGCGCGCGCGGTGGATGTTTGGATCGTGAATAAGTCGGGTGGATTGATCTATCGACGCGCGTTCGAGGACAGGGGTGGGGTTGGACGAGGAGGATTGGACACGAATGCGCAGTTGCGGTTGGCGAGCGTGTGGCACTCGTTGCACGCGATCTCGAGAAAAGTGGCGCCGGTGAGCGGGGGTGGGGGGATAGAGAGCCTGGAGTGCGATACGTTTGATTTGTATTGTTTTCAGGCGGATACGGGGATGAAGATATTCATCACGACGACGAAAGGGACGGTGGACGCGCGCGGGGCGCTGCGGCGCGTGCATCAGGCGTATTGCGATTACGCGTTGAAGAATCCGTTTTATGAGATTGAAATGCCGGTGAATTGCGATCTTTTCGACGCGGCGATCGCGAATATCGGGGTCGCGATCAATCGCGCGTAGGACGAGGGACGGTTAGAGTAGAGTAGCGACTTATTGTAGCGAAACGCTGTTTCGGCGAGTTTCGGAAAGACGCTGAATTCAGAAAAGAAAGTTTCTCTCACAAACTTTACACCTACGCTTCTTAATGAGCTCGCGCTGGCTATTCCGCTCCCTAGAAATTAGATGGAGCGTGTATCACCAGAACAAACGAGCGACAGTCGAGAATCGAGACCCTCCACTGCTTTCTCAAATTTTGAGATCACCGCGCTCAAATCCGAGGCGGCGAACTTAGTAGCCTTGAGGCGGAACGCCGAAACCAGAGCCAAAGTCACCACCTTGTTGAGCGTCCCAGCCAGTCGGCGCCGGGGCCTCAGACCAGTTGCCCGCAGCCGGGGCGAAGCCACCCGCCGGGAAAGCTTCGGCCGGCTTTTGCTCGTCCCAAGACTCGGCGGCGTACGCGGTGTCCGCGACGGCGTTGTAGCCGGCGGATTCCGCCGGGTCGGCGGCAGCCGCGGCAGCGGCGGCGGCTTCCTCCTCCTTCGCTTCGAGCTCTTCCGGATCGCGGTAGAAGAACAAATCGACCATGACGTCCCACGGGTTCGCCGCGGACACGGTGCCACGCATTTGCAACACCATGCGCGCGAGAAGGTAGTACAAGCAACCGATGGAGTGCTTCGCCTTGTTGTTCGCCGGAATGGCAACGTCGACGTTCTTCAACGGAGAGTCGGTGTCGCAGAACGCGATCACCGGCAAGTTGACGTACGCAGTCTCGGAAACCGGCTGAGAATCGGTGCGCGGATCGGTGACGATCAACACACGCGGTTCTTGGAAGAGGGCATCTCTCTGGTTAGTGTAGGTACCTGGGGTGTGGCGGCCCGCGATGGCTTTCGCACCCGTGTATTGGGCAAACTTCAACACCGCGCGTTGACCGTACGGACGAGCCGCTTGCGCGATAACGTCTTGCGGGTTTTCGCACGCAACGATGATGCGCGCGGCGAGCATGAGCTTATCCCACGTCTTGCCGAGGTTGATGATGTGGATACCGTCCGCGCGGCGCTTCCAGACGTAGCGTTCCATTTGGAAATCCACGTTCTTGGTACCGAGGTGGCAACCGGCGGCGAGCATCATGGCGATGTCGGCCTCCTTCTGGGACATTTGCGGGGACATGTTTTGCGTCGTGTGCGTGTTCGAACGCGCGCGTCGCGAAGAGGCGGAACGCGCACGCCGCGATCGCGACTTAGGGCGACCGCGCGAAAAGCCCTAAGGGCTCGCGTCGCGGAAAAAAAAACCGCGAGCCCGATCGAGGCGCCCTCGGCATAAAACGCACCACGAATACGCCTCGTTTGATGAAAACACGCGCGAATACGGCATCACCAACCACCCGATGGGTGACATAAACGCGCGGTGTGTGCGTGGACGATGATCATGGTCTTCGACGATGCTTCACTACGAGAACCGGACGCGACCGGTGGAGACGCGGGGCGAGCGCGCGCGGCACGGGCGTCGACACTCGGCGACGGGATGTCGACGACGACGGGGGCGAGGGCGTCGGCGTCCGCGCGCGCGGGGGCGTTCGGTGCGAGAAGGACGTCACGGGGACGACGACCGGCGCGCGCGATCGTGCGCGCGAGCGCGGGGGCGAGCGCGAGCGCGTCGGGGAACGACGGACGGGAGGAGGATGTCCCGAGGGCGGCGACGAGCGCGAGCGGCAATCAAGGGGCGGAGAGCGCGGGAAAGGGGAGCGCGGAGGTGACGGAGGCGACGGTGACATCGGCGTCGGCGTCAACGCTGGATACCCAGATCGCAACGACGCAGCGGTTGCGAGAGGAGTTTGAGAGCGATCCATTCATGACGCAGTCGAGCGTGAGGTTGGCGCAAAACGCCGAGTACGACAACGACGTGCACGCGGTGCGAGGGGCGGAGGCGTATCGGACGTTGATGAAACGATTCGGTGAGGCGACAGGAACGGCGTTGACGAAGTTTAAGTTCATCACGCGTCGGGCGTCGTCGATCGAACCGGGCGTTTTGCTCATACAGTGGACGGCGGAGTGGGAGGGGGCGCCGCTGTTTGGGAAAAAGTTCAGCAACACGCTCCTGTCGTCCATGCACGAGGGAGCGGTGCGTCGACTCGTCGAAGGAGAGTACGGAGAAAAACTCGCACCTGGGTACCCGTTGGCGAACGAAGGGAAGAAGGTTCACGACATGAAGTGTCGGTTATTCGGTCGAACGACGTACAAGGTGAACAGAGAAGGCGACGTCGTGAGTCGACTCGACAGGATCGATTTCCGCACCGATCCCCCACCGGGAAGCGAGTCCGAGGATGAATTCTTCATGATCACCCCTGAAGAGGAGGAGGAAGAGTGGGAGCGTTTGGCGGAAGAGACGGCGGTGAACATGTTTTATAACACGCTGTGTCCGCCAGACAAGAACGAAACGTCGTGGTTCTTGGACGTCCTCATCGAATTGGAATGGCAAAGCTTTCAACGACAAATGGGCGATACGACGTCCGTCTTGACCAAGCAAGAGTACGTCTCGGTCATTTATGCCGTTCTGGCGAGCGCCATCGCCGCACCGATCCTAATCTGTGTCGGCTTGGCGATGCTTTTTTTCTCTCCGGAGCAAGCCCCCGATCCGGACTCTTTAGAAGCGGCGATGTCCATGGACCTCGCGACGCCCGAGACGGGCGCAAACGGTTCTCCAATCTGGGGACCGGAAATTTTCCTCGATTTGTACAAAGGTAAGATTGGCGCGCTTTAGAGATCGATTCGTTTTTGTTTAGTCGACGACGCGGCGTGTTTTATCCATAGCGCGTTTCGCCGAAAAAAGAATTGTAGTAGAACGACAGAATTAACACTTACAAACGTCATGCTGCGACTTTACGCGAAGATTGAACGAACGATTTTTTCCACCTCACGCTTTCGTCACCGGAGTGAAGTTATCCGGAACGCTCCACTTGTCCTTGGGCAAGCGTTGATACACCCCCACCGTCAGGTGGCTTCGTCGTCTCTGCGGCGTGTTCATGTACGCCTCATACGCCTCCTTCGTCGCCCACTTTTGCTCGAACGCGTACTCATTCGTCTTCATCATCACTAACTTCGCCTCCATCGCCCCACACTCCTTCGCGAGCTTCTCTCGCATGCGCATCTCCTCCTCGAATCGTCCCACCACGCCGCCGTCCCCGCTCGGGATCACGAACTCGTTCCGCGCCTCGTACGGGCCGTCCATCTTCTTACCCGCGCGCGCGACGTGCGCTGACCCTCGATGCGCGGCCACCCCACCTCTCGTTCGCGCGCACGCGCCTCGCACCGCGCTCGTCGTCGTCCTCGTCCTCGTCATCGTCATCGACGTCGCGCGCATCGCGTCGAGCTGTGATGGCCGACGACGTCCCGCGCCGCCCCGCGCGCGGTCCGTCGTGGAAGGATGGATGGTACCAGTAGTACGATCGGTCTTTTGGTACGTACACTATATCGTAATAACAGTATCAACGAGTAGTAGACAGACGTAGACAGACGCGCACGAGCACCACGTGATGTTGACCCCCCCCCCGCGACCGATCACGACCGGTCACAACCCTGGACGTACGTCCCTCCATACTCCACGCGCGATTCCCCAGTGTACGCGCGCGCGCGCCACCGCCCTTTTCGGGTCGAGTCGACGCCGACCGACGTGAACGAATGGATTGGAAATTGAAATGGATTGGTTGAATTCCCTCGCGCGACGCGCGGTGGATGCCAGAACGCGACGACGCGTGCGTCGAGCGAGGACGTCGCGTTAGGACGCCCGCGGCGCCCGCGTCCGTCGTCGCGAGGATGGAGACGTCCGCGGCGTCGACGTCGCGAGCGCTCGCGCGATGGGGGACCGGATACGGCTCGAGCGCGATCGCGCGCGGACGAGGGAGGACGAATGGTGTCTTCGCGAGCGCGAGAGGGACGATGAGAGTGGTGGCGCGCGTGCGTGGGAGAGACGCGTGTGAGAGAGAGATCGTGGGCGTCGTCGGTGGTGGTGGTGCGCGCGAGGGAGCGCGCACGGGTGGGGGGAAGAGGACGGCGGCGAGGACGCGCGCCACTCGCGTCGGATTGGGGTACGCGGATCAAACGGGGGACGATGACCTCGACGATGAAGGATTCGTCGTGGAGCGAGGAGACGAAGATTTGATCATTCCGCCGACGACTGATGAGAACGCGATCGAGAAGGGGAAGGAGTTGTCGCTCTGGGCGGCTCTCGCGACGTGCGCGGTGATGTACTCCGTGCCGTACGGTTTCGTGCGTTGGAATTTACACACACTCGCGCCGTTGTTGTGGTACGAGTTGGGCGCGGCGACGTTTCTCGGGACATTGATGGCGATGCCGTTCGTCGCCGCGATCGGTTATCCGGCAGCCAAGTACGAGTTGAACATGCCTATTCTGGCGCGTTCGAGTTTCGGAATTTGGGGGGCAGAGTTCACGGACGCGTGCCGCGCGACGTTGGGCTTTCTGCTCTACGCCGTGCAGACCTTGGTCGGTGGTGAGGCAGTCTTCGGCTTATTTAAGATGACGTCAATCGCGGCCGGCATCGAGAGTGACGTTTTCGTGCGAGCGATATCGTATGTGATGTTCTGGGTCGTGCAGCTCGCGATTTCGTTGCGCACCGTGCCATCGTCGAGACTTCTCGCTTCGGGTCAGACCGTCTTGATGTTGGTCGCCGGATTCATCGCCTGGACGGTGCGTCAAGGTATTCCTCAGACAGCGGTCGGTTCTTTGATATCGGGCGGCTTGCCTAGCGCCGTTCCGGCCGAATTCTGGAAGCACGCGTGGCTCATGGTTGGCGTGTGGGTGACGCTCGCGAGCGTGTATCCTGATTACACCGCGCACATCAAGGGTTCGAGGACTGCCCCCATCGGGCAATTTTTCTGGCTCCCTGTGTTGTCTGGCTTATTCGCCATCGTTGCGGCGGCCATGGCGCAAGCGCCGAAGCCGATTCTGTTTGCCTCGATCGCGATTGCGTCGCTTGTGACGAACAGCGCAGCCAACGTCGTTGGTCCGCAGGAGTACATGCAAGAGTTTTCGCTCCCATGGGCGAAAACGAAAAATTACCTCGGTGGAACGATTTCTTCCAAGCAAGCTGCTCTCATAATCACCGTCGCCGTCGGCCTCTTTGCGCCGGCGCAGCTCATGTGGCAACAAGTCGTCGCCACCGCGTCGTGGATTATCGGTGTGGGTTCGCTGTTGGTGTCTCCAGTGCTCGGTGTCATTCTGTGTGACTTCTGGCTCATGCGTGCTGGTAAGTTGTCGCGTAAAGCCATGCAAACTCGCGACACGAAGGGACCTTATTGGTTTTTCAAGGGGGTGAATCCTCGCGCAATGATTGCGATCACGGTGGCAGCCGCGCCCAACCTGCTTTCGCTCATTTCAGGCGTGTCCTACTTGATTGAAGCTGGTGCATTTTCTGGTACCGGCGCTTTCTACACTTATGTGGTAAACATGGAGTATGCGAGTATCATCGGCGCGGTGATTGCGTTCATCGTGTACCTTTTTATTCACTTGCTCGAGTTGAAGCCGGTGAAGATTGGTGAAGTTGCTTCGGGCATCGGTGAAGCCGCCGGCACCGTCACCACTTCCGTTGTGTACAGTCTCGACGGCCGTACGAAGACGACGAAGATCACCACGAGAGAAAAAGTGAGCACTCGCCTTGCGAGCAAACGCGAAGAACTTGATGCCGACTTCCACGAAGAGATTGATGCTCGCGAGCGTAAACTTCGTAAGGAGGAAGACAAACGTCGTAAGGACGCCGAGGACGCTCTTCGAAAGGCTGTTGAAGAAGAGAATGAGTTGCGGCGCAAGGAGAATAAACGACGACGACTCGAGAAGGAAAGAATCGACAAGTTGTACAACGAATGCGAAGCTATTTATTCCGAAGAAGTCATCACGACCAAGGTGATTGTTGAAACTCAGAAGGGTGAGCTCGATGATCTCATGGCTCAAGAGGGCGGCGCTGGTATTCCCGTCGGTCGTCTTAGAGATGAAATCGATCGTCGTAGACGGGAAATCGATGATCTGCGCAATAACATCCGCCAGCGACGTTCTCAAGGTGACGAAGATGTCAAGCTGGCGAAGATGAACTTTGAACGAGCGAAGGGCCAAGAAGCTGACATCAGAGCGCGTTTCGATGCGGAAACTCGCGCGCTGTTGGATCGCGAGGCTGGTTTGCAAGCAGAAGAGAACCGTCGCCGTGCTGAAGCGGAAGCCAAGCTCCAGGCGATGCGTGATCGTCTCGCCGCTGATCGCGCCGCAGAGGAGGCTCGTCGACGCGCGTGGGATGACGAACACGCACGCGAACTCGACGAGGAACGTCGTCTTGAAGAAGCCGAAGATGCTCGACGTGAACAAGCTGCTGATGACATCAGACGAGCGGTCGATGATGAGCGTGCTCGTCTTGAGCGTGAAGAAGCTGATCGTCAAGCTCAAGAGGAGCGACGACGTGAAGACGCTGCGCGCAGACTTCTGGAGATGGAGGAAGACGAAGCTAGACGTCGCGATGACGAAGATAAACGACGTCGTGACGCCGAAGCTGATATAAATAACCTCAAAAACGCCATCATCGCGTTTGAAACCGAGATCAAGGATCGACGTATTGCTGCTGACAACGATGCTGCTCGTAGAAAGCAAGACATGGAAGCTGCCTTGAAGGCGGAAGAAATTCGTGCGGCGAACGCCCAAGCCTCCATGCGAGCCGCAGCCAAGGCTGAGGCCGACAGACGCAAGGCTGAAGACGATGATGTCGCTGAGAAGCGCCGCGCGCTTGAAGAGTTCAAGCAACTTGGAATCAGACTCAAGGATACTGAGGAGAACCGTCGTCAGAAGTACATTCAAGAGCTTGCGCGCATCAACGCCGAAGAGCAGAGACGCCTCTCTGCGGCTGAATCGAAGCACAAGGCGAAGATTGAAGAGATCAAGCTACTTGAAGAAGCGGAAAAGCGCAAAATCGCAGATGAGGATCAACGTCGCGCCCGCGCTGAGGCACAAGCAGCGGCGGCTGAAGACGCTGAGCGCAAGAAGAGGCAAGCCGAGGATGACCGTCGACGCGCATACGACGACGCCACCCGCGCGGCACGGGAGGCGGAAGAACGTCTTCGCGCCGAAGAAGACGATCGTCGACGCGAGAATGAGCGCCGTGAGGAAGAGCTTGCGCGCGAGGAAAAAGCCAAGCAGGAGGAAGAGCAACGTCGACAAAAGGAGCAAGAGAAGGCCAACGTCATCTTCAACTCTCAAGAGGGCTTGAGACGCACCATGGAAGATTCGCGAAGAATCGATTACATGGTTGGTAAGGAGGAATTCAAGACCAAGGAGCAGCTGCAACGTGAAGCTGAGGAAGCTCGACGAGTCAAGGCAAAGCAAGATCTTCTCGACGCCGCCGAGGCTGAACGTAAAAAGCGTGAGGCAGAAGAGCTACGACGTCGTGAGGCTGACGCTGCCGCCGCCTTGGCCGCTCGAAAGGAAGCTGAAAGAATCGAAGCCGAGAACCGTCGACGTGAGGCTGCGGATAAAGCTCTTCGCGAGATGGATCAAGCCGAGCAGCGTTTGCGCATGGAAGCGGAGAACAAGCGTCGCGCTCAAGAGGCGGAGGGTCGAATGAGGCAAGAAGCATTGGAGCGTGCTATTCAGCAAGAACGAGATCGTCAAATTCGTGCTCAAGATGAACTTCGGAGACGTCTCGAAGAAGAGGCGCGTACCCGCGCTCGTGAAGATCAGCGTCGTGCAGACTGGGAGCGCGAAGCGGCTCGCCGTGAGGCGGAAGAACAAGCTCGTCGTGAGAAGGAAGATACCAGGGCTGCTGCTGCTGAAGAGGCGATGCGTCTTGCTGCTGAAGCAGAGCGCCAGAAGATCGCCGAGGAAAACGCTCGTCGTCTTGCGGAAGAGGAGCGCATCGGCAAGATGCACTCTGACGAAGAATCCGCGTGGGCATCTGAGCTTGCTCGTCGCGAAGCCTTCAAGTCTGAGATCGAGGCCAAACAAAGAGCGGAAGACGACCTTCGCGCTCAAGAAGAGCGACGACGTGTTGAGCACGCGACCGAAGTCGATCGTAAACGACAAGAAATTGACGATTTCATCCGAGAATTGGAACGCCGTCGACGCGAAGCCGACGCGGCTGCCAAGGCTGAACTCGAAGCTGAAGCTCAACGTGTGCGAGACTTCCGAAAGGAGCGTGATGCCGCAATCGCCGAAGATGAACGACTTCGCACTGAAGACGCGGCGCTGCGTTTGAGTGAGGATGCCAAGCTTCTGCAAATGAGAGAAGAACTCAAGAAAATGGTTCGCGATGAAGCTGTGCGCCGCGCTGAGGAAGATGCTCGACGCAAGGCGGTTGACAAGAAAATTGAGGACCAGAAAGCTATTGACGAAGATCTCATCGCCAAGGAAGATGCTCGTCGGGATCGATTCCGAGACGAACTCCCGGACATCCTCGATCAATTTAGAGCTGAGCTTGAAGCGCAGGAAGAGTTCTTACGCACGCAAGAAGAGATGCGTCGCAAGAAAGCTGCCGATACCATCGCGCAGAAGGAAGCGGCAGAAAAGCAAAGACGGGCTGATTTCGATGCGATGTGCGATCAGAAACAAAAGGAGATCGATGAGTTCGCGCGTAAGATCAAGGAGCTGTTTGAGAAGGAAGAGGCTCGACGTGCCGAATTCAGAACGATGATGGAAGAGCGACAGCGCAAGGAGGATGCTCGTCGCCTTGCAGCGTCTTCTCCTCTTGCCATTGATAACATGATCCAGAACCTCTCTGCGTCGATCTTGCAGATGGAATCGCAATTGAACGTGCTTATCCCAGAGCTTCAAGCGCTTGAAAAGGCTGCTGCGCAGAATTACGAAGAATTCAAGGCGCGTCGCGCGTCGTCTCAAATGTCAATTGAGCGCACTGTGACTGAGGAACAGACTCGAACCCAAAACGAGGACCAACGCCACGCTGCAGTCTGTGCGGAAGCTGATGCCGCAGTGCGTGCGGAGCGTGCCCTTCGCGAGGAAGAAGACGCCCGTAGAAAAGTTGCTGAGATGCGTATCAAGCAGCTCGAAGCTGAGTTAGCAGCGATCATCGCCGAAATCGACGCGCGACGCCTCGCTTGGAACGCCGAGACCTTGAGTCGACGCGACGAGGAGATGAGCTTGCGAGCGGGCGAGGCCTCACGAAGATTTTTCAATGAGACAGTCACTGATGACATGCTTCTTGAAGAGCAGTCATCTGTGAGCTTTGAGGAATCTCGTCGCCTCGAGGCGGTGGCCGCGGCGGAGCGCGCGGAACAGTTGCGAATCGCCACTGAACAAGCTGAAGCCGAACGCGTAGCCGCGGCTGAGCGACGTAAGAAGCTCGCGCAAGAAGAAGAAGAGAGCCGCAAGAAGGCTGCAAAGGCTGCTTCACAGAACGCCGTGAAAGAAGCCGAAGAGATGAAGCGAAAGGCCGAAGAAGCCCGAAAAGCCAGGGAAAAAGCCGACAAGGAGGCTGCCGACAAGGCAAAGAAGGCTGAGGAAGAGGCTGCTCGGGCGCGAAAGGCTGAAGAAGAAGCTGCAAAGGCAGCCGCAAAGCGAGCTGAAGAGGAAAAGCAACGTCTTGAGAAGGAACAAGCGGAGAAGAAGAGACTCGCAGAAAAGGAAGCGGCCGAAGCCAAGCGACTCGCTGAGAAGGAAGCCAAGGAACGACGCCAGGCCCAAGAGAAGGCGGAGAAGGAAGCGGCCGCGGCTAAGAAGGCTGCGGAAGACGCCAAGCGTAAAGAATTAGAGGCTAAGAAGAAGGCAGAGGAAGAGGCCAAGCGCAAGGAGGCAGAGGCTAAGAAGAGGGCTGAAGAAGAAGCCAAGCGCAAGGAAGCAGAGGCCAAGGCGAAGGCTGCAGCTGAAGCCAAGGCCAAGGCGAAGGCTGACGCTGAAGCTAAGGCGAAGGCTGACGCTGAAGCTAAGGCCAAGGCTGACGCCGAAGCTAAGGCGAAGGCTGCGGCTGAAGCCAAGGCGAAGGCTGACGCTGAAGCTAAGGCGAAGGCTGACGCTGAAGCCAAGGCGAAGGCTGACGCCGAAGCTAAGGCGAAGGCTGCGGCTGAAGCCAAGGCGAAGGCTGACGCTGAAGCTAAGGCGAAGGCTGACGCTGAAGCCAAGGCGAAGGCTGACGCAGAAGCTAAGGCGAAGGCTGACGCCGAGGCGAAGGCGAAGGCTGACGCCGAAGCTAAGGCGAAGGCTGACGCCGAAGCTGCCACCAAGCGCGCGGCTGAGCAAGCCAAGGCTGAAGCTTCTGCGCAAGAGTCCGAGTCTACTGATCGTGCGAGTAGCTTACGAAAGCGTCTTGAGCGTAGCAGCTCGAAGCAAGAGATCGAAGAAGTTGTGCTCGAACTCTCTGAAGACGAGGATCCGATGGCCGCAACGTTTGTCCTTCAAGAGACTGAAAACTTGGAGGCGGCAGCCGCGGCCCTGGCTCAGTTGTGGCGTACGAAGGATACGAGAGGTGCAGAAGCTCTCATGGGTCTCAACCTCACTCGTGCCTCCGCGCTTATCGACGTCATGATCGAGAACCTTGGTGATAGTGAAGCTGCGATTGGCTTGGTCAACATGTCCGAACCGGGTCGCATGGTGGGCGTGGCTGAATTCGTTCTCCCCTACTATCTGAGAAGCGTCGTGTACAACGGTGTTGAAATACTTCGCTTCGTTGCCGATCGCAACGTGAAGGCTGCCAAGATTATTTATGCTGGTTTAGAGATCGAAGAACAAGTCAGCATTCTTCGTCGCGCCAGCCTCGGTTTCGGCGCGCGTCCGGGCGTCGAGAAGCCCGAAGAAAAGCCCGAACCCGATGTGAAACTCGCCGCTGTCCTCTTGACGGGTCTCTCACCATCCGTCGCTGTCGATGTGTTGCGATCTTTTAGCACCACCGGCGTCAACAAGGGCAGCGCAAAGTGGAAGCGCCGCCAAGACGTCATCATTGAAGTCCTTGACGCGTGCAAGGACATTGGCCCCGGAGAAGACTCCATCGCCGAAGTCATTCGCGACCGACTCGACCTGTGATTCCAGCGACCGATATCACCCGCGTCGACGCGATATTTACAGCAGTCTTTATAAGCACACGAACACATACAAACAATCATCCGGTCCGAGCCGCCGCTGTCAAGGTCGCCTCGGCGCTCTTTGAATAAAAATGTTCGCTCCTCACGTCGCGTCGCGTCGCGCTCGGACCTTCGCGCGCGACCACCCGAAGTCCGTCGACGCGCGCGAATGTCATCGCTTCGTCCGTCGCGCGACGAAAACGCACCGACGAACGCTCGAGACGGCGTGCGCGACGAGATCCTCTCGTCCCACGCGAAGATTCTGAACGCGCGAGCCGACGCCTTCGACGACTACCGGGCGGCGACACAGGGCGCTGAGCGCGCGACACCGACGCAAGCGCAGACGGCGCTCGAAATTCTCGAGCGTGAGCACGGTCGAGCGCGCGCGAGCGCGCTCGGCGACGTCGATCACGTGACGCCCGTGTTGACGCCGGGAGGCGCGTTGGGGCGACGAGAGACGACGCGGACGAGCCCGTGGATCGAGCGCGTGGCGTACGCGCGAGCGCATCCGTACGCGTCGCCGCCGAGACGATTGGGTTTGTTCGACGAGTTCGTCGGCGCGAGCGGACGAGATCGTGCGTTGGGTGGAGCGGGGGCGACGACGTCATTCGGGCGAGAGGCGCGGCGAGAGGCGCGCGAACCGGCGTGGAGACTGACGCCGAGCGCGTTCGGACGGGCGAGGGAGACGAGTGGATTAGATAATAGAGCGATTGTTTATAGAGGGTACGGTGAGACGACGATGGGGGCGACGCAGAGCGCGGCGATGAGGGATCGATCGATGGAGAAGGATCGAGCGTTTGGCGGAGCGGCGACGTTTAAGCGTTTCGATCGAGTGAATATTTTTGGCGAGGCGTTGAAAAAGTACGTGAGCATGAAGAAGTGGGACGATGCAGATGGCTTATCGACGTATAAGGCTTTGATCGCGTCGTACGAGAGCGGTACGCTCGCCGGACGTGCTCAGAGATTAGCTCTGGAGGCGAAGCGGGACGAGCGCGCAAATGCCAGGGCAAAGCCGGAGGATTCCCTTGCCGCGAAACACGCGGCGACGCTGCGTTCGATGCAGGAAACGTTGAGAATTAGGCGCGAAAAGTTGAGTCATGCGCTCTCATCGTCTACGGCGAGCGGATTAGAGGATCAGCTGGAGCGTCTGAGCGTTGAGGCGCGCGAGCACAAGGCACGAAGAGAGCGCGAAAAGGCGGCGAAAAAGTTTTTAAAACCACTCACGCGGGCACAACTTGACGCGGTGGACGACGCGCTTCACGCGCCATCGAGCGAAATCTTGGCGAGCGCCACCTTTGTCGGTCAAGGTGCGTTAGAGGCCACCGGGAAAGACATCGCGACGCTCAGACGCGGCACTTGGTTAAACGACGAGGTGGCAAATTTCGCCATCGGCTTGCTCGCCCGTCGCGAGTTGCAAAACATGCCGGAGGGGGAGACGCAACCGAAAGCGCACTTCTTCAGCACGTTTTTCATCAACAAGCTCTACAAACAGACTGGACGTTACGATTACTCAAACGTTCGTCGATGGACGCTCCCGAAAAAGCTCAAATACGATGTCCTCCGGTGCGAGAAGATTTATGTCCCGGTTCACCAAGAGGTGCACTGGGTGCTCGCCGTGATCGACGTCAGAGAGAAAACGATCAGTTATTACGACTCTCTCCTCGGTGAATCGAGCGTGGCGGTGAAAAATCTCAAGCGTTGGATCGTGGATGAGGCGAAAAACAAGCTCGGTGAGGACTGGGATCCGGATGAGTGGAGCGAAGACTACCCAAAAGATATTCCTCTCCAGATGAATGGCTGCGACTGCGGCGTCTTCATGTTGAAATACGCCGAGTACCTCTCCGCCGGCGCCGAGCTCGCGTTCGACCAGAAACACATGGAATACTTTCGCAAGCGTCTCGTGTCGGACATCCTAGCCGTAGGCATCCAGTGATGACGCAAATACAATTTAATAGCCGCTGAATTACAAACACAAAAGTGAACACTAATTTAAATCTTTCGTACCGGTCAAAGGCGGTGCGCGACTCCACTCCTCCGCGCGCCGATCGATCGATCGATCGCGTACCCTCCTTCCTACGCCTTCTTCGGTTTCCCCGACCCGCTCTCCTCCCCCCCTCCCTCGGTCAATCGCTCGCTCTCCTCCTCCGCCGCGTCGTCGCCCCCACCCTTTCGACCGAATCCCAGACACGACGACCCCCCGTTCGCGTCGCCCCCGCACTTCCCGTACGCCCTGGCGAGGAAGTATCCACCGACCGATAGCTTCACCCCACCCATCGCGAGAAACGCCACGAGCGCGAGCGTGCCGGGATCCATCCCCCCGAGCGCGCGCGTGTGCCGTCGCGATCCTCGCGACCGACCGCACCTCCAGGTCGTTCCCGTTCACCCACGCATCGACTCGATCGATCGATCGACGCGACCCATCCATCGTCCCCTCACCGATCGACCGACCCTGGAACCACACCGATCGATGCATCGATCGACGCCGATCGACGGTTCCTTCGTGATCGGCCCCGATCGGTTCCGATCGCCATCCGCTTCGATCGATACATCGATCGATCGACTCGTGGGCCCATCGATGCGTGCGTCGATCGACCGACATCGATCAACCATCCGATCAACCATCCGATCAACCATCCGATCAACCATCCGATCAACCATCCGATCAACCATCCGATCAACCATCCGATCAACCATCCGATCAACCATCCGCTCAACCAT
>Ga0181568_10003316_pt1 | contig 14547 bp, 7 predicted proteins | sample 101ome_20_FD_133758 | JGI IMG/M metagenome (GOLD analysis project Ga0181568, IMG submission 133758) | Coastal salt marsh microbial communities from the Groves Creek Marsh, Skidaway Island, Georgia - 101404AT metaG (megahit assembly) | ecosystem: Environmental > Aquatic > Marine > Intertidal zone... | reverse complement strand
TCTATCTAGTGTCGAGCCTGGAGTTGAATTTAATAGTGATATTAGCTCTGAATTTGATTTTGTTTCTCCTGGAAGTATTGAAAATAACTCTACAAGTTTATCGATCTCCTTGAATGATAAAAATTATATATACGACCCAAATAATTATATATCCAAAAAAGTTTCTAGTACATTGCAGACTATTAATGCAGGTGGTAGCAGTAATATTTCAATAAACCATGGTTTTTTCAATGAGTCTTTTTTCTCAACAGCAAAAACCCAGCACACTAACATGAGAAACTCAATTTATATTGATAGTCCAAATGATTGCTCTTACTATCCATATGCCCCAAAACATAATAACTCAACACTTAATTGTAGGATGTTTGATTTTCGGCCCAATAATCAAATATCAATTAATAATACCCCGAAATATAAATCTAGTAATGCTTCGGATGTTTATAAAAAATTTAATAAATATGGATTCAATGCAAACCTTAGTAATTTAAGTTTAACTTTTGATACTCGTTCTGATATTGAAGCTAAAAGAATTTTACTGTTTCTAGAAAGTCATCTTGGTTACAAAAAATTTGCATTTCACTTTCAATCAGATTACCCAAAAAAAATCGAACCGAATAATTCTAGAGGTAAAACTCCTAATGGAAGCAGGTTAGCCTACTTTTATTGTCCAGAATGGCAGCACAATTTTATTTATAAAGATAACCATTCTATACAAGCAACATTTATTGAATGTTTACCGTATTAAGTATATTATATTAAATGGATCAATCGATACATAAAGAAATTTTTGAACTTGAGCCATCAACATTAATCAATTTATATCAATTAGTTTTGTTGGGTTACGATGAAAGTTATTATTTTCATTCTGGGGAAAACGGAATTAATACGAGTATCAATTTTAAAAGTCAAACATATTATCATATACCAATCAAAGCTGAAGGTTTTGACTTTAGTGAATCTCAACTTCCCAGACCTACACTAACCGCAGATAATACCGATTCTTTTTTTAGTTTAAAGTCTAGATATTTTAATGATTTCGTCGGTTTTCCTTTAAAAAGACTTCGAACTTTTGTGAAATTTTTAGATGATAGTAATTTTCCAAATAATCAAAACCCATTTGGAGTAAACACACAATTATCATTTCCAGAAGAAAATTACATTATTAATAAAAAAACAGCTGAAACACAAAATGTTATTCAATTTGAATTAGTTTCTCCACTAGAAAAAGAAAATTCTTTTATTCCCGGCAGAAAAGTTGTATTTAATGTTTGCCAATGGAGGTATAGAGATAAAATTGGTTGTGGCTATGCAGGTGAAGCTAAATCAGATTCAAATGGAAACTCAATTACTTCTACCAATGGATCTAATTTTTCTTCATATAACTCAAACACTACATATAATGAGGGCACCGCAGTTTTAGTAGAGGGTAAAGCTGAAACTCGAGACGTTGATAAAGTTTATGTATGTTTAGCTAACGGAGTGCAAGGCATTCATCCATCTACAGATCCATCTAAGTGGGTTCTAGATTCCTGCCCTAAAACTTTAAAAGCTTGCTCAGCACGCTTCAAAGATTGGCCACAAAACAATAATGAAAAAAATAACGGACTGCCATTCGGAGGTTTCCCTGGAACCTGGAAACAATAAACCAATACTAGAATCAATTGAGCATGCATTACTAAATAAAAATGTAGAGCAATTTGGTTTTTTTAAATTCAATGACTCTTTTTCTGATTATGAATTTGTTGCATGCAAAAACTTGAATTCTTTTAACCCTCATTTTTTTTCTTCTAATGATCATAATTTTTATAAAAATTATTTAGATAAAAAAATTATATCTTTATTTCATACTCATATTATAGAACCTCCAGAACCAAGCGATTTAGATAAAGAGATTTCTAAATCTATAGGTATTCCTAGTTTTATTTTTTCAGTCAAATCGCAAAGAAGTTTTTTATTTTACCCCGATTCCTACCAACCAAAACCTTTATCTCGACGAATCTTCATTCCTTACTTCCAGGATTGCATTACTTTTGTTAAAGATTTTTATTTTATTGAATTAAACATCAATTTATCTAACAGTATTAATAATTGGGCGAGACGCCTTAATGATTCAAATAAAGTTTTATTAAACTTAATAAAAGAAAATTTTTATTCTATTAATTTGAATGAAATTTCCCATGGAGATCTTATCGTTTTCAAGCCTACAGATTTTTCTTTCTTTCATTTAGCAGTCTGTTTTAATGGGTCTCATTATTGGCATCATCCAGCAGGCATGTATCCATCTAAACAATTATTAAATAAATTAGATAGAAATAAAGTGTATAAAGTATACAGGTATAAGGATTTATGAAGGTTTTTTATTTACATGGTGATATGGCAAAAGATTTTTGTGAAAAAATCGAGCTAGATGTTACTACCATTAGAGAGTTTTTTGATAGTTTATGTTCTAATTTTTCAAACTTTCGAAAGTATTTTATTAATAAATCTTTAAATGGTGTTCAGTATGTATTTATAGATGAAAATAAAGATAAACTAGAAACATATTGTTACGATATTCCCCTCAAATCTGAATCTTATCATGTTATGCCAGTTATTGAAGGCGCCGCAACTATGGCTGCTAGTTTTGCGGGCACCTTCATGATGGGATATGCCATGCAGACAATCATGAATAAATTAAACATGATAGAGGATGACGGCGTCCCTGAATATGAAAAAATTACAACAAATTCTTTTATATACCAAGATAATGAAAATACTGTAGAACAGGGCTCTCCTATTCCAATTGTGTATGGGCAGCTTAGAGTTGGCTCCAAAATTATCAATTCAACAATTCATAATTATGATTATAATTATGATGAAGCTGAGATATATCAAGTTCCGGCCAACTATTCACCTCTAGTTAATCCAAACAAACTATTAAATAATTCAACAAATGCGGGGTTTGCTACACGAGCAGATACTACAGAAATTATAAATGAAATCTATAAACCATCTCAACTTGATATAACAAAGAGAGACACTTTTGATTCTAATTGGATAGGTCGAGATAACGCAAAAACAGCTTCATCAAAATCTGAAAATTCAGATCACAATTACCTTAAAGAGCAAAAAAATATGGAGCATAGAGTCGTTGGGCCAAGTAAAGAAGAAGGCGACCTTTATGCTAAAGCTAGATCAAGTTGGTGGGATCATGTGGATCCTGGCACTGAAAGTGCTCCTGCTAGGGTAACTGAATGGGGTAATTCTATCGACAAGAATATGAGACCTACAGGATTTGACGATTTATGTATAGAAACCATTACTCCAGCACAAAAAAATCATGGGTTTCGAAACTCTAATCATATGACCGTTGGTAAGAGAGGTAATTATCAAAAGTTAGAATCTATTTCAATATATAAAACAATAGAATTGCTGTCAGAAGGTCCTATCGCCGGAATATCTAATCCGATTACTGGATTTGATAATGATAATGGGTTAGCTACATGGCCTCATACCACAACAGTTCCTGATGCTCTCTCTTTTGGTGGTGGCAACTCCATTAAGCTAGAACCTTTAAAATTTAATACCTCTCAGCAAAAAATTACTTCTAAACAAAATACTAATACCGTAAAGATTTTATCGAGCGGTAATTTTTATGAAAACTTTAATGGAACGATTAGAAGCGCTGATAGCACTGAACCTCTTTTTATTCATGTAACGAAACCATCATTCAGTGATTCAGCAGATATTTCGGTTACTGATTTTACTAATGATGATAAAACTACTAATGGAGAAAATAATGTAGTAGATAATATTCAACGTCGTGTCTCTTCGAACGATATATTTATGCTTGAACCACAACAAGGAAAAATAACATTTAATACAAATTCTAATGGTTCCCAGTTTGAATATCCATTAGATTCGAAATACCTGTCTGAAGAAACTTTTTTATATGCAGAAACATCTGTTACTACTGGAGTTATGAATCTTAAATCTTTATCAGAGACTCAAGATTTAAATGGAAATTTTTTTATTGGAAAAGGGTATATTCCTGAAGATCTAGAATTCACCGTTACACCCAATAATGAAAATGCTGATATAGAATATGAATATGGTTGGAACAATCCCAGCTCCAGATTTAGTCAAGCTAAAATTTTTGATGCATCTAATATGTTTGAATCTACAAGTTTTATTACTGAAAGTATTGATTATATTCGCAGGCAGTATTCAGAATCAGATTCAGATCAATTCCTTAGTACCGCAAACTGGCAAGACATTCCAAGAATATATTATGATGGTGATGAATTTAATGGGGTGGATGTAGATACTACTTTCATGACTTTTGTATTTGCCAGCTTAAGAATGATTCAAGTGCCAGAAAAAAATAGCTCCCGGCAAAATCAGAGCTTTGCTGAGTCGGACCTTGTTTTAAGGATACCAGTGAGTAGATACATAGGTCTAGGTACTTGGAGTAGAGATGATATTGGGTTTTTGAATTCTGATGGTGATTTTATAAGATATCATGATAATATCGCAAACCTATTAGGTGAAGAGCGTGACGGAAATAGCGAAGAACATGCTGAAATAAGAGATATTTTTGGTTTTACAGAAAACTCAAGTGGTGGTGTTACCGAGTGGACATATACATATTTTGTTTCAATAATAACTAATCCTTATACGGACGATGATTACAATGGTTTATCCGAATTTCAACGCGATTCATATCTTCCCGCCGAAGGATGGTTTTCTGTGGCGAATTACAATGACTATGCTACTGATTCAGGTATTCGAAATTTAGCTCCATATCTTAGTGCTAGTAAAGATTTTTCTCTGGCTGCGAGTAATGCTGCTATTGCAGCTATTCCAAATTTAAAAACCGTGACTTTTAATGATAGGCATTTTATTAAATTTGGAATTGGTACTGGCTCAGATCTAAAACCAAGCGATACCTTTAGTAATTTACCTCAATATATGATTACTTCAGGGTGTGATAATTTTAATTCATTAGATTTTGAGGATCGTGGTTATGCTAAATTTACAAATTCTTTTGGCGAAGAACAAATAGATTCATCAAAAGGTTTCTATCACCCTTTGTTGTTTCCTAGGGTTACGGTGTTTGTGGTTAGATATAATTCAAGCCTTGAAACAGTTTCAGTTTATCCTACCAATATTGAAGCTGTCGCTTCTGTTCACCCAGATGGAACAATTAACGGGTTACATTTGTTACATGTACCAGACTTTCCAGTGTATGACTCTGATTTAGGTTGGACCCCTATTTTTCCATTTCATGAAAATTTTGTATACGGTAAATACAAAGGCGAGGAAAACGATTTTGCTATAGAGCTGAATTCTTTTTACGATGCTGCTGTTATGGTAAAAATAGACCCAAGCACAGATTCTACTAACTTGAGATTCAGGGTGAGCGACGACTCTTTAATAATGAAATCTGTAGATAGAAGAGAAAATTCAATTATAGAGCCAGATTTTGATAGTCATATAACTGAAAATTCTCCCACTTATGATGAGCCTACAGCTGGTGCAGGTATATTTCCTGATGCTCCTACTAACTCTTTTAATCAAGAAGCAAATTTATCCAAAATTATTTCTCTTAACGAAGATTATACTGGTTTGCTGTTAGATTCTGCCAGCGACGCTGGTTCCATTAATATTGATCTTGAGAATATAGATTTATCTAATACGAATTACAAAATTAACAGTTTAAACTGTGTTTTAGCTGATGAAAGTTGGACTAATATATGTACCGGAAGGCCAACCTCTGTAACATTGCTTAATGGAGGATCAAATTATACCGATCAAAATGGTGATAGTGCTAGCGGCAAACTTATAACTGTGCAAGTCTACCCCAGAAATCTAGAGATTTCATCTTTCAATGCAAACTCTTCATCAAGAGGTAAAGGTTATCGACCTGACAGCTCTTTTTTTATATCAGGTATACCAAGTACAAAGTTGACTAGTTTTGCGACCGACCAAACTCTTGCATTACGTTATTTAAGTTTTAAAGGATTAATTACTATTAATTCCTCTGGAGAAATTGATTCAACTCAAATAATTGACCCAGGTTTTGGTTTTGATTCGCCTATTATGTACCCATACGAAAATTCGAATATCCATACAGTATCGCTTGAATTTGACATGAATACGAACTTAAGTAATAATGTTTTGGCTGCCAACAGTTTTCCAAAAACCCCTTTAATCCTAAGAGTTGCTAAATCTCACGTGTCAGAAACAGGTTTTTATGGATCTATTACTAAATTTTATATACATCAACATGGTTTTGGTTTTATTTCTAACCAACAAATAAATTCTCCTTTTAATGACCCTTCTGCTTCAAGCTTATCCTTTAATGTAGTTATCGAGGATGGTTCTTTAAAATCAATGACTATATTGGGTGATGAACACCCTGGCTATTCTGAAAATGATACTGAAATAAATATAAAAATTCCTTCTCCTAACTTTCAACCTCCTCAAGCTATAGCAATCGAAACGGATAGTCAATCGTGGTCTTACGGTATGTATTTAAATGACACTCCTGTGCGTGATAGATCTGGTTATTTTAATTTCTCTAAACTTGATATTGATATGCGTATTGGTCACATTAAAAACGGGAATAATGATTCTTTTGAAGGGATTTCAATTTCGAATTTATTATATGGCTCAGATAGTTCTATTATGAGCTCTGAATACAGACTTCCCTCTATTACTAATCCTATAAATTACCCGCTATATGGTCCAAGAAACAATGGCGAGATGGATTATTACTATACACATACAATTAAAAATCCAAATGTTACTTCTGCAGTAGTTTCTATTAATATAGAACAACTGCATTATATTTACGAAGGGGACGAAAGTAATATGTATGTAAATTTATCTCCAGTTTTGACAGTTGCAGCCATGTTTTATTTAGTAAATCAAGCAGCTCAAAATGCTATTGAAGCCAAGACAAGCACAATTTTAAAGGGTAGTGCAATAGTTAAAACGGGAGTTAAGGTAAAAGTTGTACCTTGTACAGGAGCTGGTGGTGGATCGGGGGATGGTGGTGGTCCAGTAACAGTTTATAATCCAGCGCCAGCAGCAAAAATAGGGCTTTTAGGTGCTGCGACCCAAGGTATAATAGCTGGAGTAATGACTGTACTGGCTAGTAGTTTTTCTAGATTAACACTAAATTGTAGCACTGTACCATTTTTGTGTTTTAAAGTAGGAACTTTAATAAAAAATAGTGGAGAAATATGGCCAGCAAAAGTTCATGTTGAAATAATGTACGGAATCGAAGGTGAAGAGTTAACTCGCGAAACCGTTGTTTTTAGGGGTTGTGCTACTAATCATTACATTAAAGACATTCCGATAGAAAACCTTCCCCCTGCAGACTCAAATAATTCAAATAATTTAAAAAATCGCATTATAAAAGTTTATCGATCTACTAGAGAGGCTGACCCAGTAAGGCAGGGAATAGTTGAAGCTAGATACAAAATAAAAACTTCCTTACATTCAGTAACAGAATATGTAGAGCATTACCTCTCTTTCCCGAATACGGCTATCGTAGGAACTAGAATAAATGCTAAAGATCACCCCTCTATACCAAAAAGAGAATACTTAATTAAAGGTAGAATAATAAAAGTTCCATCTAACTATGACCCAATAAACGGAATTGGTTACAGCAATAGTTGGAATGGCAAATTTATTGACCAATGGTCTAGTAATCCAGCTTGGGTCATATACGATTTATTAACGAATGAAAGGTATGGAGTCGGGAAATATGGTTTACTTGAAAGCCAAGTAGATAAATGGTCTTTTTATCAATTTGCTGAATATTGTGATGAGCGTATTGATACCGTAATTGATGGTATAACTGATAGTGGTACACCCTATCAAGAGAGGCGACATATGTGTAATTTATATGTTGATACTGAATACGAAGCTTATGATTATATTCAAAAATTGCTATCTATATACAACGCTTCATTAAATTTCAGTGGACATCAAATTTATATTACATACGATAAATCTGTAGCTAGCGATGAAATAGTTATGCTTTTCACAAATTCTAATATACAGGAAGATGGTTTTAATTATTCTTCTACTCCCAGTACATCAAGAATAACAGCAGTAACTATTGATTATAGAGACGAAAGAGATAATTATATGAAAAAATCTGAATATGTTGAAGATCATACATATATCGCTGAACACGGCTACTCTCACATAAGAATTCCTGGAATAGGTATAACAAGAAAAGGGGAAGCTCATAGGGTAGCATGGAATAAAATTCTCACACAGCAACTTGAGAGAGAGATAATACAATTTAAAGCTGGCCTACAAGCTAGTTATTTAAAAATTGGCGATGTAATTGAAGTTATCGATAACAATAAAATATCAAAACATTATGGAGGTATTATATTAGAAATTGTAAGTAATAGAATAATTAAACTTGACATTCCGTCTTCCATCATTAGTAATGCAGATTCTTTAAAGATATCAAACCCAAATACAAGTTACTCTACATGGTCTTCAACAAATTCTTACTTTATAGATGATATAGTTTATAGTAGTATAAATTTTTTAGCTTATGTTAACACAACTAATTCTTCTAGTTCTTCAGACCCATCTACAGATTTAAATAATTGGTCTTTAATAAACTCTGTAAAAGAACCTCAGTACACAGAATATGATATATCTTCTAGAAGCGGTTTTGAAGTTACTCTTTCTACCGATTTAGATAGCAACATAAAAGAAGGTTTTACCTGGTTAGCTATAGATAGTTCACTAGAAGAAGTTCCCGCTCCTAAACCTTATAGAATAAAATCAATTAAAGAAACCTCTAGCATGATTTTTGAAATCACAGCTATCGAGTATATTCAAGACAAGTACGATTTTATTAACCAAGCATCTAGCAACTCTTCGATTGCTATTATTTCAGACCGTTCTGGTCCGGCAGGCCCCGATGGTAATGTTATTGTTGTCTGATTGTTAATATGACATTAATTAATACAGGTGTTTTGGATTTTTATTGGCCCGAAATCTCGAATGCAGATTTTTATAAAGTTAAATTTTATAAAAACGATTCCTATTCTTTTTTAGCTACATCTTCTACAACTGGTTATCAAGTTACTGGGCTATACGAAGGAGATAAAGTTGGTGGCACTGTTTATAGTTTTACTAATAGCCAGATATCATCAACTGGATATAATTTAACCGATCAGTCAGTTGGTGTTACTAATTTTCATGCATTAGGTGAATCTTTGTCTTTTTCTGAAATATCGGTAGATGGTATTAATTTGAATTCATTTGTAATAGAAGATGGCGTTTTAAGTGCAACGGGTAATTATATTAATCAAGAATCAGTTGTTAATTTTAATGTGTTAAACCCTAGAAATGATTCAAATATTTTATATTTTACACAGGAACCTTTTTTAACTGGAATTAAAAGTAGATCAATTAACTCTTTACTAGATAATACTCCATTTACACAAATAAATGACTTCGTTAACATTAATAGCAATACTGGTCAACTTGAAAGGTCTTTCATTAATCAATTGGTTTTAGAAGATTATTATGGGTCTGGCATAACTGGTAATATTTATTTAATGAATGAACCTATATCTATAACTAATGTTAGTAAAGTTAATGTCACAACAACTTCATCTTTTAATAACAGACTAACAGTTTCCTATAGTTATCCTGCCGAATATACTGAGTATTTTTTTTATGATAATAATTTCTTTACCGGAGAGCCTTTCGAGACTGGAACTACATTTAGCCCAAATCAATTTGAAATCAATTTTCCTTTAGATGTTACTGGCTATCTAAAATTAATACCTTATGACTGGTATGGTTCTGGCCATTCTTTTTATGACCCTAATTACTTTTACAGTACTATTCCTGTATATAACCCCTCACTGTATAATAGTTTCACTTCTAACGAAGTACATTATTCAGATCATTATGGGTCTGTCAGTATTAGATCTGACTATTCAAATATGTCAAACAGTGATAGCAATATATATTTATCTATTGATTCTGGTAGCAGTTCAAGCTTTGACTCAAATTCGTTTTTTACGGGTTCATTGAATCCTAATTCTGGTTTTAATTTTAATTATTTCAATCATTTTAATGAACTTAATGTTGTAAATGATAATGGTACAAAAAAACAACCTTTTTTCTTTAATTTTGAATTAAGAGCTACTGGCTCGAATGATCTTGAATCTTCAGAACAAATTCCTTTATATGTACCTTTGCCAAAGTTTTACTCTTCAGGCATTTCTTTTGATTATGAAAACGGCATAACATCCTTAGAGTTTCTGACTAATCCATCTTATAAATATACAGGAATTAATATTTTATTTTCTGGCAAAAATCAAAATAGCTATGAAGTTTTTGATGGAAATAAATTTTTTACTGGAGACATTAATCCTTATGCTGATATTAAATTAGTTCATGCTTCAAATCATAATTTTTTATTCGATAATTGTTTTATTTCTGGGTCCGGCTTAATGCCTAAATTGGTTGTTGGTCCCTCTAATGTATCAAATTCAGACGCGACAATCAATATAAATTTATCTCAAGACATCAGGTATGCTCCAATTACACATATTCACTCTTATGGAAAATATACGATACAAGATTTATCTACAGGAAATCAATATATAGGTCCTGAGTTAAATGATTTTCTTAAATTTAATGATTTCAATAATTATCGTATTAATAATTATACATACTTAGGTTTTAATTTGATTCAGGCTCCCAATGGATTAATGGAAAATTCAACTTATGAAGTTACTGGAAGATATAATGTTACCGGAGAATTGTTTACTGGTTATTACGAAAGCGGATCACATTTTGTTTATCGATTTTTGCCTTACAATGGATATGGTTCAGGTTATTTAACTAACCCTATTTTTATAAACTTCCCTTCTAACGCTAACACTGACAGACATCAAGAAGACATAAACAATCTAAATGATAAGGTTAATGAACTTGAAAGTGTTGCAACTAAAATACATAGCGATAATGTCTCAGTTGTTTCAGGAAACTGTTATGTGAATATAGATTATTCTATAGCCGGTTTCTCTACTCCCCCTCATGTTGTTGGAACTTTATCTAATTCTCGCCAAGAAGATCCTATATTAGGCTTAATTTTGAGCGGGGACCCAACAACTGGTTCTGCTACTTTTATTTTGTCAGATACTGCTGATTCTGACTATTATAAATTGAAATATTTAGCTGCTGAATATAAAATATAATTATGGACATTAATGATCAAAAAGAATTTTTAGATGGAATCTTAAATCTGCACAAGCATGATCAAAATCAAGATAGTGGTTATAGTATTAACTCAATAATTCAAGAGTTAAACAGAAAAATTAATTCTGATAAAAAAACATCAGAAAGAGGTTTAGATGTTGATTTAGATGAATCTATTTTTTTGAAAGATGGATCTATAGATATTGAAAATCTATTTAAATGTACTGAAGAATTAGATATTGATCCTATAGATATAGTAGAATATTGTGTTAATCAAATTCAAAGTTTAGGGCAATTTTCACATTTTGGTCAAACTATAGATTTCTCTTCAGCTAATTCCAAATTTCAAGAATTAAAAAAACAATTCGAAGAATATAAAAAATCAGAAGATATAAACAATTTCTAGTATATATAGTGTATATATTTTCATGGATATATTGCTTACTGCATCGTTTAAGAATGGATTGTTTTCAAACGGATTACAGCAGAACATAGTTTTTTTATGTGAACTGTTAAAAGATTTAGGTCATCGCCCAGTAATTGCGTTAGATCATAAAATTGATGAGTGTCGAGATGCCCCTTCTGGTATAGAATTAATTGAAACGCGCGAAATAAAAGATTATAGTTTTGATTATGTTCTGCAAACTGGATATGTTCTAGAGCATGCGACCATCGATGAAATAAAAGAAAAAAATCCAAGAGCCAAAAACATCCACATTCATTATGGCAATAGAATGCTTGCAGACATCGAGCAATGTAAATGGGATAATATAGCAATATCAAATTATAAAGTAGATGAAATATGGACTTCGCCTCACTATGAAAATGCGATTCCGTACTTCAAGTCTTACTACGATACACAAAAAGTTTTTATCATTCCTTATATATGGAAGCCTAAATATATAGATATACACAACAGAATATTAACGCAATCAGGCAAACCTTGTGATTACGACCCAAAGCGCACTAAAAATATCGCCATATTAGAGCCTAATTTAAATATGACCAAGAATTGCATTCCTTCAATTTTAATTGTTGAAGAAGTGCTAAAAACTGACCCTAACCTTTTTAATGCCTTGCAAGTGTATTGCGCTGATGCATTGAGGGAAAAAAAGTATTTTAGATCATGGATGTGGAACTTAAATCTACCCAAGAAGGGTAAAGTTGCATTTTCTGGGCGCAAGATGGTGTCTTCCGTATTTTCTTCAGAATGTAGTATCGTAGTATCACATCACTTGATGAATGCATTAAACTATGTACATCTTGAAGCTTTGCATTTAAATATACCCTTAGTTCACAACTCTGAATACATGAAGGGCGCGGGTTATTATTATCCTGACTATGACATCGAAAAAGGTAAAAAACAATTAATTAACGCCTTAACATATCACGACCAAAATCTAGAAGAATATAAGCAAAACGCTCAAAAAGTATTATATCAATATTCACCAGACAACCCAAGTGTTCAAGAGAAATATAAAGATCTATTTAAAGGTTAATGAAAATAGGCATAACATTAGATATGTCCACAGCATTCTGGGCAAACGGAATGCAGCAAAACATTGTTTTTTTGTATAGCCTGCTGAAACAAGTTCCTGAAAACGATTGTTATTACATAACTCATAAAAAGCCAAACTTTAAATTAGAAAAGCATCACAAAGGGATGCTGCTCGATGATATTATGAGCGATGAATCTGAAAAGTTTGATGTTCTTATTATTGCTGGTTTTGATCTGCTACCAGATATGTATGATGAATTATACAAGCGTAACAATAATATAAAAATTATTCTTGTTCACTTTGGGAATAAAATGATGGACGATATACATTATACTATATCTCCGCCAAAAAACGGTCGTCTGCCTATACAGAAACCAAAATACCTATCTCAAATATGGATTTCTCCACATCACGAATTTGGGAAAGAATATATTAAATCTTACTATAGCCACGAAGATGTAAGGGTGGCTCCATATATATGGGATCCATACTTTGTGCAACAAAAAATAAAAGAATTAAAAAATAAAAATCAATCACCATTTTTTGACAACAATAAAATTAAATCAATTTGTGTTTTTGAGCCTAATATATCACATCTTAAAAATTGTATTATACCAATAATGATATTGGAGCGTTTTGAAAAGCTACATCCAAATACTTTATCTGCTATTAATATTTTCAATACAGATAGAATTCGAGAGGAAGCCTACTTTTTTAATTTGATGAAAAAACTTAAAATAGTACAAAAGAAAGATTTTTGTTACTTTAATAATAGATGGAGTTCTTTGGATGCATTAAGTAAATTTGGAAGTACTATAGTTAGTCATCAAATAAACAATGAATTAAATTACTCTCATCTTGAGGCTTTATACTTGGGTTTGCCTCTCATACATAATTCACCAAGGTTTGAAAACTATGGATATTATTATCCTGAATTTGATATTAAAATGGGAGCAAATCAATTAATGGCTGCGATCATTAATCATCATTTAGTACAAAAAGAGTATCAACGAGAAGCGCGAGAACATATATTATCATTCAGTCCATATAATAGCAAAAATATCGGGGCATATAATTTATTTATCAATGACGCTTAATAAAATATCAAAATCTTTTTTTATCAATCTTGATCGCCGAACAGATCGGCTCGATCATATATATAAACATGTACCATTTTATACTGAGCGTTTTGCTGCTGTAGATGCGAATACTTTAGAGTTAAATGATGAGATTAAAGCATTGTTCCCTAAAACATATCATTTACTATCTAAAGCTGAAATTGCATGTGCATTGAGTCACTATAAACTATGGAAACAATTAGCTGCCGACAAAGATTCTAAAAGTTATCTTATTCTAGAGGATGATGTTGTTTTTGAAGAAGGTTTTGTAGAACAATGGAATAATCAATTTAGTAAAGTTTTTCCGCATGATTTTATGTTGGTTTATGTCGGCGGTTGTCAGCCGTGGAATAAATCACATTACAACGAAGTTCTTGATCCGTTTAACCAACACTTCAATAACATCAAGAAAAACGATTTCTTTACCAAGGGTGATCACTACTGGCACATGAATGCATCTTCGTATATCGTCAGCAGAAGAGCGGCTACGTTATTATGTCAGTATGTAGATCAATTAGGTTTTGATGCTGCATGGGATGTTTTTATCATTAATTTCTTTAACAATAATAAAATTTTTACTTGTCCTCATTTAGTTTACCATTTAAATCCATTAATGGCGCGCCAAATACATGAAGAAAACGAAAATATAGAAGCCGATAAAAATTCTGATATTAGATTCAATAAAGATA
>Ga0181568_10003305_pt1 | contig 14570 bp, 19 predicted proteins | sample 101ome_20_FD_133758 | JGI IMG/M metagenome (GOLD analysis project Ga0181568, IMG submission 133758) | Coastal salt marsh microbial communities from the Groves Creek Marsh, Skidaway Island, Georgia - 101404AT metaG (megahit assembly) | ecosystem: Environmental > Aquatic > Marine > Intertidal... | reverse complement strand
TTTAAGGTTTTCTCTAGTGCTCAAATATTGAGAAACAAGATCTGAAATCTTAAAAGCTTCTTTTTGAGAGAGCTTAGCAAATCCGTATCCAGGTAAATCCACTACCATCATAGAATCCGCATGATTAAAAAAATTGATCTGTCTTGTTTTGCCCGGTGTATTTGAAATTTGAGCAATTTTTTTCATAAAAAGAGCATTGATTAAGGAAGATTTACCCACATTAGATCTTCCAATAAATGCTATCTCGGGAAATACTACATTGGGATATTGGCGAGGTTGAGTTGCGCTTAAAATAAACTGCGTTGGTTTTTTAAAATATCCGGCTATTGGATTCATCCAATTATTTTACAATTTTTCTTTGAATAACGTACTGTTGAGCCATGGATAGAACGTTATTGGTTGTCCAATAAATAACTAAGCCTGCTGCAAATCCTCCTAGGACAAAGGTAAAGACAATTGGTAAAAACATAAAGATTTTGGCTTGCATTTTATCAACTGGTTGAGGGTTAAGTTTTTGTTGTAAGAACATAGATATGCCCATCAGTATCGGCCAAATGCCAATATTGAATAACTGTAAGAAACCTGGAACGCTCCAATCCACCAAACCAAATAAAGTTAATGCACCTAGTGGATCGGGGGCAGATAAATCATGTATCCATCCAATAAACGGCGCATGCCTCATCTCAATTGTAATAAATAAAACTTTATATAAAGAAAAGAAGACGGGGATTTGTAAAAGTATAGGCAAGCAACCTGCAATTGGATTAGCCTTTTCTCTTTTATAAAGAGCCATCATTTCCTTTTGGAGTCCTGATCTATCATCTCCGTATTGTTCTTTTAATCTTTGCATTTCAGGTCCCAACTTTTTCATCTTTGCCATCGATTTAAAAGATTGTTGGGCGAGAGGGAAAAAGCATATCCTCATCAAAATGGTAAATACCACAATCGACCAACCAAAATTACCTATATAGCCGTATATAAATTCTAGAACATGAAAGATGGGCTTAGTTAAAAAATAAAACCAACCAAAGTCCACGGATCGATCAAATTCTTGAACACCATATTCTTCCATGTATTTTTCAATCACTTGGACGATCTTTGGACCGGCAAATAATTTTAAATTATGAGAAATGGTGCCATTTGATGAAACGGATATTTTTTCTCCAACAATATCTGTTTGAAAATTATCTGCATTATCTACAAAGTTATAGCTAAAGGTTTGTTGTATAGGTTCATTTTGATTTGGGATAATAGCTGTTTGCCAATATTTATCGGTTATTCCAATCCATCCGCCCGTTGAAGCGAGTTTAATTTTTTTATCATTTTTTAAATCGTCATAGTCGTACTCTTTTAATACTGAGTCTGTAACGGATAGGGGCCCCTCGTGTAAAATAAAAAAATTCTGTAAATCCCCAGGAATGTTTTGCCTTTTAGAAAGCCCGAATGGAAATAGATCGAAAGACTTTTCAGATTGATTAATTACTCTTTGATCCACATTAAATAGATAATTTTCGTCTAATGAGATAATTTTTTCAAAAGTAATTCCTTGGGTGTTCGTCCATGTTAATATTACAGCTTCATTAGTTCCTATTGAAGTTTTATCAGCTGTCCAAAGACTATCTATTTTTGGAAGTTCCACAGAGCTGTCTGTGCTTACCCAGCCTATATCAAGGTAATAGGAGTCGCGAGCACCAATAGGGTTTAAAAATTCTATAAGATCTGATGAGGGGTCAAGTGTTTCTCTATAATTCTCTAAAACTAAATCATCAATGATGCCGCCTTGTAAATTGATAGAGCCTTTAATCTTATTATTATCAAAAATTACTCTTCCTGATTTAATCAATGCCTCGTTTCGATTCACAATTATTTTTGAAGTTGAGTTGGGAGTATCCAAATCAACGCCATTATTAGCCTGAGTATTTTCAGGTTGAATAATAGGTTTTTCCGGTTGAGGAATTAAAAGCTGAAAACCAAAAATGATCGCCATTGAGATAACGATAGCAAGAAGTAAGTTTTTTTGATTATCCATTATTTTTTAACAGGGTCGTACCCAGAACTGCCCAGAGGATTACATCTTAGAATTCTTAAGGTACCTTTATAAATTCCTTTTAGCACACCGTATTCTTGAATTGCTTCAATTGTATAATCCGAACAAGTGGGCAAATGCCTACAGGTATTAGGCAACATCGGAGATATTAGATTTTGATAAATTTTGATAGGATAGATAAAAATATTTTTCCAAACTATTTTTAAATTATTTTTCATGGCTTAAGAATTTTTCAATATCCTTTTTTAAATCAATAAAAGGAACTTTCAAAATTGTTTTTTTTAAGATTAACACAAACCTAACATTAACAATTGCGTTAATCAAACTACATGTACGAATTGCCTCACGAGCTCTTCTTTTCGCACGATTTCTTTCAACAGCATTTCCTAGTTTTTTACTTGCTATAAGGCCGATAATGAATTTTTCAGTAGCGAGATCTTTAAGTAAATAACCATTAAAATTATCACTTTTATAAAAATGCCCTTTATTTCTGACCTGTGAGAATTCGGAAGATTTTTTTAGAGTAGGTAGTCTCAAATATTAAGCAGATAGTCTTGCTCGACCTTTTGCTCTTCTAGCATTAATGACTTTACGACCGCCAACTGTCGCCATACGAGAGCGAAAACCATGGCGTCTTTTTCTAACTAACTGACTGGGTTGGTAGGTTCTTTTCATTTTTTTTTATGCCTTAAAAAATAGGTTCCTACATTTAACAATTATTGATATGAAGTCAATAAATAAAATCTAAAGATGTTGATAATCAAAGATATTTCTAATTTGCAAACCTACCTAGAGTTTTACCGCTCGAGGAACAGTACACTTGGTTATGTTCCCACGATGGGCGCCCTACACGAGGGTCATAGAGCTTTGATCAAACAATCGCAAGCAGACAATAAGAAGACCATTGTAAGTATTTTTGTAAATGAAAAACAATTTAATGACAAAAAGGACTTTGAGAGCTACCCACGTAATCGAGGGGCTGACTATGATTTTTGTGAGGATTGCAATGTTGATATTATTTTTGAGCCTGATAATGCAGAGATTTATCCAAAAGAAATAAAATCCCTCAAAAATAAATTCTATACAGGTATATTATGCGATTTATATCGCCCAGGGCATTTTGATGGAGTGGTAACAGTATTAAATAGGTTTTTTTCAATTATTGATAGTAATCGAGTTTATTTTGGGGAAAAAGATTTCCAGCAGTTAAAGATAGTGTCTAAGTTAATTGAGGAAAGATTTAAAAATTTATCTCTAGTTCCTGTGCAAACTGTAAGAATGGATAACGGCATTCCTCTTTCTTCTCGAAATCAAAAACTTAGTAAAAAACAATTAGATGATTATGCATCTTTTCAAAAGGCATTAATTGATTTTGTAAAAACTTTCGACAAATCATTAAAAATTAGAGATATCAATGTTGATATTAAAAGTTTTTTAATTGATCATAAAATTGACAAGTTTGATTATTTTGAATTTCGAAATTCTAATGATTTGAGCACAGAGGGGGTTTTATCTGATGCAAAACTTTTTTATGCCTTTTATAAAGGATCAGTTAGATTAATCGACAATATTGGTGTCTGATGGCGGTTCTGCAAGGATTCGAACCCTGAATTCTTGATCCGTAGTCAAGTGTGATATCCGTTTCACCACAGAACCGTACTATGCTTTTACATTGTAAGCATAAAAAATCATTAAATAAATTTTAAAAAATTTTGATAATCCTTATTTTTTAAAATTTCGTAATGTTTACATGCCTTTAAAAATGCTGCGCGAATTTATTAAATTTGAGTCTTCGGCGGGCATTATTCTTTTTTTGTCAGCATTGGCTGCAGTGGTCTTAGTTAACTCACCTCTGCATGATTATTATGATTTAATTTTAGATACTCAAATCACTATCGCAATTGGAGCCCTTTCGCTCAGCAAGCCTTTTTTACTATGGATCAATGATGGTTTGATGGCTCTTTTTTTTCTTTACGTAGGATTAGAGATTAAAAGAGAAGTGGTAGAAGGGGAGCTTTCAAGAAAAGAACAAATTACTTTACCTTTATTGGCTGCAATCGGGGGGATAGTTTTTCCAGCTTTAATTTTTTTATACATCAACAAAGAAAATGAAATTTACCAACAGGGTTGGGCAATTTCATCTGCAACTGACATCGCATTTGCCTTGGGTTTGATGATGTTATTCAAAAATAAAATTCATGAATCTCTAAAAGTCACTTTAGTAGCAATAGCAATTATTGATGATTTAGCTGCTATTCTTATTATCGCTTTTTTTTATACCGATAATTTATCTTTATTGTCTCTAGCACTTGCAGGTACCTGTATTTTAGCTTTATTTTTGCTAAGACTTTTTCAAATTAAAAAAACAACTACTTATATTTTAATAGGAATAGTTTTATGGGTTTGTGTTTTAAAATCTGGTGTTCACGCAACTTTGGCAGGAGTTGTAGTTGCTTTCTTCATTCCTCTCAAAGATGAAAAAATAAATAAATCGCCTCTAAGAGAATTAGAACATGAACTTCATAGCTGGGTCACTTATGGAATCTTGCCAATTTTTGCATTTGCAAATGCAGGAATAACCTTCGATGGATTAACATTTAGTAGTCTTTTTAATACACTGACTTTAGGAATTGTTCTTGGGTTAGTACTCGGAAAAAGTTTAGGGGTTTTATTAATGACTGCGATTGGCAGTGTTTTAAGAATTTGCACACTACCTGATCAAGTTAGTATATCGCAATTTATTGGAATGAGTTTTTTTACAGGAATTGGTTTTACTATGAGTTTGTTTATTGGAACTTTAGCCTTTGATGATGTTTTACTCCAAACTCAAATTAGGCTAGGTGTTATCGTAGGCTCACTTATCGCTGGACTCGTAGGCAGCGTATTTATATTAGTATCTAAAAATAAAGTTAATTAGCTTTTGGTGAGGCTAAGTTAATAAAATTTTTATAAAGCAAATTACACTGATGCATCATTGTAATTATTTCTTGATCAACGCTCTTTTTCATTTCTGGCAAGGCTTCTTGTCCTAGGGATTGTTCAAGAGCATTTTTATACTCTGGCACTTGCGCCCATTCATCAACAGTACTTTTTCTTATTTCTATATGAAATTGAATTCCATAAGCTAAATTATTATATCCAAAAATTTGGTATTTAGTTGTGGGTGAGGATCCAATAATTTTTACCTTTTCATTATTTTCTAAACCTTGAACTTCATAGGAGTGCCATTGAAGACCTTTTATTGTTGATGGTAAGAAATTAAATAGTGGATCTTCATGGTGTAATTCATTGATATTTATGTCCAAGACACCTATTTCAGGAGGGTTTGATTTTACAACTTTTCCTCCCAAGACTTCCCCTAAAAGCTGACAGCCAAGGCAAAAACCTAAAAAAGGTTTTTTGATATTCAAAACATATTCATTGATTGCTTTTTTTTCTGCAACTAACCAAGGGTATTCATTTTCCATATGGGTATCCATAGGCCCTCCCATACACAGCATCGCATCAAACTCACCAAGATTTTTCGGTATTTGATCGCCTTCATCTAATTGAATGGTAGTAATTTGATGATCGTCTTTCAAAAGGTAATCTTTAAATGTACCAGGATCTTCAATTTTAATATGTTGAAGAGATAAAATATTTAACACTTTAGAGATAATTACAGTAAGCGATAACCCCTATCACATCTATATACTGTTCATTATTACCGATGCTCGAATAAACAAAATAACCATTACGATAAATTATCTTATCATTTTTGTTATTCGCTTCAAAATAATCATAACCCTCCATTGCGACATTCATCATATGATCAGAAAAATAACCACCTTTGCCAAAAATTATTTCTCTACTGGTTTTTCTAAAAGTAAATCCCTCAAGGGCATTTAATTTTGTTCCTGTTTGGGTAATTGAAGCATCTTCCTTCATTTGACAATTAAAAACTGCATCAGCACTATAAGCATTGAATGAGAATATTAGTAGTAATGTTATTATTAATTTTTTTGGCATAAAATAATGATAATTATTTATTCAAAAATTTCTATTTTTTTTAAGTGGTTATATATTGATAACTTATTATAAAAAGCACTAAGAGTAATAAAATTAAATTTATAATAATAACTATCTTTCCCCCAGTTCCTATTTTTTGAAGTTTTGGAAGCTTCATGTGTGAGATAAATTAGTCTCTAGTAACGACGCTTTTAACTTTATTATATCCCTTAGATACGGCTCCCGCGACAGCATCGTAAGCATCATTAGCCTTTTCGCTAACGGTAGCACAACTGGTTAGAAGAAATAAACTTGAGATTAAAGCTATGATAAATTTTTTTGACATGAGAAGCATTATCAAAAATGTTCAATAAAATGTCAATTCATTTAATTTTAAATTCATTGTATATTTCAAAGACCTAAATGAATAAAAGAGATTTAATTTTTTTAAATCAGGTTGTTAGAAAATTAGCTTCACCTTATTTTGTTGATAATGATATTTATGAATATGATAGGTTACAATGGGCTACTGGTGTTACGAAATCAGAGCTTTATAAAGCGGTTAAGCTTATTGAAGATCATTATAAAAAGATAAAAGAATAGGTTTTCTTGATTAATATAGAAATTACAGATTCTCTTAAAACAAAGTTCCTTGAGGATGGATTTCTTATTTTAGAAAACTTCATAAATATCCAAAATTTGGAAGCTATAGCTAATCAGTTTGAACCGCTATTTGAAGGTAAATTTGAAACGGGGATAGGTCCTGATGAGTGGAATTGGAAAAAAGGGAGAGATCCTGAAAATGTCACTAGACAAATTTGTAACGCCTGGAAGTCAAATACGGCTATAAAAAATATAGTTTGTCATATTGAGGTAGGAAAAGCCTGTGCGCAACTGATGGAATGGTCTGGTGCGAGACTTCTTCAAGATAATATTTTATGGAAGCCTCCTGGCGGTAAAACTTTAGCTTATCATCAAGACGCTGCGTACGATGATTGGATTATTCCCCAAACAATGATGACTTGCTGGATGCCCTTAGATGATGTTTCACAAAAAAAGGGAACCTTAGAATATGTTAAGGGTTCACATTTATGGGGATTAGCGCCTCCAAGAGGTCAATTTCACGCTCCCGAGGATTACAAAAAGGAGCTTAGAGAGTTTGCAGAAAAAAATAATAAAAAATTAGATATTACCTACGTGGAAGTTCCTGCAGGAGGTGTTGCTTTTCATCATGGTTACACGTGGCATGGGTCGGGTATCAATACTAGTCAAAGCAACAGACGGGCTGTGGTTGCGCATTGTATTCCTTCAAATTCAAAATTTCATCCTACTAATATAGGGGGCACAGCTCATATCTATAAAAGATATAAAAAATTAAATTCAGATGAGTTAGAGGAAAGTTACTTTCCCATTTTATGGACTAATGAAGGTTATAGAACCAATGTATGAAGAAGAAGAGATTAAAAAAGAAAAAAAAATAGATTTGGATAATTTGAGTGTTGAGGAAATTGAAAAAATGATTGAAAATCACGTACAGGAGGCTGAAAAACTTAAAGTTTTACTCAAACAAAAAAAAGCCAAATTAGATTTAGCCCAGAATTTTTTCAAAAAACCTTAATAACCCTCAATTAGGATAAAGTCAGTCACGGCGCTCTCTTGTCTAACAAGTCTTGCCTTTTCATATTCTAAAGAGTGATAAAACTCTTTCGCTTTATTATAACTCTCAAATTCTACAACAGTTGTCCGATCGACAGGCCAAGTCCCCTCCAAAACCTCAAATTGACCTCCGCGAATAAGGTATTTACCTCCATATTTTTCCACTGCTTTAACAGAAAGAGGGGGGTATTGTTGGAAAAGTTCTGAATTCTTAACCGAAAGTCTAACAACGACATAACCTTTTTTCATATCAACACAAATAAATATAACTTTTTCACAGAGTTATCCACAGTTATGTAATTAAATTGATATCAAAATTATATTGATTAATAAAAAAACATTGCCAAAAATACAAAATTAGCCATATTTTCTGTCATTTTTTTTAATATGTTACGAATGCATATGATCAAAATAAAAACATGAGGTGCATTTGAGTAAAATAATATTATTCTTGTTCAAGTTATGCACAGATTTGACGCAACTTGGGGTAAAATTAAGTTTTTCTTTATTTTTCAATGTTTTTTTATTTCAAATAGTGCACTTTCAGACCATTTGACTTCAAAAATTACCAATTTTGTTAATGGGACAAGCCCTATTTATGTCATGGGTTATGATAGAAAGTTCTATTTTGAAGAGCGTTCTGCACCTCTTTTTATAGTTTCTGAGCCTGATATTAATCAGTTTAGTCAAATTAATCTCAAGGCATTTCCTCATATTAAAATAGGTCTATTTGCTTTTCAGGATTTAGATGGCAATGGAGAGTTTAGTTTAGATTTCAAGGGAGATCCAAAGGAACCCTATGGGTTTTCTTTAAATCCAGGGATTGATTACCAAAGTGTCGTTTTTGAAGATTTTGTATTTGATATGGAGAAATTTGAAAATATCGAGATTAAACTCCAACTACCTAAGTAATAATTTTTAAAATTTTTTGAACACTTTCCTCAATAGTTATTTTGGATGTATTGATCTCTAAATCGGGTTTAGTTGGTATTTCGTAGGGGCTGTCTATTCCTGTAAAATTTGGAATTTTCCCCTGTCTTGCTTTTTTGTATAAACCTTTGGGATCTCTTTTTTCAGCTACCTTTAAAGGCGTAGAGATATAAATTTCCTTAAAATCATTTTCTTGAAAAAGCGATCTTGCCATTTCTCTTTCAGATCGAAAAGGAGAAATAAAAGCAGTGATGACAATAAGCCCTGCATCACACATTAATTTTGCTACCTCTGCAACTCTTCGAATATTTTCAATCCTATCTTTATCTGTAAAACCTAGATCTTTATTTAGACCGTGGCGAACATTATCACCGTCAAGAATGTATGTTTTTTTTCCTTGGGTATATAATTCTTTTTCTAAGGCATTGGCAATTGTCGATTTACCTGATCCCGATAAACCTGTCAGCCAAAGAACTTGTCCTTTATGACCATTAATCTTCTCTCTTAATTCCTTAGTAATGGATAGAGACTGAAGATGAATATTTTGTGCTCTGCGTAATGCAAAGTTGATCATACCCACACCAATGGTTTGGTTATTTAATGGATCAATTACTATCAATGCTCCTAAATTTTTATTTTCATTGTAGTGAGTAAAGGGAATGCTTTTATTTAAAGAGATTGTCACTTCGGCCACATCATTCAATTCTAATTCTTTTCCAGGTTGGTGCTCGAGAGTATTTATATTGTAAAGTTTTTTTATCTCTAAAACTTTCATGCTGGTGGAGGTGTTATGAATTTTTGTAAGATAAGTTCTTCCTGGGTAGCATTTATCATCTGACATCCAGATTATGTTAATATTGAACTGATCTGCAGTTTCGATAAGGGAGTCTTTTTTACATAAGACATCCCCTCGAGAAATATCAATCTCTTTATTTAAAGTAATGGTTATACTTTTGTTAAAATTAGCTGATTTTAAGCTATCATGTCCAAGGTAAATTTCTTTCACCTTTGCTTTTTGACGAGAGCTGCTGGTGATTATTTCCTCTCCTACTTTAATAGATCCCGAGGCAATCGTGCCAGAATATCCGCGAAAATCTAAATTGGGCCTATTCACCCTTTGAACAGGAAATAAAAAATGCCTCGCTATACTTTTTTTAACGTCAACTGTTTCTAAATAGTCAAAAAGCGTTTTGCCCGTATACCATTTCATCGATTTAGATTTTTGATAAACATTATCTCCTTTTAAGGCGGACATAGGAATGCTTTGAATGCTTGTAAAATTTAGTTTTTTTGCAAATGCTAAATAATCCATTTCAATTTTTTTAAATATTTTTTGATCATATTTTACTAAATCCATCTTATTAATGGCTAGTACAACATTTTTAATTCCTAAAAGAGATACAATAAAAGAATGGCGTTTAGTTTGTGTCATTACCCCATTACGAGCATCGATTAAGAGTATAGCCAAGTCAGCAGTAGAGGCGCCGGTTGCCATATTACGTGTGTATTGTTCGTGGCCTGGGGTATCTGCAACAATAAACTTTCTTTTACTACTAGAAAAAAATCGATACGCAACATCAATGGTTATTCCTTGCTCGCGTTCTGCAGAAAGACCATCCACTAAAAGTGCAAAGTCTATATCTTCACCTTGGGTGCCATGTTGTTTGGAATCTTTTTTCAAAGATGCCACTTGATCATCAAAAATCATTTGCGATTCATAGAGCATTCTGCCTATCAACGTACTCTTGCCATCATCCACAGAACCACATGTAATAAAGCGTAGTAGCTCTAGCGATGCCTGTTCTTGAATATAGTTATTGATTGATTGAATACTGGCCACTAAAAATAACCCTCTAATTTCTTCTTCTCCATTGAGTTACTAGAGTCAGAGTCGATAGCTCTTCCTTCTCGCTCTGATGTTTTGGATTGTAAGAGTTCTAAGACGATGCTTTCTAAATTATCTGCTTCAGACTCAATAGCTCCCGTCAGTGGGTAACAACCGAGTGTTCTGAAACGAATTTTTTTAAGTTCAATTTTCTCGTTACTTTGTAAATTGAGTCGATGATCGTCTACTAAAATCCACATACCGTCCCTTCTTATAACAGGGCGAACTTTGGCAAAATATAAAGGCACAATCGGAATTTGTTCTTGATAAATGTACTGCCAAATATCCAATTCAGTCCAGTTGGACAGTGGAAAAACCCTTGTACTCTCGCCTTTATTAGTTCTAGCATTATAGATATTCCATAATTCAGGGCGTTGATTTTTTGGGTCCCATTGGTGAGTAGCAGTTCTAAATGAAATAATTCTCTCTTTAGCGCGAGATTTCTCTTCATCGCGTCGTGCGCCGCCAAAGGCAGCATCAAATTGATATTTATCTAATGCTTGCTTTAAGCCTTGTGTTTTCATGATATCGGTATGCACAGAGGAACCATGATCAAAAGGATTAATATTAGATTTAACACCCTCAGGGTTGATGTGGGTAATTAATTTCATTTGAGATTTTTGGGCCATCCACTCACGAAATAAATACATCTCTCTAAACTTCCAACGAGTATCGACATGCATTAAAGGAAATGGAGGCGGGCTTGGGTAAAAGGCTTTTTGGGCAAGGTGCAACATCACGGAACTATCTTTCCCAATTGAGTAGAGCATAACAGGATTTTTAGTTTCACTAACAACTTCTCTAATAATATGAATACTTTCGGCTTCTAGATCTGCTAAGTAGCTACTTTTATTTAATTTGAACTTTTTTTGAATTTTTGTTTCATTTTCATTAATAGTAGTGTCTTGAAAAATATAATTTGGAAAATGTATGGTAAATTTTGATTTAGATTTTAATCTTAATTGAGACCCCTTTAAAAAAACTTCTAATAAATTTGGATGGGGTAATAAAACAATATTTTTTTTTCTAATTTTAGTAAAATTTTGAATTGCCTCCAACACATCGTCATATCTAAAGGAGTTGACTTTAGCCCAAAGTCTTCCATTACGACGGTCATTTGCAAAAATAAATTTTATAGAGGAGTGTTCAAAAGGCTGAATAAATAAGATCAAACTTCTTTTTTTTTCAAACTCTTTAATAAAATAATCTAATATTAAGTTATTAATTGAGGTTTTGTTAATTTCTATAAATTCTTCCAAGGAAATATTATTTGGAAGATAGTTTTCTTTTTCAATCCAACGTTCATAGGATCTTTTTGTATTAAAATATTTTTGTTTAGTTAGAAATTTAAAATGTTGGTCACTATCCCAAGCAATTGCTTTTATTGATGGGTTATTTTTAGAAAATAAAGTATTATTAAGCTTACTAACCATATTGACGTATTTTTGGAAAAATATAGAAAAATTTTAATATGTACATAAAAAAATTTATATATTGTTAAAAAATGAATAAATTTGACAAACTACGACATTTTCAAAATTTTACTACTATCTATGAATGTTTAAAGGAGACATCATCTAAAATACTTGAAATTTATAAGGATTTAGACCCAGGTATCACCTATAAAGATGATAATAGCCCACTAACCAAGGCTGATTTAGCCGCCCATCAACAAATTGCTGGTACTTTAAATAGCATTAGTAGCCTCCCTATCGTTTCTGAAGAAAATAATACTCGAGAGACTAATCATGCTCAATACTGGCTTGTAGATCCTCTCGATGGCACCAAGGAATTTATCAAAAAGAATGGTGAGTTTACCATTAATATTGCTTTGATTGAAAATCAGTTCCCTTGCCAAGGTTATGTTTATTCGCCAATAAGCGGTCATTTGTATGTGGGGGGGATGGGATTGGGTTCTTATAAGATTAAAGACAATCAACTAGAGGAGATTAATGTTCGTAAGGCAGTGGAGCCAATAAAAATTGTAGCCAGTAGAAGTCATCTAAATGAAGCAACACAAAAATTTATTCAGCAATATAAAAATCATGAATTGATACAAGCAGGGAGTTCAATTAAGTTATGTATGATCGCAGAGGGAATGGCTGATATTTATCCTCGATTGGCACCAACTTCGGAGTGGGATACCGCTGCAGCTCAAGCAGTAGTTGAGGGAGCTGGAGGAAGTGTAAAAGATTTGGAAGGTAATCGACTTCGATATCAAAAAGAAAATATTTTAAACCCGCATTTTATTGTTCGAGGGAATATTTAAGGGATGGACTATTTGCTTGGATTTTTTTCTCTATAAGTTTTCTCTAAGCTGACATCATCGACTTCCGTATAAATTTGTGTTGTTGATAATGAACTATGCCCCAATAGTTCTTGAATAATTCTCAAGTCACCTCCATTTTTGAGTAAATGAGTTGCAAAACTATGGCGAAGTGCATGAGGTGTCGATGTGTTAGGCAGGCCTAAATTTATTCGCGCTTGTTTAAGGTCTCTTTGAAAGGCGGAGGCTTTTAAGGGCATTCCTCGGTCTCCTACAAAAATAGACTGATCTTCAGAAAGATCGTGCGGGAGCTCTTGGAGGTATTTCTGTATTGATTGTGAGACAATTTCTAAGACAGGAACAAGTCTTTCCTTATTGCCTTTACCCATGATGGTTAGATTATGTTTATCGATTAAATGTTTTTTGGTAATTGATAAAGCTTCATTAATACGAAGACCACAACCATATAGTAAATATAGTAACGCTAAATTTCTTTTTTGAACCCAAGATTTTTTGGAGATTTTTTGCAATTCTTCAATTAGTTGGTCAATTTGCTCTTCAGAAATAGGTTTGGGGAGTGATTTAGGAATTTTTGGGTTTTTTAATAGTTGAATTTCACTATACCCATATGAAAAACCCTCTACTTTAAGTGATGAATATTTTAAAAAATTCTTCAGCGAACTAATAGCTCTTCTACGAGATCTTGCAGATAGAATCTTTTTATAAACGTTCTCGTAGAGTCTTTTTTCTCCCAAATCAGCTACCCATGCCCTAAAGGTATGAAGATTTAGGTTCTGTAGGTTGTTTAGGGAAAGTGACTCTTCATGAAATCTTTTAAAAAAGATAAAAAAATCACAAAGGTCATAACAGTAGGAATTATAGGTATTTGACGAATATCCTTTTATGTCCCTTAGATGACTGACCCAGTCATCATACCTGTGGATTATTTCACTATCGATATTTGATTGTTCTAGAAGAACTCTAAAATCCATTACATTATATTATAAAGTAGAATCATATTTAGAAAATGTCTTATTATTACGAAGTTATAGTTTTTAGCCAAATCAATGATTGTTTGACTTATAAATATGATCAAAAATTATCCATTGGTACGATTGTAGAAATACCCCTTCGAAAAAAAACATCAAGGGGGGTAATAGTTAGTATAAAAAAACCAGAGCACATCAACTTTGATTTAAAAAAAATTTTATCAATACTTAATTTTTATTCCCATCCCCTAAAAAAAGAAAATTTAGATTTCCTCAGTTATGTCTCGACACATTATTTTATTGATTTGGGAATGGTTTATAAAATGGCAATCACAAATTTACCCTCCACTTTGATCAAAAAATATTTTTTATTTAAACAAAATGTTTTTACATCACAAAAATCGTTAATGAATAAATTTGATTTAAGTAAATCAGAATTTGAAAATCTTTTATCTACTAAGCAAATACAACTGACAAATAAAAATTTCTTATTTGAGCAAAACATAAAAGAAATTATTTTAAATCAAGAACAGCAAAAAATTTATAATCAAATTTGGAAGCCTCAGAATACTCATTTTCATACCCATATAATCGATGGCGTCACAGGTTCTGGGAAGACGGAGCTATATTTAAAATTAGTTCAAAATAATTTAGAACAGGGCAACCAGTCCTTAGTTTTATTACCGGAAATTGCTTTAACTGAGGAGTGGTCCAAACGATTTAAGCTTTATTTTGGATGCGAACCCTTTATTTGGCATTCTAAACAAACAAAAGTTCAGAAAAATAGAATAATCCAATCACTGCTATCAG
>Ga0181568_10003301_pt1 | contig 14576 bp, 12 predicted proteins | sample 101ome_20_FD_133758 | JGI IMG/M metagenome (GOLD analysis project Ga0181568, IMG submission 133758) | Coastal salt marsh microbial communities from the Groves Creek Marsh, Skidaway Island, Georgia - 101404AT metaG (megahit assembly) | ecosystem: Environmental > Aquatic > Marine > Intertidal... | reverse complement strand
CAGCAATGAATGGCTAGATGCTCAGCCGTTTAAACGTTTTCAATTCAATGGAGAAAAGGGGGTCTGGATGGAAAAGTATGTTGGGTGTAATAGTCGATCCCTTTTCGAGTGCGAAAAAGAATTACATAATGTAGCAACATACCCAGTCCCATCGAAGCAAATGAATCATTACCGAATTGATTGGCCAAGCGGTTCATTAGAATGCCTGAGTAGCTTACTGAAAAACCATAAATGGCAAGGTATTTTCCTCACCTTTGACTATGGATTAGACCTGAATACCATTTTAACGGATCGTCCCGAAGGAACTGCCAGAGCCTACCACAGACATAAAATATCTGCCGATCTGCTTGCTAATCCAACCGAACAAGATTTAACCTGCCATCTATGTTGGGATAGCTTGATTGCCTGCCTTCAAAAAGAAGGTTTCCAGGAGATTTCTTTAACCAGCCAAGAAAGCTTTCTAATGAAAAACTCCCAAAAAACGATCAAGAAAATATTGGATGAAACGAAAACATTAGACCCCAAAATGCTTGCGTTAAAAGAACTTTTACATCCAGCACACCTAGGACATGGAATCCAGGCACTTTCCGCAATTCATTTTGGTTAAAAGATTAGGGCGATTACTTCTCATACTTGATTAAGGACGACTCCCTTGGACACCCCACTTCAAAGAGTTGGCGGATATCATCTTCGCCCCAGACCGAATCAAAGATTGCAAATTCATCAATACTTCCCTTCATCGAAAAATTTGGGTTTCGCCCGGGAAAAGCATGGTAGTGACCAATCAAGCCTCTTTTCAAAGATATCATTCCGGATGAGTTTAGTTTTTCGCGGCTGAATGACCTCCCATTCAAAAAGTGGGTGACCCATTTATTTTTACCATCAAAACTTGTCGCAATGTGAACCCACTCACCCAAGCGGTCAGGTGCGAAAGCAACTGCAGATTCATAGAGTTGAACCTCTCGAGGTCCCAGTACTTCTAAGACCATCTTTCCTTTGGGGCTCACAAACCATCCAAAAGCACCATCCTGATTGGGCTGTGAATAGACAAGGGGTGCACCCCAGTTATTTAATGCATCCAACTTCACCCATGCGACCAAAGTTGCAGACGGCAAAGACTTGGTTACATTCAAGCAAACGCGATCATTGTTTTTTGAAAAGTGAAGGGCACCTTTACCAGGCCACCTACCTTCAGACCACTGACAACCGATAACAGCACCGTCTCCACTACCATTGTTTCGGTTTGTTTTATCCTTAAGAACTCTGGACCATGTCTCCTGGTTATCAAATCCATAGTAAAGCAGCGTATTCGAATCATTGGCAATTTCCTGACTCATCTGGTTCCATGCAGATCGACGTCTTTGGGCGATCTCGAATGAGCGACTGGCAAGATCCGCACTGCCTAAATAGCTTCCTAGTGGCATATCAAGAGGAGTGGAAACCCCAAAGGAGTCAAGATATATCGCTTCACCTCCCGAGAGTTCTCTCGTGACCTCATTCCCTTCAAAATCCACTCCTCGATAACTGACCTTTCCGCGATAGACATAAATTTCTGCCGCACCTTCTTCATCCACTTCCACACCAAAATCAGTTCCTAAATCGATTACTTTTCCCATAGGTAGATTTACAGTAAACCCTACGGCAACCTTAGGCACATGAGCTCGCATTTTACCTCGCTCGACCTTGAGGGCGTTTGAATGAATCAAAGTAGTTTTTACGGGTCCCTCAAGGATCACAGTCGCACCTTGCATAAATTCAAGTTGAGCCATTCCATTAGAAAAAGACAACTCCCCAGACTCTATATCGGATCCAATTTTAGGTAAGGGCAAAAAAGGATCAAAAAGACCAACCGATTTGGTCATCACTGCAACCACATTACTACCCGAAACCTCAGTTTGTTGAGGAATAATTCGTTCAACGAAAGAATCCTTAGCAGGCTCAACTTGGTTTTCCTCGATGGGCAATCTATCACCGGATAATGTGTAAAACAGGTAAAAGCCCAAAGCTAAAATAGCTGCCAGAGGTATCCATGACTGTATGAATTCGATCAAATTAGTGGATTCTGCCGTTTCTTTTCTCGCCTCAATATCGGCAAGGGTTTCATCAGCATAATGACTTAAACTTACGGACATATCTAAGTAAGAAATGTAATATTTTCTAGCTTCTTCCGAATGCTTCAGAAAGTCTTCTAGCTTCTTTTTTTGATGGATAGACAGGCTATTTTCCACAAGTCGGTCAAGCAAGCTATTCAGCTCAATTAATTCTAGATCGCTTAGCCTCATATCATGGGGTCTCGGTCGCCACGACCAAAGTTACACAGTCGTGCAGAGTTTTACGAATTCGGGTTAAAGCTTTGTAAGCACCTTGAATGGTTCGACCGCATGACTGGGCGGCTGCTTTTACATTATGTCCTGACTCATACCTTACGAGAACCATTCGCCTATCTCGTTCATTCAGTTTTTGAAGACATTTTGAAAGGGCAATGTGCCTGTGATCAAGTTCCTCTTCCATTTGTAATCTCGTTTGGGAGACAACCTCCAAAATATTTTCGTTGAAGATAACTTTCGAGGTAGCGAACTTCTTCCGGGCAGCACGAACTTTCCAGAATGCAATCTGACATGCCCAAGAATAGAAATTAGTGCCACTTTCAAATTCCGAGAACTTTTCACAAATAGTCAAACTTGCTTCTTGTAATATATCTTCCGCATCCGCACGCGAGGGAACTAAAGTTAAGATGTAACCAAATAACTTCCTTTGGTGTAGCATCATCAGCTGAACTAACTCCGATGAACGGTCTTTGGGAATGTTACTCATCTTAGCCCAGATACTGGATAAGGTTAGGCCGCTTTATTTTCAGAATTAACTTTCTCAGCAGCAAGACTTTTACAATTAGAGAAACTTTCGAACTTATCGAGTCCGCGACGAATCACTTCTTGTCTAGCTTTGTTTAGAGACTTGGACGTTAGCTTGACCTTGGTTACTTTCAGTCGGCTTCCTTTACCTACACGCTGCCCTGCCATTTTATAATAAATAGTCCCCCCCGCAGTTTGACTTAATCGCTCAGTTAGTTTGACTTCCCTCTTTCTCCTTTTCCTAAGGCGTTTAACACTTCCACTTGCAACCCCACCCTTAGTTATCGAATCTTCTCTCCCAAGGTCTCCTTGGGCATCCTCGAGAAGTTTTTTTATCGTTTGATCGTCCAGATATTTATTGCGTAGATCCGTGCATACGAATCCTTCATCGTAAGTTACTTCGTTCAATGGATCGTCGATAAACATCGTATTCAGGGCATGCCCGAGAACCTTTTTAAGATGCTTACCATACCAATCATTCGCTTTAACCACAGCCATCCTGCGGTTGCATCCATAAAAAGATTTACGGGCAATAAAAATACGGTTGGAACCTAACCTAGCTTCAAGGAGATATTTGGTTTCATAGATCAACTCGAAATATTTTTCGTATGGGATAAGCAGTGTTGCTTCATATTTTTGAAACTCATTCAATTTCATCATCTTAAAGTCCTCCTGTGGCGTTAGTTAAAATGTTCATTAATTAACTCATAGACCAACCAAGAAAACTTAAGACAAATTTATTTTTCTATCCCATCCACGATTCTAATCCTGCAGAATTTTATCGATTTGTTTCGATAAGTCTTTTTCGAAAAAAGGTGAAAAACCTACCCACACTTTTACTACTTTTCCTGCTGGATCAATCACCACGACTTGAGGCAGTCCTTGAACAAGATACTCCCTGCCTATCTCACCATTTTCATCCAGTGCGGTCGTTAGTTCTGTTAAATCGTAATCTTCGAGAAATTTGGACACTTGGTCCTGTGGCTCGGATTGATTAATCACTAGGAAAAATACTTCCGATTTTGAATACTTCTTTTCCATTTCATGAAGAATAGGCAGAAGAATTCGACTGGGTTTGGACCAAGTCGCCCAATACGATAACACAACCACTTTGCCCCGTTGTGAGCCCAAGGAAAACTTTCCTTCGGGCAGAAGATCTAATTCAATCGATGGAGCGAGCATTCCGAACAGTGACTTCGGCCCCTTGTTGTGCAATTTAAGATCAGGCACCTTGGTCATCAAAGAAAGTTGAGAAGCAATCAACTGATCCAACTGACCGCGATTGATATCGGCATAGAAATTAATGAACTCCCCAGTAACCTTGCTCTTCAAATTATTTAAAAAAACTAAGGCACTCGCATTTTCTGGAGAAGGTTTTTCCATCAGCCCGAATTTCGCAAATCCAATGGCGGAATCCGATAAGGAGAAAAGGGCTTCGGCCGCGGCGGCATCTTCACAGGCCATGATTAAACTGAAGAAGACAGAGTGATCCCTAAAAGAAATCACCCATCCAATTTCTTTTATCGAAAGTAAGGCTTGCCCGATTACACTGGAATGATTCGGCCCTCCCAACTCATTTAAAATTTCAGCCAACCTACAATAAAAAGTGAATTGTCGATCGCTCGGGAAACTAGCAAGAAGGCCAATATCTTGAGCAACCGGCTCCCCCATCGATAAATACTTAAAATTATCATTCGAAAGAGTGCTGATTATTTGAGTAGAATGATTCTCCACCTTAATTTCCAAAGTAAGATTGCCCTCATGCTTGCGAAACTTGAAAGCTGGTTTTCCTGGTATTTCTAAATCACTTATCGATGAACGGAACTGAAATAAATCTTCCTCCAAATGAATACCTTCAAGAATTCGGTCAACAGTTTCCGCATTGAAATTTTCGGTCATTTTTGTCTCTAGCCATTGAATCAATCCTTCCAAGTTCATGGATTGATTTGCCTTAGCAATCATGTGGAGAAAAAATCCGGTATCATTAAAATCTGCAGAACGATTTATGTCTAGTAAAGACCTCACCCCACCTATTTCCAAGTTTAACTGGGTATAGTCATTTTGTTTAAGTTCAGTGGCCGTGTAAAAATCTTCCAGAGTTTGATTGCTATTTGAATGAACCCATTCTCGATAGTTGGGGTACTTTTTTCCCATCCATTTTGAGATTCCACTTTGTTCAATTCCCTCGGCATCAATGGACAAAAACAGGTCCGTTCGAGGTTTCAACTCCCCAAAACAAAAACTGACCATTAACGGTAAAAAAGCAAAGGCTCGAGCGACTCCGTTGATTAAACTTCCAATTCTGCCATCAAGAACATTAGGAAGCATGTTTAAATCGGTAAATATTCGTATCTCGTTTTTCAAATCCAACACTTTGATATAAATGGTTGGCAGCTACTCGACTCGGCCGAGAGGTCAAATCCACTGAAACTACATCTAATTTTTTGGATTCCTCCAATGCATGGAGAGTTAATAGCCTACCAATTCCTTTTCCCCTGGCTTTTTCATCAACGACCACATCCTCAATCCATGCCCTGCTACCCGTGGGAATAGGAAAAACAACCAAGCTGAGCATGCCCATTAACAAATTGTGTTCTTCGGCAACATAAAGATGAGTTGCAGAAGATTTCACAATTTCAGCAAAATGATCTGGTGTTAAAAGTGAAGCAGACTGGGAGAGCATCGGAATGAATTGATTGATTTTATTCAAATCATTTTGATTAAATTCATTAATTTCTCGTATAGCAATCATCGCATACCTCTAATCTAACGGAATATTTCTGACCAATTTAAAATGTTTATCCGAAGTAATTTTCTTTCTTTGGGATTGCACTTACCCCCCCTGAGATACAATGTGGGTGTAATAAAGCCTTGGTATTTTGAAGTGCCCGAAAGAAACCCACTTTTCTTAGTATGTTGATTCGAGTAACCAAAACTACTCCCCTGTGCTTCTAATATATCAAAATATAAAGAAATTCAAAATTATGGAAATCTATGTGGGAAATCTCCCTTGGTCGGTAAGCGACCAAGACCTTGCTGACACTTTTAAAGAATTCGGATCTGTGGATCGTGCATCCGTTATTGTCGAACGCCCATCGGGTCGGTCGAAAGGATTTGGTTTTGTCACGATGAATGACAATGCAGAAGCCACTGCAGCTATCGAAGCTCTTAACGGTACAGAATTGGGGGGACGTCCATTAAAGGTGAACGAAGCTCGCCCCAAAGATTAATTGTTTCCCTTCGGGCAACCCCCGAAGTCATACAATCAATCAGGCATTCAAACTGACTGATTGAAAAATGCCATTTTTATCCATTGCTTGATTTCAAAGTTTTGGTACCTAATTCTGTATGAATAAAACGAAAGACCTTTCCTTCCTCGAAAGTGTCAATTCGAGTTTTGATCTTGCAGCCAAGGCACTCGACTTGCCCAAAGGCTTGGCAAGACAAATTCGTACATGCAACGCCGTTTGCGAAATGAAATTCGGTGTGGAATTAAATAATGGCTACGAAATTTTTACTGGTTGGCGTGCTACCCATAGCGAGCATGCACTTCCTGCCAAGGGAGGCATTCGCTATGCTTCTTTTGCTAACCAACAGGAAGTTGAGGCACTTGCTGCATTGATGACCTACAAGTGCTCGATCGTAAATGTTCCGTTTGCCGGATCTAAAGGAGCCCTCTGCATTGATCCCAAGAATTACTCACTCGAGGAACTCGAACATATAACCCGTAGATTTGCCCAGGAATTAGACAAAAGGGGGCTACTGGGACCTGGCATCAATGTCCCCGCACCCGACATGGGCACGGGTCAACGCATGATGTCTTGGATTGCGGACGAGTACCAAAAACTGCATCCTAACGAAATTAATGCCCGTGGTTGTGTAACCGGCAAGCCTGTTCATTTTGGAGGTGTTCAGGGTCGTATTGAAGCAACTGGGCGAGGGGTTCAGTATGGTATTCAAGAATTCTTCAGGCACCCTGAGGACATCGCAAAAGCAAACCTTTCGGGAGGAATCTCGGGTAAAAAAATAATTATTCAGGGACTTGGTAATGTCGGTTACCATGCCGCTAAATTCCTTGAAGAGGAAGATGGTGCAAAAATCATTGGCATTATAGAGAGAGACGGGGCGATCATTCGTGAACAAGGTTTTAGCACCGAAGAAGTCTATCAGCACAAATTAGAACATGGATCTTTAGCCGAGTATCCCGACTGTACATTCATTCAAAACGGAAATGATGCATTAGAAATCTCTTGTGATATTCTGATCCCCGCGGCTATGGAAGGGGTCATTACAAAAGCAAATGCACATCGCATACAGGCTAAGGTTATCGCTGAAGCTGCCAACGGACCCGTGACTTTTGGAGCAGATAAAATTTTGCATGAAAAAGGGGTTTTCATCATACCAGACACCTATTTGAATGCCGGAGGAGTCACCGTCTCCTATTTTGAATGGTTAAAAAATCTATCCCATGTTCGTTTTGGCAGAATGGATAGAAGATTTATTGAAGCCCAAGGAGCCAAAATGATTAAATTGGTTGAATCAGGAATTGATCAGCCGCTTGATGAAGGGGCAAAGGCTGAACTTCTGAAGGGGCCAGATGAAATCACTCTGGTTCGTTCAGGGCTTGAAGACACCATGAGAGAGGCATACCAAGAAATTAAGGAGATGCATCAATCAAATTCTAAAATTAGTGATAGACGAACAGCTGCCTTTGCCTCTGCGATTCGAAAAATCGCCGATATTTATGATAGTATGTACCTCTAAGAAGAATTTCTAAGCAGCATTTACCTTCCAACCTTTACGGTAAGACTTCGTTAACTGGCTGTTTACATCCGTGCGATCGCTTATACAATTAGACGAGTCCCACTTAAATCCTCCACCAGCCAAAAGAGCTGCATTTCCGAGCAACGCAATTTCGTTTAACTTTGCAACGTAACTGAAGTTAGCCATCGCAAAGGTTGGATTTGAAGAACGAATTGCATGAATCAGTTCCTCCTTCATTCCTGAGTCTCCATACCCATTTCGGTCGAACCTGGGTGATGGTCTGCTTAAGCTATCCGGATTCATCCAATTTTTGCCATCATAAACCTCCCATTTCGTGCCATACAGTGATGGAGAGTATAAAACTCCCCTTGACCCACGAATAAGACAGCCATTCTGGGCTGGAGTGCGACCGTGAAAGAGGTCAAGGGGGGGCAGGTTTTTTTGCCCAAGTTCTTGAGCACTCAAATGCCCCACTCTACCTTCATACCAAGTTAATGGAATCGGCGAATCCCCTTTGGCGTTCATAAACTCGAATTTCACACGCCCCCAAGCAGGAAAGGTTTCTTGATTCACTGGTCCACTTAACAAACAAGTAACGCTAACTAATTCGTTCAGGGCACATCCCATAACTGCAAGATTTAAAAGATGAAGACCTGCATCTCCGAGAGCCCCCGTGCCAAAGGCTCTCCAACCCCTCCAATTGTACGGCTGATAAATTCTGTGATAGTCACGGTTCTCGGCTGGTCCGATAAAAGCATCCCAGTTCAAATTTGCAGGAACACTTTGTTTTTCCTTTGGCCGGTTTATCCAAATTGGAGATTGTGGCCAGACGGGTCGGTTAGTCCAAGTGTGGACTTCCTGAATATTGCCAAGCTCACCTGCTTTTAAATATTCTACCGCCAATCGAAATGGATCTGAAGCACAACCCTGAATGCCTACTTGGGTAGATAGGTTTCGTTGAACTGCAAGTGCTGCAATTTGTTGGGTTTCCCAAACAGTATGAGCCAAGGGTGACTGGGCAAAAACATTCATTCCTTGAGCCATAGCCAACTGAATGGCGTGAGCATGAGTATGATCAGGCGAACTCACACTTAGAACATCTATTTTGGTGCCCATGAAGGATATCATTTCCCGATAATCAGAAAATTTTGCAGCCTGGGGATATTGTTGTGCTGCATAATCAAGTTTTCTTTGGGAAACATCACACAAGGCTATGACTTCGCCATGCTTGGCTAAATGCTGTAGGTCACTACCACCCTTCCCGCCTACTCCAATAGCCGCGACTTGTAATCGTTCATTGGCTGCCATGGTTTTTCTAGGCAAATAAACTAGGGGAAATGCCATGCCCATAGAACCGATAAATGAACGCCTTCTCATTGAATCAATAAAATACAATTTACCCAAGAATTCATGGATTAAGGATTGGGAGTTAGGCCAATGATTTGAACCGCATCAGCCACAACATATCCCTCGGTATTCTCGTTGCTCAACCGCACATAATATTGTTCGCCTTTGGTGAGACTAAAAGTACCTAAAGAAAACCAAAGATTGGAAATAAGTTGGGGCTTTCTCTGATCCACTGATATTTTACTGATTCCCTCTTGGTGCTTGATTTCATAGTTGAGGTTACCGGCTCTATTTCCAAAAGAAGAAAAGGATACCTTTACCTCATGTAAACCATCGGAAGGTGCCACAAAAGGAAATTTAGCAGACTTGGTACCTTTTCCGCCATTCCCATCATGAAAATATGAAGTTCCAACAAAGGGGCGAAGGGAACTGCTTTCGGTCCACTCACCTTGAAATTCTACCAGGTTTCCATCTACCACAACCCCACTAAGAGAGTCAGGGGACACACCCACACCCTTGCTTAAATATTTCTGACTTTTAGACTCAAGCACTTGCCCATCCTCTAGCAATCGTTCCTTTAATTTGGAGTAGGATATTCTTTGCAAAGGCTTTTGCTGCTCCAATGCAACTACAGCAGCAGTTGCTGCAACTTGCCCAAGCATCATGAAAACATCGTCCCCGCAAAGAGAACTGTAAGCAACATAAGATGCAGACATACAAACGGGAACAAGTAAGTTCGTGCATTGTTCTTCTCGGGGAATCAAAGAATCATAAGAAATCGAATAAGGTCCTTCCAATTCTGCTTCAAATCCCCCCTCATTCAAAACATGAAAATTACCGCTTTCATCGCTTGTTACATAACGCTGAACATGATTCGACTTGATGGGGTTAAATACCAAAGCTACAGGGCGGGGCGTCCTTTTTCGCCTTTTTATGTGGTTTTCGGTCAGGATAAATTCACCCATCATTCTTCGAGCATGACAAATATTAAGCTGTTCTGGCCAATGATTGCTCTGTGTAAATTCATCTCTGGCTAATCCCCATTCTTTCATCCCTTCGCGAATTTCAAGGGGAACCCTTTGATCGTTGCATAAAAAATAAAAGTATCCCTGCTGATAATTTAAATGTTCCCTTATTATATTCTCTCGCTCTTGGTAAGTACCCTCTGGATACCCATAATTCATGCCAATATTATTGATACTAAAAGAGCCATATCCTTGGGTGTATATTTTTGCATTGGGCACAGGGTCGGAATGAACCCAAATAGGTTTTGACCCACGCTTAAGAGTTCGCAAAAGCAGTTCGTACTGAAATGGGTCATATTCCTGAGGTTTAGGAAATGGGAATTTATTTTCCTCAACACGTGTTAAGCACAGAGGAAAATGATAGGCTGGGATTTTATAATCTCCTTCACCGTCTTTTACCGGCTTCCACATACTTATTCTGGCGAGCAGACCGCTCGTAGGATCGCCAACTTTACCAAAAGGATCGATTCGATTGACAAATTGATTAATTAAAGACTGGTTAACTTGCACTCCGTTCAGAGTTTCCTGATATACATCATTTCCCTCACGGCCTACCCTGTAATCAACCTTGGAAGCCGCCATTAGGTCCCCCTCGTAAGAGCAATCAATGAAGACCTCTCCCTTAAATATTTTACCAGAAAGAGTGGTGATTGACCTTATTTTACCCGCTTTTATCTCCACCCCTTTTTCCCGTTCCAACCGCTCGTCCCGAAAGATCTCTATTTCATATTCAACAAGCCAAGATTCAAGAATTTGTTCAGCTAACTTAGGTTCAAATACCCACATGGTCCTGCGACTACCATCAATCGCAGGAGTCCCCTGCCCTTGATTGCCAAACTCTTCCGATTTTTGCCATTTCCATGAATCAGGGCTTTGGTAATGCCTCCAAACACGATGATAAAATTCTCGGGCAACTCCCCCAATGACATCTTTTCTATGGGTATGCTTCCAACCAAGATCATTCCCTAATAAACCGCTTAAATTACTACTCGGAGAGATTACTGCGACAGTTTTCCCCATCCTTTTGGTTTGAACGGCGGCCACAATCGCTGATGGATTACCCCCATAAATTACTACATCATACCCTAAGACTAAGTTATGAAAACTACCCAAAATTAGAAAATGGCATAAAAATCTTGGGAAACTCATTACTTGCCTTGATTCTTACTCATTTGGATTCCTGGTCAATTTTAAACAAAACACCGATCATAGCTTATCTTGTAACTGGTGAAAAAATACCCCTTATTTTTTCTCTAATTTGTAAGTACTCTCAAAATCCTTCTTTCTGGGAGTGATGGGATCATCAAACTAGACGAAAGACGACACCATTGAGGCTGGCTTATTGATTCTAATACTAAGACGACTTTGCTAGGGCAGCGATGGCTTCATCCAAGGAAGCTTTTCTGAATTTGTATCCTTTTTTTTGCAGTACCCCGGGTAAAACATGCCTACTTTGCAAGGCCAACTCCGGAGCCGACCCTAGTAACCAGCAGCCCAATAAAACTGCTAACTTAGGGCCCGGAAAACCAATGCCCAAGGGTGCAAACTGACTTCTCATGGTTTTCATAAATCGACTGTTTTGAACAGGGTCTGGCGAAGTCACATTAACAGGACCTGAAATCAGGGGATGGTTGATCAAAAAATCTACAATGCCGACCCAATCATCCTCGTGTAACCAACTCATCCATTGCTTGCCTGAAGCTTGCTTTCCTCCAAGACCGAAGTGGGTCAATTTCTTAAGCAAAGGGAACGCACCACTGGATCGACCCAAAACAAAGCTTATACGCATGGCGATTTGCCGGACATCCGCCCTGGTAAACTTAAAAAACTCTTCTTCCCATGCCACCGTGACTTCTTCCAAAAAACCGGATCTTTGAATAGGTGCATTTTCGTCATGAGCCAACCCCCCATATAAATATTCTCCATAAAGAGCCATGGAACTGGCATTCAGCCATACGACCGGGGGGGTTTCACATCCTAGGATAGCTTCACCAAGCACCCGAGTGGATTGAATGCGTGAATCCAAAATCTCCCGCCGGTTCGATTGGTTATGCCTACAATCGATGGAACGCCCCGTTAGGTTAATCAAAGTTTCCGCTCCCTCCATTTCCTCGACCCAGTCGCCCAGTGATTTCGCATTCCAAAAAACCACTCTTCCGTGCAATTTCTTTTGAGGATCTTTACGCGAAAGTAAAATGACATCTTTACCCCGATCAATCAATGAAGATGCGAGGAGCTGCCCAAGAAACCCTGTCCCCCCAGCAATAACTATTTTGGGTAAGGACACTGCTTAAGTGATCAACATTGTGCCCAGCGTAGTGAGATGGAGGAATTAGGATTCAGCCCTAATAGCGAACCATCTGGGCAGATTATTTTAAGACAATATTTCGAAAATAAACTTTCATCGGTGGCCCTGCATGTACTTGGAATGCAAGGAGCCCAGATTCTCTTCTCTCCTGAACATCCTCGTCCACAAGCTCACTCATTTTTTGGCCATTGATAAAATGCTCAAAACGAAAACCATCCGCCACAATACGGTATTGATTCCACCCACCTTTTTTTATCGCCAGACCCAACTTCCCTTTATCTCCAATTTTCTCGATTGATTTTACAAGCTTACCTGATTCATCACGAGTCAGCGTGGTACGGTCCCCACGGAGAGAAAGAATACCACGAAAAGCTTCACCGTAGCAAATGCCACTGTAATTATCCCCAGACTCAAAATCTGCTTGGTACCCACCAACACGCCATCCATCATGGGTGCCAGGTTTGATAAAACTTCGGTACTGGATCCCACTGTTGCCGGAGTCGATCTTGCATTCAAGAGTAAGTTCGAAATCTTTCAACTCACCGCCTTTCCATATAAGAAAGGTGTTTCCCTTGGTAGGATTCTCCTTGGTATTGACTCCAATAATCGACCCATCCTCCACATGCCAATGGAGAGGGTTCCCATCCCAACCATCGAGGGTTTTCCCGTCGAAAAGGGACTTTTCGGCAACAAGCGTGATTGGTAAAAGAGAGATGAGTAGCAAGATGATTTCGTTCTTCATAGCAAATATTTTGATCATCCCATGAATAGGAATCGGTTCAAGGAAAAGTTGACCGATATAGAAATTTTCTGCGGAATAGACCCTGTGCAAAAGGCGATCGATGATTGAAGTAAACGACTTAAAGATTCACTACGGCGAATTCGTCGCTGTAGATCAATTGAGTTTCTCGGTTAGCCCAGGCTCGATCTTCGGACTAATCGGGCCCAATGGGGCTGGTAAAACCAGTGCACTCAAAGCAATCGCCACCTTGCTCGAGCCCACCTATGGGGAAATCCTCGTCCAGGGTGTATCCGCTCTGCACCAACCTGAAGAGGCAAGAAGTTTTCTCGGTTACATGCCCGACTTCCCCCCAGTCTATGAGGATTTGAAAATCTGGGAGTTTTGTGATCTTTTCGCTCAGGCCTATGGGCTAAGTGGAGAACAGAAAAAAGCAAAAGTCCTCCAATCCCTTCATGCCACCGGACTGCAGGATCAGATGCATACCCTCTGCCGGACACTCTCCCGCGGGATGCGCCAACGGGCCTTGCTCGCCAAGACCCTGGTGCATCAGCCATCCGTTCTTCTACTCGATGAACCGGCGGCCAACCTCGACCCGAAGTCGCGCATAGATTTACGCAATATTCTCAAGTCCCTCGCTCATAAGGGAAACACCATCCTTCTTTCCTCCCATGTGCTTTCTGAAATCGAGGACACTTGCGATACCCTTGGGTTCATGCGGGAGGGAAAAATGGTTCTTTCAGGAAGCCTCGATGAAATTTCCCAAGCCAGGCAGAATCAAAACTTCCTCAAAATTCGACTTGCCAAGCCCTTTCCTCCCCTCGAGAAAACCATTTCGTCCATCCCCGCACTCTCCCTATTCGAAGACACCGAGGAGAACAGTACGGAGATAAGAGCCTGTATGGATGGAGGAGAAAAGGAAGCCTCCGAAGTACTCACCCAGCTCGTCGAGGCGGGTGTTCCCGTTTCAGGTTTTATCATTGAAAAACCCAGGGTCGAGGACTTGTTTCTGGAACTGGAATCCCAGCCTGCCTGGAAAGGAGATCAGCCATGAACCCACTGATTCGCAGGGGCATACGTGAGCGCCTGCGGGCCAAGAAACTGGTGGCTGCGGGGATTTTTTCCCTCATCCTCTCCACCACCTTCTATCTTGCTGCCTTCTTCGACGGCATGCAGGTGGTTGTCCCCGCCAAAGAGTCTCCCACCGGTGTGGCCGAACTCGCATTCAATCCGGTAAACGGTGCACGGGGGGCTTTCACCCCCCTTTTGTTCCTGCAGGGATTTTTCCTGATGTTTTTGGGAACTGGCCGGATCGCATCGGTCACCGCCGAGGAAAAGGAGTCCGGTCTTCTTGATTACCAGAGGATGACCCCGATGACACCCATCGCCAAAATATTTGGCTATCTATTTGGGCTGCCCGCCCGGGAGTACTGGATGTTTGTAGTCACCCTTCCTTTTTTGCTGCACTGCGTAGTTGCTGGCAAACTCCCCTTGTGGAACATCCTCCATCTCTACGCGGTCTTTTTCTGCTCGGTTCTTCT
>Ga0181568_10003292_pt1 | contig 14591 bp, 18 predicted proteins | sample 101ome_20_FD_133758 | JGI IMG/M metagenome (GOLD analysis project Ga0181568, IMG submission 133758) | Coastal salt marsh microbial communities from the Groves Creek Marsh, Skidaway Island, Georgia - 101404AT metaG (megahit assembly) | ecosystem: Environmental > Aquatic > Marine > Intertidal... | reverse complement strand
GAAGTTAATGTCGCAAATATGAGTGGAAATTCATATAATATTTCAAAAGGAGAAATTTACAATGGCTAGAAAAGTAATTGGATTTGATGTTAGTGCAATGCCAGAAAACTACAAGAACGCAGGTTCTGTTGAGAAAGCTGCTACAGGTGGTTCTTCTGCCAAAGGTAACTATAACCAGCCAGGTGGTATGGTTAATAAGTATAATCCCATGAAAGCTGCTAAAGGATACATCGACGCTGATGGATCAATGGGAGAGAATACTCCTTCTGCAGAAATGGGTGGTGCCCCAAGTAAGGGTCGCGGATACAGCAAATAAGGAGAATCAATATGGTCGCAAAACCCGGAGGTCTAGGCGATAAAAAGTTAGTTCAAATAGGCGGAAATAATCAGTACGGCTTTATTGAATTTGATGATAAACGTGTAGAAAAAGCAAAACAAAGGTATCTAGAAGGAGATTCTGTTACCTCTACCCTTAAAGCTGTTTATAATGGTGAGGGAGTTAATGTTAGCGATATGCCCAATAGAATTTTGGACTATGGTACTCCCACAAAAGATAAGAACCCTTAATGGCTTATCTAGCTCCTGATTTTCTAAGAAGAACAACAGGACGTTCAGTTAAGATTACAAAAAAGGGTAGATATTTAAAAGACGGAGGATATAAACCAAGAAAAACTAAATCTCCAAAAGTAAAAGTTTTTAAAAAAGGAAGGTTTATACCTAAAGAATATTCATACTAAAAAAGCCCTCTTACGAGGGCTTTTTTTTATGCTCTGTTTTTTACCCATTCATTTTTAGGTTCACAGACATATACCGAAGCTTTACTTGTTTGTATAACTCTACTATATATTTCATTTCTTTTTTCTATATCCACACTTAAAAAGACTAAATCCTCATGCCCTAAAAATCCATAATCAAATTCAATACCGTTTGCGTGAATGACTTTAATTCTATCGTTAATATTAGCAGAGTCTAATAATAACTGACTTATCTTTACACAGTTTTCGTCGTAGTCTATCCCTATTAAATTAATATGTTCATATTGTTTATATACATCAAATAAACTATAAGGATAGAAACCAGAACCTACTAATACTATATTTTTACATGTTTTGAATTTAAATCTTTCTTTTCTATTTACTAGAGTTCTAATTATCCATGCGTTTTTTTCACAAGTGGCAAAACCTAGACTAAAATCCATTTGATCTTTAAATGTTTTAATCCAGTTCCACTCGTTGGCTTTTTGATCGTGCTGCCATTTTTCTTTTACTGTTTTTAATTTAGTGGCTGCATCTGTATAAGATGTTAGCGGTTTCTTTGGCTCCATTTAAATTAAACTCACATTTTTTAGGAAATTTATCATACTCATCTAATATTTCTTGTATTTGTTTTGATATATTATTTAAATTTTTTACAGAACAAACTTTAAATAAATCATAAGGTTTCATTACGTAGCTTCTAACAAATTGTTCTACTTTTCCCCCATCTTCTCTAGGAATAATAATACTAGGAGTTCCACTTGAAATTATCTCCATAGTACTATTATAGCCACCATATGTTATAAACATAGCGCTAGATTCTATGAGTTTAGCTAGATTTGGTATATAATCTACTACTAATATATTTTTTGCTTTCCTTTGCCCAATTCTGTCTTTTAATTTTTTATTCGCTAATAAAACAACAAAATCTAGTTCAGGAAAGTTTGTTGCTGCTCGTAAAATATGAGCAAAAATAGATAAAGTTTCTTCTTTATTTAACCCAACACTTACATAAACCTTGTTATTTTTTCTTTTGTGATGTCCTTGGTTAGGGTTTACAACATAGCCTGTATATTCTATTTTATCTTCTATTTCTTTATTTAAAGAAGCAGGATCACAAAAAGCTAAAGAGTCGGGTAATAGAGGTAATACTTTGGGATCACCATGTATTAATACTTTATCTAAATAATGTTTTACCACTAAGTTTTGAGTCGTAGCAACCCAATCTTTTAGTCCTTGTTCGTGAGGCTCGTCCCAGGGAAAATCTCTAATACTGCAAACAATTTTTATATTTCGTTTTTTTGCTGCCTCAAAGAAAGCAAATAACTCAAACGCCCATTGGTGCCTACAAAAAGGAAATCCCTCTGAAACAACTAATTTAATTGGGTTGTCATCTAAAAACTGTTTCCATCTATCAATTCTTTTTAAAATTAGTGGTTCTTTCATTAGAGCTTTAAATATATTAGTCTCTGAACGATCATAATCTTTTGGTTGTACTAAAGTGAATTCTTTTTTAATACCTTCTATTTTAAGGGGAGGCTTAAACAGATGATTAACTATACAACAATCTGTTAGTTTTGCTGTTTCTTCTGCAATATGTTTTATTCTCATACTGTGTCCTAAGCCACTGTAATATTGAGTTAAAAACAAGATCATTCACAAACTCTCTTCCTCAAATCTGTAGTACTAAATCTGTGATCTCTTTTATTAAAATATAAATCTATATCTCTTTTACGGCAAATATCTTTACCTGTAAAGTCTTTGTCTCTATATTCTTCTCCTAAAATACGAATATTAATTGGATACATTTCTAATATATCTTCTAAATCTTTTTCTGATCCATAAGGTATAATTTCATCAACATAACTTATTGCTTTAAGTTGTGTATATCTTTCAACAATTGTTTGTATTGGGGAATTTTTACTTTTACGATCATAGCTGGGATCTACTTGAAGTCCTACCATTAAATAGTCACACTTTTCTTTCGCTTCTCTCAACATTATTACATGCCCTGCATGTAATAAATCAAAAGCACTACAAGTGAACCCTACTATCATTCGTTAACAAATTCCTTAATCATAGGAAAAATAGGTTCCAAGACTTTAGCACAAGCACGCGCTATTTCCATGTGCTCTTTTTGAGTGCCGTGACCACTACGAAGTTCAATATAGTGAACCCAAGAACGTAAAGAACCACTCATATATAAGGTTGTTTTAGTAACCCCTTCTGGTAATATTTTACGTGCTTGCTCTTTAGCAATTCCTAATTTAATCGCGGCATCATATTCTTTTTTAGCCCTAACAGCGACACGACTCTGCATCCGATCCCATTCTTTTTGTAGGTTTTCATCTTCAATTTCAATAGAATTTTGTCTGTTTTTTGTATCTTGTAGCCTTGCTTCGCTATATGTAAACATATCTCCTTGTGCTTCTGGATTAGCATATCTCTGACTAAATTCTTGAAAAGCAAAACTACGGTGTCTCACGATTTGGTGTGCAATATCACGAGTAGTTTGTATTTCTAAACAGGCACTAACCATTTCAAGAGGAGACCAGTGACCATGTTTGATTAGGTAACGGATTAACTTTTCTGATGTTTCTTTATTCATTTGATTTGCTGGATTTGATACTCTCGCACAATAAGCAATTATTTCTTGTAGATTATCAAATCCTATGAAACCCTCCGTAGGAGGTTGTGAGTATGATATTAATCTTACGTTCATAGCCTTAGCCAAGTCCTTAATCTTTTATTTAAATCTCTTATTTCTTTAGTCATATATGTTACAGCAAACAGCATTACATTACCCAATAAGATAAAAAACAACTGTGACAATGTAATTTTCTCAATATAAAATAAATAAATTTCTATCAACAAAAATTCTACATTTATTTTAAGTAACCAAAATACTGGGTCTTTTAACTTATTTAACACCGCTACTTCCAAACCCCCCTCTAGTAATTACTAATTGTTCCGTAGCGCTATCATCTAGTGAAATAGTATCTTTTTTGTTTTTGGTGACGCCTCTTTCTTTCATTTTTTCTTCTTGAACCCAACGATTTCCTTGTGATAAAACTACGCTAGTTTCTATTGCATCTACATATTCAAAGGATACTAAAGGAACAGGTCTGAAACAAGCTTGAGCAATTCTATCTCCTTGAGCAACCATAAAAGTTTCTTTCCCAGAGTTATATAAAATTACTTTAACTTCATTTCTATATGCAAAATCTACAGTGCCTGGGCTATTAACAATCATAATTCCGTTTTTAAAAGCTAAACCGCTTCTAGGTCTAATTTGTATTTCCCAATATGGCTCATCAATTTGAAAATATAGTCCTGTTCCAATAATTGCTCGTTCGTTTGGTTCAATCCAAATATCTTCCTCTTCACAAGCTCTTAAATCATAACCCGCATCAAAAGGATATTGTTGTTGTAGGTTCCATGTAATTCCAAATTTTTCTTCTAGTTGTTTAGCTAATTCGCTTTTTTCAATCTTAACACTAAGCTGTAACACCTTGTAACTCCTCCCAGGCTTCTTCTCCATATTTACCACATTTAATGGACTCTTCGTTATGTTTCTTTAGTGTGATTAACCTTTCATTTCGTAAAAGTAAGTCTTTACTTTGGTTTAGGTTCTTTAAAAATTTTGATTTAGCAGGAGTAATAGGTAAAGCATTTAGTAAGTTTTCAAGTGTTTTATGCTCTCTCGCTAAGGCTTGCGCTCTTTTAGGTCCAATTCCTTCTACTCCTAGTATATTATCACTTTTGTCTCCTTCAATTATTCTAGAGAGCATATATTCTTCTGGAGTTACGTGATATTCTTCTAGTAAAGTATCTATCGTGATTTCTTTTCTTGAGAACATATTGAAGATAGAAGTGCTATTATCAATTAATTGAAACAAGTCTCGGTCACTTGAGATAACCCACGTATGTTCAAAAGACTCTCCAATATTATTTACAAGATATGCAATAATATCGTCAGCCTCTACGCCTCTAAATTTATAATTTTCAAAAGGGATTTGATCAGGAATATCATTTAGACAAGAGAAAAACTTATCAAATTTTTCTACGGTTTCTGGATCAGTTGGTTTTTTTCTGTTTGCTTTATAAGTATCTAAAAGATCATTTCTGTAATAACTTCTTCCAAAATCAAAACATACAATAATTCTTTTAGCTTGATAACTTTTACCTAAACTTTCAATAGTTCTGATAAAATCATCAGTAAAATTATCCACATTTTTTCTTTGAAGCCATCTAAATGCCAAGTTATTAGCATCAATTAATAATAGATTAGTTGCGGCAGCAGTGGCATTCTCTACTTCCGCCAAATCATTCCAAGTTTTTGTATTCATTGGTTTTCCTTTCTGTATATATTCTATTATACTACAAAACCTATATACAGTCAAGAAGTATTGTTCTTACAATACTTTTCTACTCAAACTTATCTTCTCTCATTAAAGAACTTGCTTAACTTGTTTAATCCAGTCACTTAATAATCCCATTTTAAATTTACAATCAAAAACATTACATTCTATGTAATGTTCTATCTCAATTTCATCATCCCAGCAAACATAGTCTTTAGACCTATTCCACCTGTAAATAACTAAAGGCTTTTTCTTCATAACTTCTGCTTCTCTTTGTGCTTGACGCCAAAAATTTAGCAAATCAGAAGATGTTGCAGTAAGTAGCCCATTCCAATTAACTTCTGCATAGTGCTTACACTCAATACAATAAGGCCACGCAGCGGTATCGTGAGGAGTCCATAAATCTCCTTTTAAATACTCAATTGATCCGCTGAGTGGCATACGTTTAAATTCTATATCTAATTCTTTAGTTAGTAAGTCTCGTATTTTTGCTTCGTAAGCAGAACCTTTAATTTTACTTTTGCTAGCCAAAAAAATTCTCGTCTTTCTTAAATAATTCCTTGCTCTCTAAGTTCATTTTTAGCAAGTATATATGATTTTACTAAATCACTTCTAACAATATCGTCACATGAGAATTCTATGTTAGCAAATTGTGGTAAATGATTCAAGATTTTTATGAATTTTTTTAATCCTTGCTTTTCGTTTTCCCTAACAAAATCTGTTTGATAAAAGTCTCCACAAAATAATATCTTACAGTCTTTTCCTATTCTAGTAATAACAGAATCTAGTTCGTGAAAATTAAGATTCTGACACTCATCAATAATTATTATTGAATTATCAAAAGTTATTCCTCTAACAAACGAAGTTGGTAAAAACTCTATCGCCCCTTGATGTTTAAGTTTTTCATAAGCATCTTTGCATTCAAACAATTCAGCACAGATTGACATATAAGGGTCTTCATAGACTTCTATCTTTTCTTGTTTGTCCCCAGGAAGATATCCTATATCTCTAGTAGGAACCACACTTCTAATAACATATAATTTATTATATTGTTTATTTGATTTTTCTAGTATTTGTTCTAACGCTAGATATATGGATATAAAAGTTTTTCCAGTTCCTGCACTTCCATGAAGTATTAAACTTTTGTTATCTTTTTTGTAAGCTTCAAAAGCTGTTTTTTGGTTTTCAGTAAGAGGACCAACTGTAATTAAATCATCTAATTTTAACCAGCGACCGTTACCGCTTCCATTTTTACTCACTCTCTATAGAACTTTCAGAGCAAGTGCACTCGGTACAAAGAGGTTGTTTATGTGTATTTTCACATTCTCCGCACCACAATTTACCACAATGACAGTCGTGATTGCAACTATTACATTTTTTCATGTGTCTCTCCTTAAGCTGCTGTCTGATATACGTCTTCCCAAGACCCCGTTAAACCAGCAACTTCATATTCTGTTACTCTATTCTCAAAGAAATTGGTGTGGTCTGCACCATTTAAAATCCACTCTAGCCAAGGTAGAGGATTTTCTTTAACTCCAAAATTAGGTTTGAGTCCTAATTGTAGTAATCTACGGTCAGTTATATATCTAATATAAGTTTTTACTTCTTCTGCTTTTAGCCCTTCGATATTTCCCATGTTGTAGGCTAAATCAATAAATTTATCTTCTAGTTCTACCGCAATTCTAGACATTTCGTATATTTCACTTTTAAACTTGTCTCCTACAATTCTAGGAAATTCAATGCAATATTGTCTAAAGAGCTTAGAGTTTCCTTCAACATGGATAGATTCATCTCTGATAGACCATTCAACTACTTTTCCCATGCCTTTCATTTTTCCAAATCGTTGAAAATTAAGAAGCATGACAAAAGAAGCAAATAGGGCAACTCCTTCGTTAAATACAGATTTGGCTAGTGCCAGTCCCAACCCTCTCTGAGAGCTTATGCTAGCGTCTGTCATAAAATCAATTTTATCAACCATTTCCGCGTATTCTAGAAAAGCGTGATACTCACTATCAGGAAGTCCTAAAGTTTCATTTAAAAGAGCATATGCTCTTTGGTGAACACCTTCTCGTCCTGCAAAAGACCCAAGCATATTTCTAATTTCGTTATTCTTAAATTTAGGAATAAATTGGTCATAATAATTTTGTCCAACTGCAACGTCTGACTGAGTAAACAACCTTAGAATATTAGTAACATATTCTTTTTCAATCTTACTCATTTTACCGTTTTTCCAGTCAGTCACGTCTTCTGATAAATCTAACTCATCTTCAATCCAATGAACTTTTTCATGTCTTTTAGTGATTTCTACTGCCCAAGGATATTGGAAAGGTTTAAACGTTTTAGAGAATTGAGTTAATCCTCCTGCCCTTTTTAGTAATAAGGTGTCTGCAAGTTTCATTAGTTGGTCATATCCACCAATTCTCTCATCATCTATGAAAATTTGTGGCACAGAATTAATTCTTTTTTGTTTAGCACTACTTTTACCGATAGTCTCTTCTAAATCGTTGAGACTTTGATAAAAAGCTAGACGCTCTTCTTCATTATCCATGAGTTGTTCTTCGTATTCAAAACCATGTTCTGCTAACCATCTTTTTGTCATTAAACAAAAAGGGCAATCTGTCTTACTAACTATTCTAATATCCATAATTTTATCCTTCACACGCTACGCAAGAATCATCTTCTGTACTTCCGTAGTCCTCTAATTTATCTCTCGCAATCTTCATAGAAACATTTTCTGCTCTTTGCGTTGATTCTGTTCTTAAATAATACATCCCTTTACACCCGTGTTTCCACGCAGCAAAGTGTGTTTTATGTACATAAGCTTTTGAAGCCCCTGCTGGGAAAAACACATTTAGAGACTGTCCTTGACATAAATGTTTTTGTCTCTCTCCTGCTTGTTCAACTATTTTTATTTGATCTAACTCAATGGCTGTTTTAAAAACATCTTTTATTTCTTGGCTTAGAAAGTTTAAATGTTGAACAGAACCACCGTTTGTAATAATAGAAGTCCAAACTTCTTGAGTATTCTTTCCTATTTTTTCTAACTCTTCTTCTAAATAACTGTTTTTAACAAGATGTGACCCTGCACGAGTTCGGTGAGTGTATGCATTTGCTTTTAGAGGCTCTATTGAAGGTGACGTGTTTGCAATAATAGAGCTATTAGCGTTAGGAGCAATTGCTAACATATGCGAGTTTCTTCTACCAGTTCCCTGCATGTCAGGACATTCCCCACGTTCCTCTGCTAATTTTTTGGTTTCTTCTACAGACTTTCTTTTTATTAACTTAAATATTTTTTCATTGAGTTTAAATGCTTCTGGTGAATCAAAAGCCACTCTATGTTTATGAAAATAAGAGTGCAGACCCATTGCTCCTAAACCTAAAGAACGCTCACTTTTAGCGGAGTATCTAGCTCTCTCAATTTGATTAGGAGCGTTATCAATGAAAAACTGTAAAACATTGTCTAAAAACCTGATAAGATCATTAATCATTTGAGTGTCTTTCCATTCATCAAATAATTCTAAATTTACTGATGATAAGCAACACACGGCAGTACGATTGTCGTTAGTAGGCAAATGAATCTCATTGCATAGATTTGAGCCTTTAAGTTCAAGTCCTTTATCTTTTAAAGTTTGAGGTAATGCCCTATTAGCTGTATCAATAAAGTTGAGATAAGGTTCTCCTGTCCTAAATCTAATTTCTAAAATAGTTTCCCATAATTTTCTTGCCCTAATTTGGTCCCTCACACTGTGATCATTAGGATCTAAAAGGTACCAGTCTTTGTCTTTTTCTACTGCGTCCATAAATTTATCAGTGATATTAACAGCATTGTGTAAATTCAAACATTTACGATTAATATCTCCTGTAGGAACTCGCATATTAATAAATTCAATAATATCAGGATGGTCAATGTCGATATACGCAGCATAGGAGCCTTTACGAGTTTTACCTTGTCTATACGCAGTCATATCAGCATCTACTGTGTGTAAAAAAGGCATAGGTCCGGGAGCTTTGTCAGATACAGCCCTAACATCACTCCAATGACCGCCAACACCTCCGCCCTTAACAGATAACCAACGAAGTTCAGAACTATGAGAAATTAATCCTTCTAAAGAATCAGGAACATAAGTTAAGAAACAAGAAATAGGTAAAGCTTTAGTAGCTTCTCCGGGTAAAGGTGCGTTTGATAGAACGGGAGAAGAATACATAAACCAATTGTCAGATACATAGTTATAAATTCTTTGAGCTAACTCCATATCTCCATAAGAATAGGCAACTGCTGCCCGAGCGTATGCATATTGAGGTGAGAGTTCATCTTCACGACAATAATATTCCATTAAAAGTTTTCTAGCTTGTTCTGTAAGCTTATTGTCTTTAGATAGGTCTATTTCTATTCCTAAATGAGAAACTAAGTTTTCATTAGGAAATTCTAAAATTTCCGCTGTATTTTGCATGATTTATCCTTCTATTTTGCTGATATTATTTTGTTTGGTAATTGATACTTTTTCAATTAGAGGATGGGTAAAATCGTGGGATATCAAGAAAACGTTTAAATCATTTTCTTGTTGTAGAATTTCTACTAGTCTTTCTTTGCCCGCTTCATCTAGAACACCAGTCACTTCGTCCAAGAAAAGAAGATTAATATGACTACCGCCAAGACGAGATAAAAGTTTTCTGATGGATAATAGAATAGAAGTTTGTATTCTGCTAAATTCTCCTCCAGAAACGCTTTCAATTGTTGTTTCTTTACCATGATTGAATATAACTATATTTAGTTTTTCACCTGTAAGTCTAAAGATTAATTGAAACTGACCGTCTGAAAATTCTGACAGATAATGGTTAATTGTTTCTTCTAATTCTTTAGTTAAATTTTCTAATTTAAAAGCAACTATACCTGTAGTACTAAAGGCTTTTCTTAAAATTGTAAGATTCTGAACCTTTGACTTAAGACTAATTATATCAGAAGTAACCTCCTCTTGTCTATTTAAAAATTGTGCTTTTTGTTCTGTTAGAGTATCTACTTTAGTATTGTGTATTTTAACTTGTTCATTATGTTCTACTATCTCGTGTCTAGCATCTTCTTGTTCTCTTATTTGAGTTTTTAAAGATTTTTCTTTTCTTTCTAACTTTTCATAATCAGGATACTCGTTAGGTAATGAAGTATCTATTATTTGAGAAAGTTGTTCAAACTTTTCAATTGATTTTTGATTTTCATTGTAGATATGAGTTTCATCTGCAAATTTATTTTTTTCTTCTACAAGAACTTTAAGTTCATCACTTAATCTATTCAATGTTTTAGTTGATGAAAATAAGTCTTCTTCTAGATTAGCCTTCATTTGCATTGCATGACTATTATCTATTGGTTGTCCACAAGCGTAACAACTATCAGCAGTGTCTATAGCTTTAAGTTGTTTATTTACGTTGTCAATATGATTTTTTGTTTTTGAAACATCATTTTGAAGGGTTTCTAACTCCTCAAAAAGCGTTGGATTTACTTCGGGAGATTTTAGTGACATATCAAATTTTAGAGCATCTCTTTCAGAGAGTACTAAATTGTTTTTATCTATTCGTTTACATTGATCTACATATTGTTTTAGTTCTGTTTGAATAAGTCCCAATTCTTCTCTTATAGCTTCATTAATTATGGGAACTTCTTTTAACTCTTTTTTATCTCCAATACTTGCTTCTTCTAGGAATCTATTAATTCCATTAAGTTCTCCGTCTAATTTATTTAACTCTTTTTCTACTTCAGAAATTTTTAATTTTAAAGTATCTCCAATAGCAATATACTTTTCTAGTCCAAATAAATTTATTAAAAACTTTTTTCTGTTTGTATCTGTAGCTTTAATAAAGTCTAACAAATCTGTAGAGCTTTGATAAGTTAACTGAGAAAATATTTCAAAGTCCATTCCCAAAACTTCAGCAATTTTTTTGTAGGTATCTAAAACTTTATGCTCAGTTAAATCGGTAGTTCCATTACAGAAGTTAACTTTACCAGAATTACCGCTTCTAGAAACAGATACAACATAAGGTTCTTCATCTACATTAAAACTTAAAGAACCTGACCAAGCTTTTCCGTTACCATATCTATTAAGAATGTCTCCTTTTTTTATTCCTTTTATGTTTTTTCCAAATAGAATTTCTTGAATAATTAACGCAATAGTAGATTTACCACTACCATTAGACGCAGTTAGTTGTGTTATATCAGAAGAATTTAAATCTAATGTATTATCTTCTCCATAACTAAACATATTATTAATTGTTAAATCTTTTAGCGTTATTTTAGCCATCTTGTAACCTTTTCATATAGTTCTCTATTAATATCTTCCACTTTTCTATACCTAACATATCAATTAACTTTTTTGGGTTATTTTTAATTAAATTAAAAATTAAGTAATCCCAAGTAATAAAAGATTGCCATCTATAATTATTAAATTTAGCGTATTCTTCTACTAAGTTTTCTTGTATTAAAGGCATCTTTTCCCACCCAGTTCTTTTTATTCTTCTTGGTAGTTCTGGATACGACTCGTATAAAAAATCATTGTTTTTTTCTCCAGGTTGTTTGCCATCCCAGTTTCTGGAGTAATGCAAAAAAATAGGTTCTAAACTAGTAAAAGTAAAGAACTTTTTATTAGTGTTAATTGCGTATTTAACTAAATTAGGAGAGTCTTCCCACCAACCCCATCCAAAGGTTGGATGGACATCTGGGTTATGTCCACTAAAAATTAATATAGTATTTTCGTCCACAAAATCAAAAAGTCTAGTGAGGCATATCTGACTCATTGAGTGGGTGAATTGCCCTAATTTATGAGCCTTTGGAAACATATCTTCTATTAGTCTTTCTTGAGTTAATTTTATGATTCTATGAGATATGTTTCTGTCTTTACAATATCTAGCTGCATACACAATATCAAAATCATTGGCACCTCCAAATAGTCTCAGAGAAACTACATCAAAAGGAATTCCTAATTGATAAAAGGCTTCAGCAGTAACTTCCCCGTCTATTCCTCCGCTTAAGGCTAGAGTAAATTTATAATCAGCATATTTTTCTGCAAACTTAGTAGATAGAAAAGTTAAATCTTCTTTTATAGTTTTATGAGATTTAGTATATGGAGAACAAGTTACTGTTGAGCCTAACGTGGGTATATACTCGTCTCCCCAATAACCGTGTTCAGGACGCATAAAAGTTCCTGTTTGCAAATATTTCCAATATACACGATTTAAAGATAAATCAAGATCATACATTTAAGTTTAGCTCTAAAAACTCGTCTATTACTTTTTTAGAATTACCAACCTTAATATGTTCAAGATATAAACTTAACTCTTCGACAATAGTTTTGTCCTTTAAGTCTAACTTAGAATCTTCGTTAGGTTTGTGTGCTATCTTTTTATCTAAGAGTTTAGAATCTTTTATTTTACTTAATTCATCTAAATTTCCAGTAACTTCATAAATAGTATGATGATAAGTATCTTCAACAAGTTTATCATCAACTTCTACTGTTTTTCTAACTAATTTAGGTAAATCTAACACTTTAAAATCTACACTATGATTTTGATGATCTATAAAGTCAATAACATTAACTCCATATTTTTTAGTAGCATCTCTATCAAAAGTAACATTCATTGGACTACCACTATAATAAGCAGGATAATCCAAGTAACGATGATTAAAATGTATGTCACCAAGAAGTATGAGTTGCCAGGGACGAAGCTTTTCAAAATCGTACTCGGGAGTGATATGCGGAGGCACTTCTCCCCTAATATGAGCAACCAAAACATCACCCGACACATACGTCGGTAGATTGTCTGTTTGCATTTCTCCATATGGAAAAAAACAAAACCCTTGACCCCGAACCTCTTCACGTTTATTTTCTGTAATAAGTACCACATTTGGATTCGTAATAGCATGTTGTTCATGAAAATGCTCCAAAAATGTTTTGCCTTTTCGAGTGGCCTCATGGTTTCCCGGAATTATGTATGTCGGAATTGTGACTGAGTTTGCAAAACGCAAAAAAAGGCACACCTCATCTGGTTCGGGTTTTCTGTCGAAAACGTCTCCAGCTAAGATATGCACATCACAGTCTTTTTCTAATTTGTGAATTTCTTCAAAAAATAGTCTAAATCTATTAGCTTGCCACTCGTAAGGAACTTTTTTCTTATGTAAGTTAATGTGCCAGTCAGCACTATGTAAAATTTTAATCATTCTTTATTTTAGCATTTTTTATTGTTATTGTCAATGGCTATTTTACTTTAATATCCGTTAGGGACTATTACATAGTGGATTAGCAGAACAATTCCTACTGAGGCACCAAGCCCAATCACCATCTTCATTTATTGGCAGGATCTAGCTTAGGATCTAACCTATATGCCTGTTGAGTCAATTTTTCTGCTTGTTCTAAAAGTTCACGGGCAAGAACATGATCGTCTTTATCACTCACTTCAACGCCATTTTCCTGCGCTTCTATTTTCGCCAGTGTCTTACCCAGCTGTTTGTATGATTTCATATCATCTTCAGTCGCAATACCAGCTTCCATACGTTCTTCAATACGTTTGTACTTTGCTAGAAATACTGAGTAAAATGCTGTTATGTATCTAGTTTTAACTTTTTCGTCGTTCATTTTTTCGATCCTTAAAATAAAAATAGGGAGGAATAATCCTCCCTATTATTATAACTTTTTATTTTTATTACAGTGCGTCAACCATTGATTGTAGTTTTGCACGTTCCTCAGCTGGTAAAGGAATAAGTCCCTTTTCAACTGCTGAACCGTCATCACCAATAAGTTTATCGCTAACAAATAGCTGAACATATTCTTTGATTCCTGGGATAACGCCAACATGTTCTTTCTTTACGTAAAAGAACAGTGATCGGCTAACCTTGTACTTGCCATCTGCAATATTTTCAAAGGTTGGTTGTGCGCCCTCAATGGTCGCTCCTTGAATTTTATCAGCATTAGCATCTAAAAAGCTGAAGCCAAATACACCATATGCATTTGGATTGCTTACTAGCTTTTGTACGATTAGGTTATCGTTTTCACCTGCTTCAATAAATGCACCATCTTCACGAACTGTGTGAGCAATAGCTTTGAACTTCTTCTTGTCTGACTTACGTAAATCCTTTAGTTCTTTAAATGTCTTTGCTCCACCTTCCATTGCGATTTCAACGAAAGCGTCACGTGTGCCTGAAGTTGGTGGTGGACCTAGAACTTCAATACGTTGATTAGGAAGATCTGCACGTACATCCTTCCAGGTCTTGTTTGGGTTTGGAATTAAACCGCCCTTACCATCTGGAATATCCTTTGCAAGTGCTAGGAATACATCCTTTAGTGTAAGTGATAGTTTTGCACCTTGCTTTGAGTTTGCAATTACAATGCCGTCAAACCCAACCTTAATTTCAATTGGTGTCACGCCATTGGCCTTACATTTTTCTACTTCACCCTTTTTAATTGCACGACTTGCGTTTGTTAAGTCTGGATGTTGT
>Ga0181568_10003284_pt1 | contig 14610 bp, 19 predicted proteins | sample 101ome_20_FD_133758 | JGI IMG/M metagenome (GOLD analysis project Ga0181568, IMG submission 133758) | Coastal salt marsh microbial communities from the Groves Creek Marsh, Skidaway Island, Georgia - 101404AT metaG (megahit assembly) | ecosystem: Environmental > Aquatic > Marine > Intertidal... | reverse complement strand
CCTTCAGCTGTACCCAGGCTACTAATGCACCACGTTGCTCACTACTCCCCACCCTTGGTAATTTTCTGTTTTCCCAGTGAATAATAGGGTATTTAGATAAAATTGCATTACCATATTCGCCACCAAAAACATTTATATTCTTGCCGAAAACCGAAAACATTTTAGTCTTTGATGACAATGTGTCGGTTTCATTCATATAATTAGATCTGCTAGTAATATTGTCTACTTCCTGTAAAGCAACTAAATCCGGGCTCCAGTCATTAATTAAATTGGCTAATCTATTCATATCTATTTTATCATCAGTCCCTCTTCCATGGTGAATATTATAGCTCATTACTCTAATATTTTTGGACTGCAAGGAAGATAATAGTAAAATAATTACAAAGATAAATCGAGTATATTGAAACATCATTTTAAAATTAATGTAATACTTTAAATAAATATGATATATCTATTATAAATATAAATTTTAAACCAAAATTTTTATTATAGCCTAAAAGAAGTTAATACTTCACCTTCAATATTTTTCAACATCACACTTATAGAGTCTTGTGATTCACCTAGCTGGATGACGCCGTAATTTTCTTTTGAATATGTACTTCCAATTCTTAATGGGCCTAGTTCTTCAGGGTTTGAATATGGAACGTTTAAGCTACTAGACGTCATTTCTGATATAATTTTATTGGTCTTCGTATTCAATTGATATAATCCCCCTCTATGTCTATCACCAGATAGTAAAACTGTATGTCCTATGTTTGATATATCAATGAGGTTGATGAGTTTTTGTCTTTCATAGGGAAGGTTATTCCAGCACTCCCAACCATGGCCAATAGCTAAAAATTGTATTGGAGAGATGATAAATCTATAATCAGTCTTTTTAGATATCTTTTGAGTTAACCATTGCCATTGCTCTTTTCCTAACATAGTTAATGAAGTATCTGGGAAAGGTACATAGCGCTCTTTGCCAATTGCGCCTTTATCATCTGATGGTTTTAAATTGTCTCTAAATGTCCGAGTATCTAGAAATAAGAATTGGATACTTTTACCATTGTAATTTTTTATTACTTCATGATAAATCCCCTTCCTATGTCTTCGTGGGTCATTAGTGGAAATACCCCAGAAATCTAAAAATAGTTCTTTAGATTTATCTTTTAAATGATATTCCTTACCTCCATCCCCAAGGCCATAATCATTATCATCCCATATAGCTTCAATGGGAAAATCAAAATCTAATTTATCAAAATTTTGTCTTTGCTTATTGTATGCTTCTCTTAATTCGTTTAGATTTTCAGACTTACTATTTCCATAAACGTTATCACCCATCATCAAAAAAAGATCAAAACCTTCAGTTTTGATCGTATTAAAGATTGGCATCTTCTTTTCCTGATTTAAACAAGAAGCAAATCCGATTTTTAATCCATTAAAGTTTGAATTGGGTAGTCTTTTACTTAGGTCTTTATTATGGGAGCAACTGATAAATAAAACAATTGATATAAAAGATATTTTTTTAATTGGCAACTATTTCTCCTAGACGATTTTAACTATACTCTAGTTGATATTTGAATTAAAGACTGCTGAATTTAAACTTGTATGTCTAATAACGAATAATAATTCAGATTAATTACATAATATTTATTTAAATATTACTGATTTTAAAAAACAAAGGAGCTATTATGTTTTATAGAATAGGGAAAATAAGGTGCAACCCCGGGAGAACAGATGACGTTATTAATTATTTTAGAAGCAAAGAGGATTTTTTTTCTGAAACAGATGGTATAGTGAGTATAAGCTATTTTAAATCTGGAGAAAATGAGGTTTCTGGAATTGCGGTTTGGGAAAGTAAAGAAATTTTACAAGAAAATGCTGACAGAGTTCAGACTGTTATGGGAGGACTGATGGAGTTTGTTAGTGGCCCACCAGAGATTGTTGAAGGTGACCTAGAGTATCAATATAAAGGAAAATAATCATCAATTGAGAATGAAAGATAATCATGAGGCCTTCAAACAATACAGGGTCTTAAATTTATCAAAATTAAATTAATAATTAATTATTTCTGGTATTATAATATATTGTCAGTGAGAATGATAAGATCAAAAATATTTATTTCTCCATCAAAATTTATATCATAATAATATGGATCAATACTATAACTATGGTTATATATAATTACTGTACTCAAATGTGAAACATCTAATATATTTATCAATCCATCATTGTTAGTGTCTCCCAACAGAAATGGATATAAAACATCAAATAAAAAAGAATAAGCATCTTCTTTAATTATATTAAAATATTCGTTTGGCCCATTAGACCATGTACCATTTGAAGTACCCCAATATTCATGTGGTAAGTTTGGCTCTCCGTAAAACTCATTTTGAATGTTTAGAGCATTAAGTCTCTCATAAATAAGATTAGAACCATATACTAATGGCAGAAATAAATCAATTGTAAATGGGAACCCAGAATTATAAGGTACGACTGAATCAGATGAACCATGGAACATAATTAGAGGTATGGTGTTATTTTGATCTATCCAGCTCAAATCGCCGATAGCACCCCAACAGCTAATTAATGCATTTGGATAACTGTAATGATCAAAATCATTTCCCTCGCAATCTATACACCCTAAATCTGGATCACTGCCAGATCCATATGTAGATATGGGTCTTTCATCTTCTTCCATATATATTAAATGAAGCCCTATAAAAGAACCTGCGCTAGAACCCCAAATATAAATGTTATCATAATCAATACCATATTCTTCATGGTGCTCACGGAAATACCTTACAGCAGCACTGGCATCTTGCACACCACGATAAACAGCCCTCTCCGCGCTATAGCTACTTAATACATTGAGTCCCAATCGATATGTTAAACTGGCAGCTAAATAACCCCTTTTTGCTGATGATATTGATAATGCTACCATATCATCAACTTCATTATTACCAGTGAAAAAAGCACCCGGATGTAGAAAAATAATTACTGGCCTATTTGTTGCAGTGTCTCCTTCGGCTTCATAAATATCCATAGTGAGGTCTATATCATATGTATTCCATTCAAATCCAAAAATAAATGGCAAATCTGGAGCATTGCCATAAACAACATCTTCCGTTTTCACATAATTATCAAATATTTCACTTTTGTATCGTATTTGTGAAAATAAAAAAGATGATGCTAAAATGATAAAGTATACCAATGAAAAATATTTAAGTCTTAAAAAAATAGGCACTCACATCAATTATTTTTCTGTGAAAATATTAACATCATTTAAAATGATTTTTAGCATAAATGAAAAATTCTTAATCAAAGAAACAATTTTGTTTGATTGGCAAAGATAAAAACGCCTCAATAGCTATAAATGAAAACATTAAATGGGTTTGATTAGGATTAGCATCACACCATTTTTTAATAACACCAATGAGCTGTTCTGGTGTCATTTCACAAGTTCTTATGTACGTATTAAATTCTTCAATAGCTGATGATTTTTTAGGTATAATATTTTTCTGTATTAATTTAGCAAGTGTAATCTGATTTCCTTCCCCTATTCCAAAAACTTTGGATTCATAATAACTCTTCCAATAGAAATCTTTATTAGAGTAGTTTTCTTTGAGTTTTTCAAAAGGGTAATGATTCAAGAAGTCATTTGCCGTGCCTAAATCATGAGCATAGGTTAAACTGACAAAAAGAATGCAGATAAATAATTTCACAATCAGTACTCAACAATAATTTTAAAATTACTTTTTGCTTGACCAAGCTTTTTTTTTGATGGATATCCTTGATCTAAAATAAATTCATCCAATTTGCCTAGCTGAATTATAGCCTTTCCAAAAGCTGATAGTTTTTTAAAAGGATGCCCTTGATCTAAGACAAAATTATTTATGTTTCCAAACTGCACAAGTTCTTGTCTTGAATTATTAGATATATCATCCTTATATAAATTTATACTTTTTAAATCCTTCTGACCAAAACAAAGCCCTATTAAAAAGGCTACAAATAAAACACTCTTCACTTAAAATTCTCCAATATTTTTACTTTTACAAAAACTGGAAGATGATCTGATATATAATTTCCACTTTTTAGTTTTTTATCAATGTGTTGATGATAAATTGTCTGAAAACCCTTAGAAAATATGTAATCAATTCTCTTAATAATTTCTTGATTGTTCAAGAAATTATTAAAAGTACCAAAAGGACCAATGTGCTCTTCTTTAGTATCTATCATTGTATCTTTTAGTTTTTGTTTTAAAATGTCAATTACTTTTGATTTTTTTTGAGCATTAAAGTCTCCCATAACCAATACTGGATATTCATTAATATTTAACATTTTAATTTTTTCAAGTAATAGTTTAGCTGACTCTTCTCTAGCAATATTTCCAATATGGTCAAAATGAGTATTAAATACCCAAATTTTATTCCTCCCATTGATAGTTTCTAATAATGCATACGTACAAATTCTCTCTAAGGCAGCATCCCACCCAATTGATACCTCATTTGGGTTTTCTGAAAGCCAAAAAGTAGAATTCTTTAATAATTTATATTTTTTTTCATTGAAAAAAATAGCGCAATATTCACCTTCCCTGTTCCCATCATCTCTTCCGACCCCGACGTACTTATAGTCATTCATTTTTGAATCCAAAAATTTTACTTGATGTATTAACCCCTCCTGTATACCGATAATATCTGGGGAAAATGTAGTAATTAACTCAAGCAAAGCTGCTTTTCGAACGTTCCAAGAATTCTCGCCATCGGAATTATCATCATATTTAATATTATAGGTGATTACTGAATGAATGTCATTATCCTCAAATGTCGTTGCTGTTAAAAAAAATATTAATAAAGTTACAAAAAATATAAATGAATATTTTTTCACTAATTCAATAATATCATTTTTTGGGATTGCATAGCTTCTTTTGCCTGTATGGTATAAATGTACAACCCTGCTGATACAGGTTTATTCCTATCATTAGTAGCGTTCCATAGAACGGACTTAAAACCTGCATTTTGGTAGCTATTTAAAAGGGTTTTAACTAACTCTCCCTTTACATTATGGATAGTAATATTCACCATTCCGCTTTGTGGTAAATCATAACGTAAAGTTGTAGATGGATTAAATGGATTTGGGAAATTTGAATGTAATACTAGTCTATCGGGTATTAATTCTTCTATATCATTTTTTAATTGCTCGCCCTCATAATAAAGACCAAATGCAATCATCATTTCATCTACACTTAACAAACCCCATTCTACTATCTCATCAGTGTCGTTAAAATATGTCGCCTCCAGTTCAATACCATCGCTAATACTAAAATGTAAAGGTGGATCAAATTTCATTACTGGTGGATGCTCCCAGTCATAAGAAATATAAATCAGTTCTCTAGAATTCTGGTTGTTTTGGTTAACCTTATATATTTTGAATTCAGTATTAAGTTTATGAGCATGGGAAAATAGCTGAAATAAATTTATTGGTTCCTCATGCTCATCTTCTATCCAGAAAGTAGAATTAAGTGTAGTTTCCTGATTGGGAGGCAAATAAATATCGTCATTAACAAGCTGTAAAATTTCTGCAATATGGTCTACATTTTCTAAATCAGAAAAATAAAAGTTATTATACACCTCACCAACGATTGTATCATTAGAGTAATTTGCATAGTGAGAGTTCAAATCAAATCCAAATGATGGATCAATTTTTAATGCAACTCCTTCTGGAAGAGTATAATCAAATAACCTCGTTTGAGTACCAGATATAAACTGATGATATTGCATTTGAAATAGCACGCCATTATTTATTGTCCCATTAAAATTTCTAATATCTCTATACACACCTTCATTAGGAAGATAATTCTGGTTTACATCGTCAAAGGTATAAACAATGAAATGATGGCTGCCAGGTCTCATTGTAGTTGTGATTCTATTAACATATAAATAATCAGGAGTATCTATTTCAACATAGTAGAATAACTCTCTTTCAAATTGAGGAGGAACATCAAACGGCGGCAAATGTATCTGGATTCCATTTTCAGGAATTTCAAGAGGTTCAAAATCAGGTAAGGCAAAGATAGTTGTATCAGAAAGCAATGCTTCATCAGCTACATGTCCATTTTCTGGTGCACCAGCCATGATCCACTGCCTTATAAATTCCAATTCTCCGTTTGTCAAAAAATCTAATCCCATCGGCATAATAGAACCATATTCTGGATGGTCTTCATAAAAGTGCTCGTAATTAGGAGCATTTATTTTTTCCCAAAGAAAACTAGAATACAAACTTGTTATACCATTTGTGCCAACTAGCTCAAATCCATCTTCAGCTGCATGTGGATTTTGAGGGGTCACATTTACAAGTTCCTGGTAAGCTACATCTTCTGTTAATATCAGACCAGATTGTTCGGCAAACGATGACCCACTTATATGACACATTGTGCATTTTGGATTCCATATTGATTCTTGAATTATGTCCCAAGTATTGTGACCAAATGAAAAACCGATCAGTAATAGAAAAAATGAGTATTTTTTCACTTATTTTTACTCATTTTTATCTTTTTTACTATTACGAAATATATGAATTAGAACTTTAAAAGGTATAAAGCCCACAGCAAAAATTACTATTGTTATAAATAAATATAAATCAGTTGATTTCATGTAGTACTTTAGGTCTTATTATTTATCTTTTTTACTCAATACATTTGATAAGTCTAAGATTGCTATAAAAAACACAATTATCGCTAGATCACTATCACCATCAGAATATAAGTAATGGAGCAATGCACTAATTGCCATCAATACAAAAAACCTATATTTTAAAAATATATCCATTTACTATTCCTCCTCACTGTTGTTGTTGTTTGTACTGTCTTCAATATCATTACCATAATCAAAATATATTGCTAAAGATCCTAATATTAGGAATATACTGGCTCCAGAAAAAAGTTCAAATGTTCCTGTCGCGCTATAGTGATTGTAATACATTAAAAAAGATGTTAATACCAATACTGAACCAATAATTGATTTTTTAATCGGATTCATAATTTAATCTACAAAAATACTATTAATTTGGCTTTTAGTCTTTTTATTAATTATGATAAACTTTTCTGTAAAACCTAAACATGCACATTAAAAAAATAGGTTGGTATATTTAGCTATGAATGATAAACAAAAACTACTGGTAATGATCGGCACTGGGTCTTTCATGGTCTTTCTCATTACAATTTTTGGTCTGGGTTTTTTACCTTATACAGTTTACCACTCAAAAGGCTATAAAAGTGATCCATTAATGTATTTGTTTGATACGAAAATGAGAGAAATGGTGGAAAGAGAAGTTAAATACCAATACGATTCTTATAAAGCTGATAAAGATTATAGGGTTACACATTTTTATAAATTTCTAGATGATGGTGAAAAAATATTGTTTGATCGGTATGTAGACGATACAATTGAATATAAAAAATGGAAACAGTCTTCCAGTAGAAAGAGTTACCATTTTAATCCTAAACAAATATTTAAACTTATACCAATAACTAACCCAGAATCGTCAAAAATAAATTGGCTAGGTATTATATCAATCTTTAGTATTACTTTTTCTGTTACTGGCTTTATTTTATTTAAAGAAAAATAGGCTTATTATATATATTCTTTGGCCAAACCTTGACTGTTTTAATTCGCTTAATCAGTCAATTATAAAGCTTTTGTCATTTTTTTTTAAATTGATTTTTTCATGAGTTAACACATCAGGTAGGTATATAAACGAAAAAACCGCCATCTCAGGCGGTTCCACTTTTTCCTCTTTCAGGGCACATCTTCCGTTTAGTGGAACTAACCACCGTAGCTTTTAAGCTCGGTTGGTGGGTCTCTACTTAGAGACCGCTCCTGATGTTATAACAATGAAACCTACAATAACTTGCAGGTTAGATTATTTATTTCTTCTTTAAACTTAAGCTTACCGGTAATGCAATGACCAAACCAGCGAATGCACCAACAACAGTAGATGTACTTGTTGCAGATGAGACAAAACACGCTGATGGATCACAACCAGCAAAAGATGCATAAGCAAATCCTGCTAAACTACCAATAGCTGTTAATAATATTGTAATTTTCATATCCAAAATTAATTAAAAATACTATTAGAAATAAATAGATAATTTTCTTTTATTTCAATAATACCATTTTCTTGGTCTGGATGAACTCACCTGCTTGAATCGTATAAAGATATAATACAGCTGATACAGGCTCATCTCTATCAATAGTAGCATTCCATTGGACATACTTTTACCCTGCAGTTTGAGAGCTATTTACAAGCGTTTTAACTATCCTTCCCATCACTATGAAATAAATGAAAGAAAGTCTATCAATAACTCATTTTTTCTGGAATAACACCCCTTAAACCACCCCTGGGATTCGGCGTGTCACCTCTCCTTCTTGGAATGAGGTGAATATGGGCATGCATAACAGTTTGACCTGCTGATTCCCCACTATTCATGCCGATATTAAATCCAGTAATTGTTTCATCTTTTTCTTCTAGTTTTTTCTTAAGCACCCTAAGTAGATCTGAGGCATCTTCCCTCTCTGATTCTGTCATTGAAAAATAATCCTCTGTATGTCCTAAAAAGCATCTTACCAGTTATCCTGGAAGCTTTTAAAGCACCTTTGTATACAGCTCTACGAACTGTACTAGCTGAGAGAGATGTGTAATTACAAACGGCATTAATATTTAGCCATTTGTCATTTACGCTAATATTTGGGTCATGCATAATATATTCCTATTTAGTATGTGGTAGTTATGCTCAAAAGAGCAATATCACTTAACGAAAAGACTGATAAACGAAAGCATTAATTATGCATGATTGGCATAGTAAACTTACCACTGAGATAGGCAGTTTCTCAACAGTGCAATTTAATTATTTCTCGACGAGAAAAAAGCCTTTTATACTTTAATTAATTTGTGATTTCAGAAGCTAAAGTCCATGGGGTTAGGGCGTATGGAAAAGGGTTTTGTTTTGTGTATTTGTGTACCTTATAAAATAAATTCAGGGGAATCTTCTGGCGGAAATGGAAAGTTTATTAATAACCCATTTTCAATTTTTAATGCTTCTAAATATTTTTTGAGTTGGTGGTATTCTTTCGTGTCTTCTTTAGTCTTATTTCCTTTTTCTTTTAGGATTCTTCCTACAGTTTTTAACTCAATTACTGAATATTCTTTTCCTTTAGTTACATATAAGTCAATCTTCCCACTACCCACTATCATTTCCCTACCTTTTTTAGTCTTATAACGAATACTAATTGGTGCTTCCGTTTTCACAGTATATCCTCTATCTTGTAATTCGACACTCATTGCATCTCTGTAAGTAGCTTCTTCGTGACCAGGTCCTAGAGTTTCATAAACATAATTAGCGACTTGTTTAAACGTTCTAATCATTCTTCTGGTTTCTTAGATCTATAAATATTACTATCTTTCCCTACGTAATAAAGGAAACCTTTTTCTCTAATTAAACCGAGCTTTAATACTTTATTAGGAGTTGCATATATGGGCTTCCCACTTTTATCTCTACCAATAATAGCACCCATAACCGATTCACAAATATCCCCATCTAAATCAATGTAATATAACTTACCTTTTTTTCGCTTAAGGTCTGTCTTTTGGACTAATTCGCTAGACATTTGGTCTATGAATAAACCTCATGCCAACCTTTACCTTTGTCAAACGTCCACTTGTATAGTTTTTTATCGAATATTGGTCTAAATTTTTTCATTAGGTCATTTTTAGAAACCAGTTCTAATGCTTTATAACCAACTGAATGGGAAGGATGAGGCATACATACTGCCAAACTTTTTTTGTGAAAGCTTAGTTTTTTATTTTCCCGAAACTCAAAAAATAGTTCATGAACATGATTACCAAGTAAAATTACATATTTGGGGAAAGTATGGGGATCATTGAAATACTTTGAGACTTTTATTTGATTTTCTGGATAATTTTGAATGTAATCTCTTACTTCATTAGTTTTAGCTTTTGCTTTACCTGGAGTTGCTTTTAAATCAATGAACCTCATATGCGCTAACCTTTTTATATGCTTATCTTCGCCAACTCCATGATCTTCAATATGTTGAAGGACACCCGCTAACATTTTTACAGTTCTTTGATAAAAGCAATTATTAAAACCTTCTGGGCGTTCTCTAAACCATACACCCATATCGGTAGTTTTAACAGCCTCCTTTTCAGCATTAGGATCCGCACCAACAAACATTACTCGATGTTTAGATTTATTATATACTTCTTCATCATAGGGTGAAAAAGTCCAATTTTTTTTAATCATTATGCGATACTCCCATTATCTATTAATATTTTTTTAATTATCTTATGTTCTTCTTTTTTTGCCACTTTCAATGCTGTATTCCCCCAACGATCTTTCCAGTTAACCTTTGCTCCATTTTCTATTAATAACTTAACAAGGTCAGAATTCCCTGAATACGTAGCGTATATCAATGGAAATTCACCCAATTTTGAGGTTTTCCAATTAACCTTTGCTCCTGCAATAATTAATTTTTTGACAATTTCAAGATTACCATTACTACAAGCAGCCATTAATGGTGAAATTTTTCTCGTTTTTGCATTAACATCTACTCCAGATTCAATCAACTGAGTAATCAATTGATTATTAATATTTCCTAAGCATTCACTACCAACTAAAGATGCAGTCAAAGCAGTATATCCCCAATTGCTTTCGTACTTCATATCCGCGCCAGCTTTTATCAAAAAATCAACTATTTCCTCATAACCCTTTTCACAGGCAAGCATTAAAACAGTTTTGTCTTCATCATTTACACAATTTATATCAACTTGATCAGAAACATACTTTTTAACAGCATCAAAGTCGCAATTCAAAGTTGCACGGATAAATTTTCTTTCAATTGACATTCAAGAAAACCTAAAAAACTAATCAACTCCTTCAATATCTTTTACTTTACTTAAGACAGCATTGGCCAATTTTTTAAATTCATATTGATCAAGTGTTTCAACAATTTGCACCATCTGATTGGACTGCTCACCCCCTTCATCATTAACACTCTCACCTTGCATATCAATGTAATTTCCACCTTGCATTAATGACCAACACGATTCAAAACTATCTTCATACTCATATGGGATCTTGATACTTTCTAATTCTGCGTTCTCATAATCATATTTAAGAATTATCCCTTTTTCAAAATCATATTCAAAGGAAAATCTTTCTGGACCTGCATCCCCAGTTTGTTGTTCATAGTAAGCATAATCAATATCAAAAGTACATGAAAAAGTACTATTTCCATCAATATCAATATCATGCACTATACCTATAGAGATACCTTCGGATAGTTTATCTTTAATTTCTTTTGCTTTATCATTATATCCATTTTGTTCTAAATTTTCGATAAATGACTCCTGTTCGTAATCTTCTCCACTGAAAACTAATTCCATTGCTTTTTCTAGTGCAGAATTAAATACTTCATCGGTCATTACAAGATCATCATTTTCTTTATCATCGAAATATTTTTCACATATTTTATTATAATCATTGAACTCTTGAGCTTTTTCTATAGCCTCATTATAAAGATCTTTAATTATTGTAGTCATGCTGTCATCATATTTTTCTGTATGCTTAAAAGTCTTGTAAAGTTCACTAGCAATAGAAATACAATCATCCGTATCTTCGGCTTTTGGTATGGCTTTTTTATATACCCTCAATAACCAATCTTCATCATTTGTATTGTTTTTTATTTTTATTGCTAAATATTGGTAATCAAAAAAACTTAATTTATCCGTACTATCCCATTCTTTTAATAATTTTACACACCAATCTTTATCTTCCAAATATTCTTCGATAGTGTCAGTTAATAGCGAGTAATCCTTATCTTCTAAGCTTTCTGCTTGTTTAACTAACCTTAAACCCCATTCTTTATCACCTAATCGTTTTGCATCGTAATCTTCATCTGGCAGAATTGATTTTGCTAATGAATTAAAATCATCAAAATCAGTAGCCATATCTTCAGCTTTCTTATAACAAGAGATTGCGAAATCATTACCTAAGTCATATTTTAAAACACATTCAGCAACAGATATATAATCACTAAGATATTCGGTTTTTTGGAAAGACAGCTCCAATAGTTTCTTTGCCCATTGAAGATCTCCTGCTTCTCCAACTTCTTCTGCCAAATAAAGGTAATCTCCCATATATTCAGCTTCTTTTTCTCTTTCTTTGAATTCTTTTATCTGTTCATCAGTTAGAGAAACTGATTCATTTAAATTATCACTAGTTTCAGTTGACATAACTTCCCCTTCTACTTTTTTAGTTTTTTTATTTTTTGATAAATCAACACGACCCTCCCTTATAGCACTAATCGTTACATTATCTGGAGCAATTTTTCTACCTACATATAATTCTATCATTACACCAAAACTAGCTTCAAATCTTTCCTTTAATGTTCTTACTGTCATATTACCTACAATAGGTAGATTGACTTTTTTAGGAGCATCAAAATCTTTTGGTCTTATAGAGGCTAACGTTGCTTTATTATCTGCATTTCTCCACTTGCTTAATTTTACATTACATCTTACACCAAAAGTTTTTTCAAATTCATCTTCGAATCTACCTACCGACATTCTTCCACTTACATTTACTGATTTTGCCATTTTTAAACCCTTTTGTTAAATCTTTTATATTATGTACCAGGCCAATGAAATTCACATTTGACATCTTTTAAATCAAACTCTCTTATGGATGGTTCTAATTCAACTATTCCTTTATTTTCATCAGCATATAATATATTTGATAACATATATTCAGATCCTGAAAGCTCTGCATCTTCGACGTCTCCATCAACTCTCCAAATAATTTTAAGCCAATCAAAGTTTTCAACTTGAATTGGTTGGAATTCTAATTTAAAACTTCCATATTCAATGATTGAAACTCTATTGTCCCAATTGTCAGCATTCTTTTCATGCTCATATTTTGAATTATTCATGCAATATAACCACCATCCATATTTTGATAGGTTTTCTCCATCCTCAAAAGATTGGATTATAGATTCTTGGTTTTCAAACGATATATCATCACTCCAACACAATTGATCTGTTTCAGACTGTATATTTGCAAGACTGATTTTTTTTAAAATTTCTGATATTTTTAGTTTAAACTCGCTCTCTACTTTTTCTTTGTCATAACCTAACTCAAATCTTTCTTCACCAAGTTGAGAAATCAGTCCCTCATAAACTATATGGTCACCAATATTAATTATGATTTTATTATCGTCATCAATTACAAAAGGTTCATAAAATATATTAAACTCTTCAAAAATTTCTCCCCTGTCTTTATCTAAAAGTTTATTTAACTCTTTACAGTCAGAATCCAAAGCACTCTGAGGTATAGAATTGGATATTTCTTCGAAATCACCTCTGATCATCATTTCTAACAACTCACTTTCATTACTTACTTCATCAATATAGTTTTCAGAGGCTATCTTTAAGGCATTCTTCATCTCATGACTAATTTTCCCAATTCTGCATTGCGACATTTTACCTTCAATAATAATGTTTAATTTACCTGATAAAAACTTTTTGTTTTTTTCTCCTGTTTCTGTTTCAGAAGATTCAGAACTTGGTAAATGATCTTTGACCGCATCAATTTTAGAATTCCCACTTGCTAATTTATTATTTATATCTTCCAATGGTTTTAACCACTCTTTCATAGTCTCCCACGGGAAATTATAATCATTATTAATTTGACCAATAATTTTTGAAACCTCATTTTTCAATTCCCACTCTTTAACTTTTGGGTGTTCTACATAATCATTAGCAGAAAATTGTTGTAGTCCTTTTTGAAATAAGTTTTCTCCCCATTCACTATCATTAAGCCCATCTTTATTTGAAACACTACCTGCTAATTTTATATAGTCTGATAAATAGATAACCAATTTTTCTGCTTTTTTAAAAATCTCGATTGAAATGTCCATGTTTTTTTTATCATAACTAGCAATAGTATGAGCTAATAGGATCAAATCTTTTGATGATTGTGTATATTTTTCATTGTTAAGAATTGAAAGATAAGTCCTTTTACACCAGCCTGTGTCATCATGAAAGGATTTTGTTAAGTTAATAGCGAAAGTTGCCTGATTGATACCCTCTAATTTTTCAATTTTTTTAAATAGAATTTCCCCCCAAGATTTATCCTTAAAAGAAGTTGTTATTTCGTGAGCTAACTCCGATGCCTTTGTAATCCCTTTCTCTTTTATATAACCATCTGAAAAAACCATTTCTTCTACAATACTATAAATATTTTTTGCCCAACCGACATCACCTAATTTGGTATTAATATTTTTTGCTAAATCGTTAAATTGAACTTCTTTATCATCGTAGAGGGTCTTTTCCAAATGCTTAAATACTTTTCTTAGCAATGAATTAGAGCTTTGAGAATTTTGTACAATTAGTTCAAGACTCCAATTATTTTCAAAATCATCTCTATTTTTCACCCAATTTTCAATATTAAGATCGTATAACGCCTCTAATAAATCTTTCGAAATATTTTCATCTCCCAAAAAATCATCAATTTCACCATTGTTTGTTTCCGTAATAGTTTTAGCTTGTTCAATT
>Ga0181568_10003283_pt1 | contig 14613 bp, 14 predicted proteins | sample 101ome_20_FD_133758 | JGI IMG/M metagenome (GOLD analysis project Ga0181568, IMG submission 133758) | Coastal salt marsh microbial communities from the Groves Creek Marsh, Skidaway Island, Georgia - 101404AT metaG (megahit assembly) | ecosystem: Environmental > Aquatic > Marine > Intertidal... | reverse complement strand
GATCGTTTAAAACTCTATTCTCCAGTGGCATGACTCGTTTATTTCTTTTTCTTTTCCTATTTTTGCAACTGGGGTGCGAAGTGGAGCAGAGTTTCAATAAAAAGATCCGCTCATCCAGTCGGGAAAGTGGAATGGATGAACTAAAGCAACAGAGTGAACAGGCTACCAATACAGTTTTATTCTTACAGGATCCTAACAAATCATACAGCAATGTTAAAAAACGCTGGGTTTTGGCTCAACCACTACACCCTTACACCGACTTAAATCTGACTTCATTGAACAATGAGTAGTGATATTCATTGGATGCCTCCTGAGGATGTTCTCGACCTGCACCATTTCGACCCCAAGGAAGTGGGTCAATTGATTGAGGAATTTATCTGGTCCTGCCGCCAAGCAGGAATCAAAAGTGGGGTCATTATACACGGCAAAGGCAGGGGGAATTTAAAAGAGTGGACCCATGCAATTCTTCGGAAAAATAAGTTTGTAAAAAATTTTCATTTGGGAGGTTCAGGCAAGCTTGAAAACTGGGGGCAAACTTCTTTTTCTTTGGCAGATGAGTGATTTTAACCATATTCTATAGTCGATAAAATATTCTTCACCTCCCTCTTTTTTTGATCATGAATTCATTCCGTACTTTTTTCTTTTACCTTGCCCTAGTTGTTTTCCTTTCTTTTTCGTGCATGGATAAAGAAAAGTCTGTCTCTTTAGGATCCTCCGTAATGGATAAAGGCCTAACTATGACCAGTTCCAAGGCGAACCAAGGCAAAGTAGAAGTATACCTCATCTCTTCCAGTTCGGTTGAGGGGGAGTTACTAGCCAAGGCACTCAATGCAAAAGGAAAGGAAATTGGCAGATCTAAGCAAGTTCTCAACCTTGGCAAGGATGATGCCAAGTTAATCACCTTTAATTTTGACGCCTCGGTAAATTTGGACGAAGTGACCCGATTTATGCTCGATTTTAGAGCTCGATAATATAATCCAACCCAATGCGGTTTGTTGGGTAGGTTTTGGGTGCATAGGAAATCTCATCAAAAAACCTGACATTAGGACACAATAATTTATTGCAGGCCTTTTGATTTTGAACAGGATAAGGAGTCTCTGGGAAGGATGGCAGAGTGGTCTAATGCGGCGGTCTTGAAAACCGCTGAACCGGAAACGGTTCCGGGGGTTCGAATCCCTCTCCTTCCGCCACCCTTTGAGTGATTTTTACTTGCGGGCATTCACTTCCCTGCAAATGATTTAATTGATGAGGAAAATCTTGATAGGGTTGTTATTTTTATATGCAACACACTCAATCCTCTGTGGAAATAATGATAGTGCATCTGAGGAGATGTTAGAATCCCAACTCATCCAATCATTTTTGAACGAAGCCTATCATGGGAATTGGTACATGCTCCACAATAAGATTCATCCCTACGAAGGTTTCAAATTAGAGGGCGGGAAAATTTTTCTCGAAAATGAAAATGAACCTTATTCTGGTTGGTATGCACAGTTTGATGAAAACCAAGAACCGCGCATGCTATACTCTTATGAAGATGGGCAAAGGCACGGATTTATCTACATGTGGGATGCCAATGGAACCCGAAGGCTTCAAGGAGAATACTTTAAAAATAAAAGACACGGAGAATTTAAGGAGTGGAATAAGTTCGGAAAGTTGATTGAACTCAAGCACTATCGATTCAACAAACTCCACGGTGACTCCACTTACTGGTACGACTCGGGAGTCGTACGATTAGAATCTTATTTTTTGTACGGACACATCATCGATGCACAAGGTTGGTATCCAGACGGAAAACCCTGCCCCCACTCACGGGTAGTAAATGGCAAGGGGCTCATCCTCAAGTATGAAGAGGACTTCGTTAGAAAAGACCCACTCTTTGAAAGTGAGTTCGAGGAAAGATTAAACCAGTTTGATAATTGGCGGGATAAGCCGATGTTTACCCCTCTGAAGACTGATCGCTAGAACGGTTATGTATTTGATCAATTTGATCAGGCGGGACCGAAAAACGATTAAAGGACTGCCTGTCAAATGGTTGATTTAACTTTACCAGAAGTTCCTCGTTTTCTCGATCTAAATAGAAGATCTGCAGGAGTTTCGTATGACTATCAGAGACCAATTTCTTTGAATTATCAAAGGGGGAAAAATATTCTGGTTTCAGCTTTTTTAAATTTGCTAAGGAATGATCCAACTTTTCCACAATAAACTTTTTTCTTTGCAAGAAGTCCATCTGGGGAACGGTCTTTTGCATCTTTAACCAACTGTTCTCCTCGAGCAATAAATCATAAACCTCTGTGCAAAGAGAGAGGTGGGCCTTGAGTACTTCAGTCGGTTCCATCTATTAAATCAACTTAGCTTTTAAAAGGTCTGGTCTTCGACTGAATTGGTTTGGGGGGAAGAATAGATACCGTAGCGATTGACCGCCTGACGGATCTCACGAGTATCCTCCAGTTGCTCCCTTCTCCACTTCGACATTCCATAAACGAACTTAAGGTACTTGCTTTTGGCCAGTTCTGTACGGGCATCATCACTTTTATCAAAGAATTCTTCGATAGAAATGTAAGTTTCTGTAGCCTGAACGAAATTACCCAATTTTTCTTCACACAAAGCTATCTGGTAGAGCAAAGGAACCCGCCAATCTGGTGTTGAATCAATGGGTAATAAAGCAGAATAAATTCGGTAGGCATTAAAAAATTCGCCAGATTCAAAGAATTTATTGGCTAAATAATTTCCGGTTTTCTTTTTCCAAAAGTTCCAAATTGCTTTGAGCTTGGTCACTTTGTCAAGATCCCGGTCCCTAAGATTTTTTAATTCCTCCTCAGCGATAATGGCTTTCGGATTGAAATCCGCTTCCTTGAGCAAATCCAAAAGTTGTGAAATCGACTCCTCATTTTGATTGAGTTGCTCATAGGACAAGGCCAATAAATAATGGGTTTCTGGAACATATGGACTCGCAGGGAAAAGCGTGCCATACCCCCTGAGTATTTCTTTGACTTTAGCAAAGTCTGCCCGGGGAGATTGCTCGAAAGAACGAACTTCGGAAGGGCGACTCTCAGGATTCAAGCGTTTTTCACGTTCCTCATCCTTGATTGTGTCCACAGCTCTACGAAAATGGGTAATCCCTCGCTTGTAAGTGACCACAGCCAAATCACTCTCGTTTAACTGCTCAAGACGGTTTAACCGGTCGTAAAATTTGATTGCGTTATCGTAGTCTTCAGAAAGCAGAAAGGTTTCTGCAATTTCAAACATTGCTTGATTGGATTCCGAATCCTTGCGATGATCAAAAGACTTGCCCCGGCGTTTTTCAGAATTGGTAAATACTTCATTGTATGGTCGGGTGAGGGTGGCATTGATTGCATCATAAAATTTATTTAGTGCCATGCGATCCGCACCTAACTCGCGGTAAATTTTTCCCGCACGAATATGAGTTTCCGGAATTGTTGGTGCCCCGCGGGAAAATCCTTCGATCAGTTTCTTTACATCCCCAACTTGAGCATGCAAATCTGGAATGCCTGGTGCATCTTCATGTTGCTCAAAGGGATAATTGTCATCTGAAGCAAATTCCTCCAGAAACCTTTCATATACTTTTGCCGCATCGACCCATGCCTGATTTTTTTCATGCAAGTTGATCAACGAAAGTAAAATATCCCTGCGGTATCTCTTGTGGTTAGGGGCAGTTAATCGACCTAATACTTTATTGCAAAAGGAAGTGGCTTTATAAACTGACCGGGTAACAAATGGATTACCCGTTCCTCCAGAAGCCATTCTTGTGGCCATAATGGCCTCTCTTATCTTTTCTTTCATTTCCTGGTCAATCGTGTTGCCCAGCACAATGTAGTCATCGATAACGACCTCCGGTTCTTCAATAGGTGCAAGGATTGCGGGTCCTGGTATTTGCACGGCCTCAATGCTTTCTTGATTTTCAGGAACGAATTCTTTTGTAGGTAAAAGCAATTTGGAGGAGTCTTGTTCAGGCTTCGTCGGGTTAGTCAAACTGGGCAAGGCATCCACCTTGGAACCCGCACCGGAAAGGGTTGGCTGTCTGAGTGTGTCCACTTCCCTTAAAAGTTCATCAAGGCTAAGCTTGGAATAATCCACATCTTGGGGAAGCGTGGGTGGTGAAACTTCAACGGATGACCCTACGATCTCTTCTGCTTTTGTGCCCGGTGATTCTCCGATTCGATCCAAGGGTACAGAGTTCACTGGAGCCCTTAATTCGGGTGGCAAAAGTTCATTCTCCAACCGAAAAGAACGGGAGTTGGTATTTTCTTGATTAATGAGCCCCTGCTGGCTGGATGCATCGCCACTGTCGGCTGGTTCCGATTCACTAGACGCCTCAATTTCTTCAAGCAAAGAATCAATTCCGCTGATTACATCCTCAATCGACTTAAGTTCAGGCTCTTGGGAATACCCTGTGGTAACAAACAGAAATACCAACGGCACAAAAAAGTAGAAACTTCGCATTATCTTACCCTCCTTTCGTAACTGGACTTGGACTGAATCATCATATTGCCGCTTTCAATGGTGTACGGAGGAATGAACTCAGATCCCATATAATTTCGGTTGGTAGGGCTAGAGGAGTCCTGCTCTAGAATCTTAATTAGTTCGTCGGTGTTATTGAGATTGGGCACAGTTAGACGATCGGCGATGAAAGGATCAACAGGAGGCAGGGGAGTCTCAGGTGCAGGGAGATTTAAAGAATTCTCATCAAGGGGAATTTGGTAGGAGGAATTGTTTTCAGGCTCCTCGAAAGAAACTATAGCAAATTCTGAAACTTCCGGCTGAACATCTTCAACTGTTAGGACTTCCGTAGGGGTTTTGGGCACCAAACGAAGTAGTTTTTTACGGTCAGCGGTTGGATTGGGTTCGTGATACCTCAAGGGAGGGGGAGATTGAGATAACAGATAACCCACTTTGGAACTCCTGTCTGGTTTCTTGGAGAACTTAAAGAAAGCATGGACCTCTAAGCATGGTAAGATGAAAACAGATACCCATACAAAACTTATTATTTTGATGGACTTAAATTTTAAGATAGTACTATTCACATCATTTAAAGTCGGATCATCTCGGGGAATCTTTAGGGCAAAATTTAAAAAAATCACCAATCCAAGTTTTTTTGGTGAAATTGATGGGTTTCTAAGAGGTCTTGCTCAGTATGAATATCCAAAGGGTACATTTCCGGCACCGCAAATTTTTTCGCTTTTATTTGAAATGGGTCTCCATAATTAGACAAACATTGCTTGGTTTGTGCCCAAACTGCGTAAGGATCAGAGAGGGACTCACCACAATCAACTGCCTTAGAAATGGCTTGAGTAAACACACTGGCAGGGCATTCAGGAAAATTGCAATTGTAATTCAAATGCATATCACACGGAAAATGTTCTACAATATGCTGAAAAACAGGAATGGACGCCACTTGGTCTCCGGCCAATGCTGAGGGCCTCTTTAATATGGATAAGCCGGCCATATCCATGCAGGTGCGAGCAATCAGTTCACTGTCCGTTGAAAGAATGACTCGAGAAAATAAATCGCTTTGCAGAAGTTTTTCGACTGCTAGACGGACTAAAGGCACTCCTTTGTAGGGAAGCAAGTTTTTGTAAGGTAATCTTTTACTGCCCGAGCGGGCTATTACCGAGCCGATAACAATCATATCATACCTTATTGAATTGTGCTTAATTTAATCAAGCACCATCCATACTTTGAGGATTGAATTGTCAACCACTCTACACTCATTTTAGAGTTATCTTTCAACATGATCCCTTATTCCAGGCAAAGCATCACTGATGAAGACATTCTTGCAGTGTCCCAGACTCTAAAATCAGATTTCCTGACTCAAGGCCCCGCAGTCCCAGCTTTTGAAGATGCCTTAAAGAATCAATTTTCCGTCCAGCACGCGATCGCTTGCTCAAGCGGTACCGCCGCCCTGCATCTTGCCTATGCAAGCCTAGGCGTAGACTTGAACACGATCGGGATTGTGCCCACCATCACTTTTGCGGCAACCGCGAATGCCTTCAGATATTTGGGGGCTACCGTAAAATTTTGCGATGTTGACCCACAAACAGGTTTGCTTTGCTTGGAATCACTCGACGCAATTCTCAAGAAAATTAGCCCTAAGAGTTGTCCATGCCCCGTGGTTATTTCACCCGTTTCTTTAGCGGGTGCACTCGCCCCCCTTGCTGAGGTAAGTCAAAGGGTAAACCCTCTTGGATTTAAAGTGATCGAAGATGCATCGCATTCACCAGGAGCTTTTAAAACCTCAAACAACCGGGTGGACAAAAGTGCATCCTGTGAACACACGGACGCGGCTTGTCTTAGTTTTCACCCAGTAAAGCATATTTGCAGTGGTGAGGGCGGAGCGATCTTGACCAATGATAATTCGATTGCGAAAAAAGCAGAAAAGTTAAGGTCACACGGAATTGAGCGCCCCTATGACGAGGGCCATGAGACACCGTGGTTTTACAAGCAAACTGCTCTTGGATGGAACTATAGAATGACTGATTTTCAGGCAAGTTTAGGAAAATCACAACTTGGGAGACTCGACGAGCAACTGGCCACAAGGAGAGAAATTGCTCAAAAATATGACCAAGCCTTTACATCTGCACCCTTTAATCATTACTTGGACTGCCCTACCCCAACTTCTGGGCATTCCTGGCACCTCTATGTCTTAAGATTCAAGCAAAAAGGCTGGAGAGACAAAGCTCACAAGTTTCTCAAAGAAAAGGGTATCTTAACTCAAATTCATTACATCCCGCTATACAAGCACCCCTATTACCAACCTCTTGTTGAGAAAGTTGCTTTTCCTGGTTCTGAGGAATATTTTGATTCTTGCTTAAGCATCCCAATGTTCCCCGGTCTAACCTCCGAAGAACAAAATACGGTAATTGAGGAAATTGGACATTTTATCGCCCTCTTAGGATGACGCCTCAACCCTACTATTTGATTCTGGGAAGTGAACCCTTTTGTAACGGTTCATACTCGATCGCCTCGGTTCGTAGTTCAGATACAGAATCCATTCGACTGTGGAGAAATGAACAAATCTCTGCCCTCAGGCAAGCCTCAGAGATTTCTCCGACCGAACAAGAAAATTATTTCAGAACTTGTGTATTTCAAGAATTCCCCGAAACCCACCCCTCCCAAATTTTGATACGTTTTTGTAACCACTCAACCCTCATTGGATATGGGGGAATTGTTCATTTAGACTGGGATAACCTGCATGGAGAAGTCTCATTTTTACTGGAAACATCTCGTACTAAGGACCACGGAAATTACTCCAAAGAATTAGACATATTCTTTCAACTGATCAAAGAGGTGGCATTTAGCAAAATAGGATTAAATAAACTTACAACCGAAGCCTACTCCCACAGAAAATTCCATGTGGACGCCATTGAAAATGCTGGTTTCAACAGGGAGGGTGTATTGCGTGAACAAATCCGAATGAACGGAAACTGGGTGGATGCGGTTATCGCTTCATGCCTATCTTCTGAATATACTCCAGCGAGGGATGGATGAGTAACTTTCCTTCGCCAGTCTGCATCTTACTGACTTCTTTATCCTCTAAACTGGCCCTTTACCAAGAAGTTTTAAGAAATGCCAAGCTCCATTACCCGAACGCCCGGGTGCTGGGATGTGATTGCGATCCTAATTGCCAAGCGGCAGACATGGTGGATGAGTTTATCCAGATACCCAGATTAATAAACCTGAGCGATCAAAAGCTTCTCGAAATATGCAATAAAAACGGCATTACGCATGTGTTACCCACAAGCGATTCAGAATTATCCTTTTGGGCTGAAAAAAAAGAATTTCTGAAAAATAATAAGATCCAGACATGGGTATCCGATCTATCTTTTGTGCAAAATTGCTCAGACAAATTAAACTTTTTTGATTTTTGGAGTGATTCCCCAGTCAAAGCCATTCCAACCTTTAGTGATTTCCCCTCTGCCCATTGCACAAATTGGGTAGTCAAGCCAAGGACAGGATCGGGGGCACGGGAAATATCAATCAACATAGCTACTTCCCTGGCCAAAGCACGCCTTTCGGAAAGCAGAGAAGAAATGATCCTACAACCTTTTATCGATGGCCAGGAGTTCACCGCCGAGGCTTGGGTGAGTCATTCTGGGAAATGTTATGGCCCATTGCTAAGATGGAGAGACCATGTAATCAGGGGGGAATCCCATAAAAGCACTGTATTTCGAAACCCGCATTGGGAAACTCTTATACGCTCGGTTTTTTTACATCATAAGGGGGCTTTAGGCCACTGCATTGCTCAGGTGATTGTGGACTCTCGCGGACAGCTCAATCTTGTAGAAATCAATGCCAGGGTCGGTGGGGCAACCCCCCTCGCGTTGCGGGCAGGACTCCATTCAATTGCCTGGCATTTAATGGAAGAAAGCGGGGAACTTCATAAGATTCCAGAAGTACCCGCAATCATGGAAGGTATGATTTTGCAAAAGACTAATGGTCAAGTAGCTTTCTTTTCCTAAAAGGTTTGCTTCCGACTAAGTTCGCTTCAATTAGTAACTACTATGTCCGCAATAACCTTCGCAATTGCTAACCAAAAAGGGGGCGTCGGCAAGACCACAACTAGTGTAAACTTGGGTCATGCACTGGCCTTGATGGGTGTGCCCACCCTTCTGGTTGACATGGATCCACAAGCCAATGCGACAAGCTGCCTGGGACTTGCCAAAAAGAGTGGTGGCGGAATCTACGAACCACTACTATCCGGCTCTGATGTGGCCGAACGTGTTGTATCCAGCAAGAGAAAAAACCTTTGGATTGTACCCTCTGAACTGGATCTTGCTGCGGCAGAGCTTGAACTCAGTGGGCAGGATGAATACCTGCTCAAACTACAGGCATCCCTAAATTCCCTTAAAGCTAATTACGGCTTACAGGTCATACTGATTGATTGCCCCCCCACCCTTGGATTGCTATCCATGAATGCTCTCTGTGCGGCCGATCACCTGATTGTAACTTTGCAATCAGAATACTTAGCAATGGAAGGCCTTGGTCAAATTACCAGTGTGATCCAAAAGCTCAAAGATGCAGCGGTAAACCCGGTTCTTCAATTGGGCGGAATTATTATGACCATGTATGACAGTCGCATGCGACTTTCTTACGAAGTTTGGCAGGAGGTAAATCGTCATTATGAGAACAAAGTTTTCCGCACCGCCATTCCAAGAAATTCTCGCCTGAGTGAAGCACCCAGCTTTGGTCAGACCATATTTGAGTATGCTCCCGAATCTTCAGGAAGTTTAGCATATCGTGCGTTTGCCAGAGAATTCGCCCACCGTTTCCTTACCGATCATTCGATTGGATGAGCTTATTCAAAGTATTCCGCTCCGCTTTGAGCAAACCTTCGCACCTTTCGTTTTCGAAAGACTGCCATGGGCTTGAAACCACGATTGGATATCAATTCTCCGACCCATCTTTGCTTAGAGAAGCTTTGACCCACCCTTCATTTGATTCCCGCAAATCGGGTTGTCGGCACAATCAAAGGCTTGAATTCCTCGGGGACTCGGTCGTTGGGTGTGTTTTGGCGAAATGGTTATACAAAAGATTCCCCGACGCCAAAGAAGGGGAACTCAGTCGAAAAAAATCTTTATTGGTCAGAGGGAATAGCCTGTCCTCAATCGCTCGAGCGATTAATCTTCAAGAGTTTTTAATCCTTGGTAAGTCCGAGCATATATCCCATGGGAACCTTCGCCCATCCGTTCTGGAAGATGCATTCGAAGCTTTGATTGGGGCCATATACTTGGACAGCGACTATCCAACTGTAGAGAGAACCATGCAACAATGGGAAAATTTATTCCTTTCCACATTGAAGGAGAAGAGCACCCAATTTAATCCCAAGGGTAAGTTGCAGGAGGTCTTGCAATCTAGACCAAGCCCTTTCCAGTTAAGCTATCAATTGGTGAAACAAACCGGGCCAGATCACAAAAAAACCTTTCATGTGGATTTACGAATCAATGGAAATGTATTTTCATCGGGCAGCGGAAAAAGCAAAAAAAAGGCAGAAGAACAAGCGGCTCTGGCAGCCCTGCGGAAAATGACCAACAGTGAAGAGAATTGAGCCTCCATTAGGTGCCATAACTTCTGCCTTCATCCCCCATTGCCCAAGCCAGGCTACTGCAGCGATCCTCGCTGATAGATGGGCAAAAAGAAACCACTCCGTACTCATAGTTGTAGGTGAGACTCTTGCAGATGCAGAGAGTAAATGTGAGGATATCGCCGCTTTATACGAGAGCACCAACCCCGGGGTGAACATAAAATTTCACTCCTTTGATAAGTTGCAAGGACCGGACCACCCTGACTCATTTGATAAAGCCTGCGAGCGGCTTACCTTACTCTCTGCATTGAGAGAAGTATCTGGAAAAAATTCCCCCGACCTTAAAATATTAATTTCAACCACATTAGACGCACTCCTTGGACCATGCCCGTTGGTCACCAGCGCAACTAATTCAGAAATTATTCTGAGTGCAGGTACTGAATTCTCCTATGATAGATTGAGTGAACTTCTAATCACCAAACTGGATTACTCTTCCGAAGTTGTTTGTGAAGAACCCGGACAGTTTGCCATACGCGGAGGCATTATTGATATCTACCCTGTCAATGCAGACTCTCCGGTAAGAATTGATTTTTTTGGAGACATGGTCGAGGAAATTAGGACTTTCGACCCAACTACACAAAGAGCGACTGGTCAGATACCAGAAATCAGAATATCGCCGATTGACAATCAGGACTCCCTTGAAAGGGAGGGTGAATTTTTCAGCTACCTTCCTCCGTCGGTATTCTGGCATATGGAAGAACCAGAAAACCTTTTACGCTCCTTCCCTTTGGCTTTTCACGAGACAGGAGACCAAAAAACAGAAAAGGCTAATTTTTCTCTGGCCTGGAAGAGAAAAAGCCCGGGGTCTGACCATTTTTTAACCACCAGCGAGATCGATGGAGGAGCGGGAATCTTCGGCAATGGCCCAAGAGAACCAATCCAGTTGGAACCCCTGGTTGCTGAACTGGAGTCTTTCACCAAGTTGGATTCCATAGGAATTGAGGATGGCAAACAGAGCCGACTTTCATCCAAAGTAGTTCGATCGATAAAAAAATATTCCAGTTCTGGGTATGCCATTTCCATTTCGCTTGGAGCGGAATCAGAAAAAAAGCGTATTGAAAGTATCCTGCAAGAAAATGAACTCGGTCATGTAAGCGTCCACTTCCTGACCGTTGGCTTACATCAAGGTTTCATTTATACAAAAACCGATCAGCCCCCTCTCTTTGATGGCTTGATCAAGGAAAAGGAGGCTGGCTTATTGCTGGCCACATCGCGGGAGATTTTAGGAAGGGAGCGAAGCCGAAGACCTCTTCGTTCCAGGAAAGCATTCGTCCAACGCAAGGAAGTGGACCAAGCCTTAGACTTTGCTGAATTAGTGGACGGAGACATCCTTGTCCACTTGCAACATGGAATCTGTCGGTTTGGTTCAATGGGAAGAATTGAACAGGACAACCAGACCGAAGAAGCCATTACTGTAGAATTTGCTGACGGAATTCTTCTTCATGTACCCTTGCAGGAGTCTCATTTGCTCTCCAGGTATGTTGGGTTAAAAAAAGCCAAGCCAAAACTGGCAAAATTAGGAGGAAAAACATGGGCCAAAACTAAAGAAGCGGCGGAACTGGCTGCGATCGATCTAGCTGCCGACTTACTCCGATTGCAAGCATCTAGAGACTCAGAAAAAGGTCATGCCTTTGCCGCAGATGACAGGTGGCAAAACGAATTTGAAGACGCTTTCCCTTATTCGGAAACCCCAGATCAGCTACGATCGATTCTTGAAGTGAAAAACGATATGGAATCAGACAAGCCGATGGATCGATTGGTTTGCGGGGATGTGGGATATGGAAAGACTGAGGTTGCGATGCGTGCCGCATTCAAGGCAATCATGGACGGCAAGCAAGTCGCTTTACTGGCCCCAACCACCATCCTTTGCCAACAGCACCTGCAATCATTCAGCGGTCGGATGATGGACTTTCCTGTTACCCTAGAAATGTTATCCCGTTTTCGAACGCGTTCCCAACAAAAGAAAATTATGGATGGCCTTAAATCTGGAGCTATTGATTTGGTCATTGGAACACACCGGATGTTTTCCGATGGACTTAAATTTAAGGATTTAGGTCTCCTCATCATTGATGAAGAGCAACGCTTTGGAGTGGAGCATAAGGAAAAGCTCAAACGAATGAGTGCCAATATTGATGTGCTCACACTAAGTGCCACGCCCATTCCACGGACTCTTTATTTTGCAATGGTTGGCGTGCGGTCATTCAGCACCATTGAAACTGCTCCTACTAACCGAAAGCCAATCCGCACAGAAGTAATTCGAGGTTCCGATGATATTTTAAAAAAGGCGATCCAATTGGAACTCCGTCGGGGGGGGCAGATTTTTTATCTTCACAATCGGGTAAAAACCATTCAATCAACAGGACGAAAACTACAAAGCCTATTCCCGGAACTTCGTATAGCGGTGGGTCATGGGCAAATGTCCGAAAATGAACTGGAACAAATCATGGTTGAATTTATTTCCGGGCAATATGATTTATTGCTCTGCACCACGATTATTGAATCCGGTCTCGATATACCAAACTGCAATACCATCATCATTGAAGATGCAGATAAATTTGGGTTATCTCAACTCTATCAACTTCGAGGTCGAGTGGGCAGATTTACCCGTCAAGCCTATGCTTACTTGATGGTCAATCCGAGCCTTCCCGTAAAAGACAAAGCAAGAAAAAGGCTCGCTGCCCTGCGTAGCACAAGCAGCATGGGGGCGGGGTTTAAGATCGCCCTAAGAGACCTAGAACTACGGGGAGCAGGAAACTTGCTTGGCAGTGAACAAAGTGGTCACATTGCTGGAGTTGGGTTTGAGATGTACTGCAAATTACTTAAGGAAAGTGTTTCTCGTTTAAAAGGAGAAGAAATTTCCTTAAGACCCACCGCAGTCGTCCGGTTGGATTTTATCCATACCGATGATTCAATCGATCCCAATCAATCGTCAAAGGTGATTGCTTCATGCCTCCCTGCCTCTTACATCAATGAGCCCAGATTACGGATTGAATTTTATCGAAAAATTGCCGAAATCGTGGAAATCGACCAGATCAGTCAACTCAAGGAGGAACTACTCGATCGCTTCGGACCTATCCCAGATGAAGTCCATACACTCTTTCTAGAAACTGAAATCAAATGCCTCGCACAGAAGGCGGGCTTGGATAGTGTCTCGACCCAAGGCAATCAGCTTTTATGCAGAAAAGTTCGCCGAAGTAACAAAGCATGTCATCAATATCTCAAAAAAATGGATCAAATTCCTCGATTATCGAGCAGTCGACCACTTTTAAAGTTGAATGAAATCATTCGATTTCTAAAGATTCATTTACATGGGAAACAACTACCTTCATAAATATTTAAGCCTACTTGTTTTAGTGCACGGTCTTACGGTCGACGCATATGGTAAGTTAATTGAGGTCAACCGCATTGTTGCTCAAGTAAACGACCAAATTATCACCTGGGGAGATATTGATCTTGAGTATCCCAACAACACAAAAGAGCAGAAAAAAGGAAAGGCCATAAAGTATATTGAAGGCCGAACGGATAGGATATTGTCTAACTTGGCTTTTAAAGAAAAGGGCATGGTGCTGCCGGATTCCTACATCGAAAAAGAGTTCATCCATGAACTGAATCGAGATTTTGAAGGAGAATTAGTTGACCTCTACAAACACCTTAAAAAGAAAAAGGAAACCCTCTACGAGCACAAACAAGGTATAAAAGAAAAGATCATCTATAATCACATGCTTTCGCGAAGAGATCGATCTACCAACGAAATTAGCCCTAATCGTGTAGAAAATTATTATCACGAAAACCGGGATAGTTTTAAGGAACCTGAAAAGCGATTACTCCAGGAAATTGAATTTGCCTATCCGGTCGACTCAGCAGATTCATCGCTAAAAAATGAAGCTCTAAACCTTTACAACTTACTACAAACTAGCCCCAATCGATTTGATGAACTCGCATCTGAGTATGGGCAAAGCCTTTACAAATCGAATCAAGGTCTATGGGCGGTCAAAATATCCCATTCCGAACTCTCAAAATATCCCACTCTTCGGGACGTAGCTTTTTCTTTGAAGGAGGGCGAAATTTCTGAGCCATTTTCATTTGAGCGTTCAGGAAAAATAATTTGGTCTATCCTCAAGGTCGCTCAAATTATACCTGGTAGACACAGGAGTATTAGCGAAGTCCGTACACAGATTGAGCAAGAATTAACCGACAATGAGACAAGAAATTCACAGGCTCAGTGGTTATCTCGACAAAGAGCTCAAGCCTATTTATCATCACCCAACTTGCCCGACTAAGAGCCCTGAGGTATGCGAGGAATTGCGTCAGAAAAAAAGCTTTCCCTCAAAGACCTGCCACAGAATGAACGGCCTCAGGAAAGACTCGAGAGGCTTGGCTCTCATGCCCTCTCCGACCGGGAACTACTTGCCATGCTTTTACGAACAGGTACTGCATCGCACGATGTTTTGGCACTCGCAGATTTGATTATTCAACAAGCCGGCTCGCTAGCGGGGTTGGTACGATGGGATGTC
>Ga0181568_10003282_pt1 | contig 14617 bp, 22 predicted proteins | sample 101ome_20_FD_133758 | JGI IMG/M metagenome (GOLD analysis project Ga0181568, IMG submission 133758) | Coastal salt marsh microbial communities from the Groves Creek Marsh, Skidaway Island, Georgia - 101404AT metaG (megahit assembly) | ecosystem: Environmental > Aquatic > Marine > Intertidal... | reverse complement strand
TACCACAAGAAGAAATCGATGACGCTGACTGTGACAGTTGCGTACTATAAGGAAAAACAATGACAGTACTAAATACAAACTCATATGATCACACTGCGTCAAAAATGTTCTTTGATGACGCTCTTGGAATGCAAAGATTTGATACACTCAAATATAGAGCATTTGACAAACTTACAGATAAACAACTTGGTTTCTTTTGGAGACCAGAGGAAGTAGATATTCTCAGAGATGCTGCTGACTTTAAAAATCTAACAGAACATGAACAACACATCTTCACTTCAAATTTAAAACGTCAAATTGTGTTAGATTCTGTGCAAGGTAGAGCACCTGCAGAAAGCTTTGGCTCAATTGTGTCACTACCAGAACTTGAGAACTGGATTATTACTTGGACATTCTCCGAAACAATTCACTCACGTTCATATACACACATCATCCGTAACGTATATCCTAATCCTTCAAAAGTATTTGATGAGATGATGGATATTCAAGAAATTGTAGATTGTGCTGATTCAATCTCTGAGCACTATGATGATTTGATTGAAATGACTAAATGGTATGAACTATTTGGAGAAGGTGAACATAAAGTAATTAGTCAAGAAGATTGTGATCCTGTAGACGGCATGAAACTTGGAGTTGTTCAAAGAAATACAAATAAATCTATCTCTTTGTACGATTTGAAAAAGAAACTCTATCTTTGTATGGCAAGTGTTAACATTCTAGAAGGTGTACGTTTCTACGTTTCATTTGCCTGTTCATGGGCATTTGCTGAACTTAAAAAGATGGAAGGTAATGCTAAAATTATCAAACTCATCGCTCGTGATGAAAATGTACATCTTGGATCGACTCAACAAATTCTCAAGTTGTTACCACAAGACGATCCTGATTTTGCAAAGATTGCTAAAGAGTGTGAACAAGAAGTAATTGATATGTTTATCGAAGCAGTTGATCAGGAGAAAGAATGGGCTAACTATTTATTTAAAGACGGATCAATGATTGGGCTTAATGCACAACTACTATCAGACTATATTGAGTGGGTAGCCCACAAACGTATGACTGCTATTGGAGTAAAGTGCCCTTATTCAGTCCCACGTGCTAATCCATTACCCTGGACACAAAAATGGATTTCAGGTGCTGAAGTTCAAGTAGCACCACAAGAAACAGAAATCTCCAGTTATGTAATTGGAGGCACTAAACAAGATGTTTCTAAAGATACTTTTAAAGGATTTTCTCTATGATTGATCTAAATAAATACAAAGAATTTGTAAGTGCAGTTACTAGTCAAGAGAGTAATAATACTAGAAAACTTACTAATAAACTAGAAGAATTAGACCATAAAGTAAATATCGCACTTCTTATGACTGGCGGTATTGGTTTAGCCTCTGAAGGAGGTGAGTTTAATGAAATTGTAAAAAAATGTGTATTTCAAGGTAAACCCTTGGATGACGACACTATCTTTCATATGAAACGTGAACTTGGTGATATTATCTGGTACTGGATTAACGCTTGTCGTGCGTTAGAATTAGACCCAAATGATGTTGTAGAAGAGAATGTTAAGAAGCTTGAGTCACGTTATCCTGGTGGAGAGTTTGACGTACATTACTCTGAAAATCGTCAAGAAGGGGATCTTTAATGGATGTTGTTATTTGGAGTAAACCAGATTGTTCTTTTTGTGTAAGAGCAAAGTATCAGTTTGACAAAGCAGGTATTGAGTATGTAGAAAAAATGATTGGTTTTGGTGGTATATCAAAGGATGATTTATTAGCAGTTGCCCCCAATGCTAGATCAGTTCCACAAATATTTGTTGATGGAGAATTGATTGGAGGGTATAATGAACTAATGAAATCGGGGATACTCGATTCCTAAAAAAGGAGAATTAGCGTTTGGCTAACGGCAACGGTAATGGGCATAAGCCCCTCAAAAAAGTCAGAATTGACGATCTTTTAACTTTCCAACCTATAACAGAAAATCAACAAAAAACATATGATGCTTATAAAAATGATAAACATCTACTGCTACATGGAATAGCTGGCACAGGAAAAACATTTCTTTCACTATATTTATCACTAGAAGAAGTGTTAGATCCCTCAACAGTTTATGATGACGTATTTATAGTTCGCTCAGTTGTGTCAACAAGAGACATCGGATTCTTGCCTGGTGATGAGCAAGAAAAGGTTTCTATATATGAGGCGCCATACAGATCAATTTGTAGAGAACTATTTGGCATTAAAGATTCCTATGATGCTCTAAAACAACAAAATAATGTTAAATTTATGAGCACTTCTTTTATAAGAGGAATCACTATTAATAATGCTGTCGTAATAGTAGATGAATGTCAAAACTTAAATTTTCATGAATTAGATAGTATTATTACTCGTATTGGTAAAAACTCTAAAATTATATTCTGTGGTGATTATACACAAACAGATTTAACAAGAGATAATGATAAACGTGGTATAGTTAACTTTATGAAAATTCTCAAGTCTATTAAAGAGTTTGAAACTATAGAATTTGGTATAGACGATATTGTAAGAAGTGATTTTCTAAAATCATATATCATAGCTAAATATAAGTTCGGGTATGCTTAATTTTATATTCGATGAAAATGAAAAAAAAGATTGTAATAACTTATTCAAATTTGTAACTATGTTTGAAAGTAAACATATTCTTGAAAGCATTTTCACTGATTATCCAATCTCTTTTCATTCATCAAAAGACTTAGATAAAATTGATAAATGGTATTATCCTGTAATTCTAGCTAATCTTATATACCTAAACTCCCTTATTGACTACCCAAGCAGTATCGGTCGTCGTAGAGATATTTTAAAAGTAATACCTGACCACGTTAAAGAAGGAATTAGAAATAAAAAGGGTAAAATACTTTTAATCATTTTAGAACCTATTGCTGATTTTATACAATTTTCTGCATTTGCTTCAGAGTATAAGGATGTAGCCTTCCTTACTCTACACTACTCTCCAGAACAAAATTTCTTTTACACTACTCTTTATGACTTATTTAGTAATAGGAACCTTAAACATGGAAAACCACAAACAATTACGTATGGAGATGATTATAATGTTACTAATATGATTAAAAGAAGGTATTCTTGTTTTTTATTTAATTATCATGAGCACCACGAAAGGTTGATGTTAGTAAGTTTTTTAGAAAAAAGAAATCTTCTTGATGAAGGATATTTGTCTATGAAGAATAAGGGAATGAACTTTGATAAAATTCTTAAAAGTATTCCAAAACATGATTTTCTCAAAAAAGATCTTACCTTTAAATCATATGATAAAGTTTTTGATGGGTTAGATATTCACTCTACTTTTAAAAATACATTATTTAACATCTGTGTTGAAGGAGAAATAGCCTGGCAAGGATACCCGAATGTAACTGAAAAAGTTTTTAAATGTGTAATAGGTAGAAGTCCTTTTATACTTCTGTCTCATTACAGGGCTTTAGCAGGTTTTAAATCACTAGGCTTTAAAACTTTTGATTCACTCATTGATGAATCTTATGATACTATAGAATGTCCTGAGCATAGAATTAAATTAGTGCTTAATGAGATTGATAAACTTTGCACGATGCCTATCGAAAAATTAGAAGAAAAAGTAGTTAAATTAAAAAATGTTTTAGACTATAATTATGATCATTATCATAAACTAGTATATTTACAACATAAAAAATTACATGAGTTCCTTAATGAATAAATTAAAACAAAATTTTGATAATTCTACTCTACAATATGATATCAAAAAATATAATTTTGTAGATTGGGTGTTAAACGTAATTCAACAAGATTATCCAAATGTTTCTGACTTATCTACAATTCATAACTTTGTTCCCTCAACAGATTTAGTTAAAATTACAGATAAAGTTCAACGTTCATTCTCAAGTGAATCATTTGGTAAAATGATTGATGATTTTGCAGAGGAATATATCAAACCACTAATTGATGACAAACGATATTTAGTAAAAAGATTTCCTACTTTAAATCTTGTAGTGCCTAATCAACAAAAACTTGGGCGTAGACTACACTTTCATCAAGGAATATTTTACAACAATGGAAGAGGCCAAGGAACAGTTTGGATGCCTATAACGGAGTGTTATGAGTCTAATTCAATGTGGATTGTAGGTTATGAAGATTCTAAACTTATCACTCGAAAAACTGTTAAGAACAATCTGTCTCAAAAACGATTTGAGAAGATGAGTATAAACAAGGCTTTTCCAGTAACTCTGAAGCCAGGACAGGCTCACTTATTTCATCAAGAGCACATACACGGTAACATTAATAACGAAACTAACGTTACTCGTATGGCAATAGATTGGCATGTATTAATTGAAGGTGAAGAGTTCGGTGGTAGATATCCAGGTGGTTTCTTCAGACTACCAGGAGACTATAAACAGGAAAAGGTAAAAACTACAAATGCTACAATTTATCTCTCTAACAATAGTTCTTTTGATAAGCATATCCCTCTTCATATACAACGTAATTATATTGTAGATTATTGTAAAGAAAATGATATAGAGTATTCTGGTTACACATTTGAGAATGAACATCTTGATCATTTACCAATTTTTGAAGACCTCATACAAGAAAAACAGAATATAATTATGCTAAGTATCCACTCTCTTCCTAACCACGAAGGGTTGCGTAAGTATTATTTAGACTTGGCACTTGATAATAATGTTGATATAATATTTGTCAATGAAATGATTAAACTATCAAAAGAAAGTATAAATAAAATTATTACTTATTTAGAATTTGGTTACAAACAACGAGGATGGCACTCATGGGAGACGTAAATGTTTTTAAAACAGGTTAGCATTAATTTTGATTCTTCAAGTTACATTGAAAACACTGATTGGGATAAATATGAGCATGATTGTTTAGGACACCAAATAGTTGAGTTAAAAGACATGCATGAAGATCTTGGAGGCTTTCCGTCTTCGTACACTCATGAAAATACAATGTTTTATCAAAAGTTTTTTGAAAGAGATGAAGTTGATTTTGATGATCTTGGTTCACAAGTAGGCTTAGAGGCAATATCTGTATCTATGATTAAACAACCTCCTGGTATGATTAATCCAACTCACAAGGACACGTTTTATCAAATCAATAAAAGATTCCCTAACGATACTAGACTAAAAGTGCGTGCAAATATTCAACTATTAGATTGGAAAATGGGGCATTTTTTACAATTCAATGATACAGTTGTTACGCATTGGCAGGCAAATACTGGTTATGCGTGGGACTCCTCAGTTCTTCACTTAGCTGTTAACGCGGGTTTCGAAGATAGATACTCTCTACAAATATCAGGTTTCTACAATGGTTAGATACACTGAATTGCCTGACCTAAAAAATAAACCTTTTGGTGGTGCATACAGTATTCACGACGAAGAGACAGTTTATATGAGAGACTACTATGTTCAAAAGTATGCTGTTAATAATCATGATTTTGAGCAAATCAAAAGAGAGTTTTTCTCGACGTATCTAAATTTTCTATCAACTCCACATAAATTAATTGGTTTGGAAAAGTATAAACATATGTGTTTTACTAACGGTACTACTGAGTCCTTCGCGCATTTTTATATTCGATATCGTAATAAAAATAGACTTAGGCTAGCCCATGGTGAGTATTTTTATCATCAAATGATCAAAGGTATTTTTTACTCTATGAGATTTGACTGGTTAGAGGATGATGAGTTACGTAAAGGAGATTTATTAGTGATAAGTGCTCCTTTTTCTGATACTTGCGATCTATACCCTAACTTAGAGCAAATACTTTGTGAATGTGACGAAAAAGAAATACCAGTTCTTTTAGACTTAGCTTACATCAGCTTGACAAAAGATATTGAAATTGATTTAACTCATCCATGTATTGAATACATAACATCATCTCTGTCGAAGGTATTTCCAGTGGAGAATTACCGTATCGGAATTAGACTACAAAAAGAAATGTTTGAAGATCCTCTATATGTAGTTAATGAGACAAATTATAATTATTTAAATATGTGTAGTGTATATTTAGGTATGAATATGATGAAATATTTTGAACCAACTTACATTTACGATAAATATATAGATGAGCAGAGAAAATATTGTAATAAATTAAATTTAGAACCAGCAAGATGTGTGTATTTTGGAATTGATCATAATAACCAGTATCCAGAATACAATAGAGGTAGAGACACAAATAGGTTATGTTTTTCAAGAATATGGGATGGAAGGATGAATTATGACTTGCTTTAATGACTGGGACGAGTTACAAGAAATAATAGTTGGCACAGCTGACTATGCTACAATACCTATCCCTAACATAAGTACGATGAAGTGCCAGTTTCCAGAATATGAAGAGGCATATGTAAAACAATTTACAGGCTACTACCCTCAACAGATTATTGATGAACAAAATGAAGATCTAAATACATTATCAGAAACATTAGAAGATTTAGGAGTAATAGTTCACAGACCTGATACAAAATATGCAGAGGTAGAAACAGTGTCCCCTCACTGGAGAGGTAAAAACTGGCACTACCATTGTCCTCGCGATTTAACTTTGATCGTAGGTAATAACATTATCGAAACTCCATCCCCAATTTGGAATCGTCAATATGAAACATGGGCGTATAGAGATGTGTTTTATCAACTTTTTAGAGAAGGTTACAATTGGATAAAAGCACCCATTCCTGTATTGTATGATGAAAATTATAAGGAAGACACAAAAGGTGTTCCAGCACTAAACAATCGAGAGATTCTTTTTGAAGCTGCTAATTGTGTAAGAGTGAATGACAATATTCTTTATCAAATCTCAAATACAGGAAATGAGCGCGGTGCAGAGTGGTTACAGAGAGTACTAGGTAATGACTATAAGGTACATGTAACTAAAAATTTATATTCTTATGCACATCTAGATAGCACTATTGTACCCCTACGTGAAGGATTAGTTTTGTATAACGCTTCTCGTGTGACTCCGGACAATGAACCAGATCTATTTAAGTCTTGGGATAAGATATGGATTGATGAATGTGTAGGTTCTGCTAAAGCTCCTTTTGATTTACCATGGGGAGCTAGTGAATGGATTGGAATGAATCTATTAAGTGTAAATGAACACCTAGCAATTGTGGACAAAAAACAAACGCAAATACATGAAAAACTTAACGCACACGGAATTGAAACAATTCCTTTAGAACTAAGACATGATAGAATTATTAGTGGAGGATTTCATTGCGTGACATTGGATCTAAAAAGAATAACTTAGTAGTTTGTGGAGAAAGTTTTAGTTACGGAACGGGTAGCACACACTGGCCTCGTATTGTAGCAGATTTTTATGATTTAGAATTAATTAACTTAGCAATCGTTGGTTGTAGCAATTATGCTATCTGTTTTCAATTACAACATGCAATGAAATTCCTAAAAGAGGATGATTTAGTTATTATATCCTTAACTGCTGCTGAACGTTTTGAAATCGATGATGACGATTTAAATTATCCTGCCACATTAGAAGATTTCAGACAAAATATAGACGAAATAAAATATAGTTCTTTTACGAAAACTCCTACCATCACCTCTGGCAATCTCTCATCTCAATTAAGAAACTATCAAATAGAACAGATGAAAAAATACTTGGTAAGTGGTTCATATAGATTAAATGCTCAGTATCAAGCTTGGGCATTACAACATTTGATAAATTCCTTACCGTGTGAATATCTGCTTTATAGAAATATTTATCCTCGATTCCATCAAGATGTAAATAATTATTCCAATGAACACTATTTTGGATTAGAATCATACATAATAAATTCTGGTCCATATGATTATGAAAAAGAACACGCAAAGACAACAAATCATCTCTCTGACAAAGAAAATAAACTTTTTGCTGAGAGAGTATTGAAAGATATGAATGGCACATAATAAAAGTAAAGCAAAGGGTTCAGCATATGAGCAAAAAATTGCTAACAGGCTCACTAGTGAATTTGGAGTTGAGTTTAGAAGAGTTCCCCTCTCTGGTTCCATTGACTATCTAAAAGGAGACATATGGACACCGCACGATACAGCCTGGTGGCCTTATGCGATAGAGTGTAAGCATTATAAACATATTGAGTGGAATAACTTACTAACTTCAAAGACCACTGATATGCTTCAATTTTGGCGACAAACAGTAAGAGAGGCAGATACTATGAAAAAGAAACCTCTCCTCATATTTAGATGGAATCGTTCAAAAGACTTTGTTGCATTTAGTGATGATTTAGAAGTACCTTTTTATGTTGAAGTAAACTCATTTGGATGTCACTTTAAAGTAACAAAACTTGATGACTGGTTGATGTGTATAAAAAAGCAAACTAAACTTGCATAATCCTCTGTTAATTGTTATATTTATATAAATACAGGAGATATAACAATGACAAAATCTTGGAATGACCTTGCAGACTTGCAAGAGCCAGACTACTCTACATATAATAACCTACTAATTATTGACGCTAACAACCTCTCATATCGGTGGCTACAGCGTCCTAACTATGACTCTTTTGGTGACGACTTCGTTCGTACTATTCAATCACTTGCAAAATCATACGAAGCTCAACGAACCATTGTCTGTTTTGATTTTGGTAAGTCTTATTATCGTATGGATATGCATGATGAATATAAAGGTACTCGTAAAAAACCTCAAGACGAAGATGAGATCAAAAAGTATGAAAGTTTTTTTGCTGTCTTAAATGCTTTACCTGATGAGTTAGATGAAGAGGTATTAAAATTCAGAGGTGTAGAGGCTGACGACATTTTAGCTTGGATCACTCAAAATATTTCAGATAGATACGATCATACATGGGTTGTTTCTTCTGACCGTGACTTATATCAGCTCATAGACGATAACATTTCAATATTTAATATTTTCAGTAGAAAAGAAGTAACGATTCAAACTCTTGAGGATGATTTAGAGATTACTCCTTCTCAGTACATGTTATCAAGAATTATCGAAGGTGATAAATCTGATAACATTCTCGGCATTGAAGGAATCGGTCCAAAACGCGCACAAACTCTTGCAAAAGAGTATGAAACGTTAGACAATCTTTTAGAGGCATTGCCTATCAAAGGAAGATCCAAATACATACAAAATCTTAATGCTGGAAAAGAGCAACTGATTAGAAATGAAAAATTGATTAATCTAAAACAATACTGTGTTGAAGCTATATGTGCAGGTAAAGAAGGAGAAGAACCTCTTGCAAAACTTTCAGGTTTGTAAAATAAGTATTGAAAAGAGTACTACTGCTAAATATTTAGAAGAGAGGTACGGAATTGAGTGGGCATTTAATCAGGATACTCCACTTGATTCTTTCTTTCATCTTAGAGCGTGTATAAAAACACCAGTAACTATTCAAAGTAGAAAAATTGTCCCAGTGCCTACAGGTATATATCCTCAACTTAAAAGTCCTAATTTTAGAATAGAATGTAACTCATTTACTGACTTAGTATATGAGCAAGGATTATGTTTAGCTGACGGAATCTCAACATTTGAATATTCATTTAGGAATGAAATATGGCTTTTGATGGAAAATAAATTTGAAGAAGCACAAACTATACAACCAACTCAAAAGATAGCAACTTTTTCTGTAAACTATAAGCCACGAATGGTAATAGATTACGTTGATTGGATAGAAGAAATTGAATGGAAAAACAAATCTGCAAAAAGTTTTATTCAAAAAATTAAGAAAAAAATACACCCTGATGTGCATGATGTAAAAAAACCACCACAAGATGCGCTTGGTTATACAAGAGAACAAGCAAAAAAGTATTTAAAAGGTGGTATTAGAACTGCTACAATTAGAAAAAAGGGTGGAGACGTTTCAAAATGGTCAGATGAATTGACCAAAGGAGATAACGATGGAAGTTAATATAGTATCATACTCTCAGGTAAATCCTGATATGTTTGAAGGAACTGATATCAAAAATATTGAAGACTTAGTAGCGTACTGTGCCAGAGTATCTAACCCTTCAAATCAGTTAAATACAGAAACTAATGAAAAGTTGTTAAAATACTTAATCAGAGAAAAGCACTGGTCGCCTTTTGAGATGGTTAGTGTATGTTTAGAAATTACAACTACCAGAGATATAGCCAGGCAAATATTACGACATAGATCATTTTCGTTTCAAGAATTTTCACAAAGATATGCAAATCCAGTAAGTGATTTAAAATCTGTTAGACGAGAAGCCAGATTACAAGACTTCAAAAACAGGCAAAATTCAATAGATGTCGATGATGAAAAATTACAACAATCATGGAACGGGCAGCAAGACTTAGTATGGTTAGCAGCTGTGAAAGCATACAATTGGGCAATCGAAAGAGGTATTGCAAAAGAACAAGCAAGAGCTGTTTTACCAGAGGGTTTAGTTGAATCAAGACTTTATGTTAATGGAACTCTACGTTCGTGGATTCACTACATTGAGTTGAGAGAAAAGAACGGCACTCAGAAAGAACACATGGAAATTGCGAGAGCGTGTGCTGATGCTATAACTAAAATATTCCCACTTGGTAACTCTTATTTAGCACCTTCAAAATAACCATGACAATAGGATTTCTAACTCAATACTATCGAGGGTTGGGTCACTCACAGAGAATAAAATTTATAGCGGAAAAAACTGCTGAACATAGTGACGTTGTTATTATGGATCAGTTGTTTTTACCTCCTATTGACTATAAAGTACCTCACGTTGCTTTTTTAGGTGATTATACGCCACCCTCTTTAGACAAAATCTTTTCTTTTATTCAACAAGAACCAATGATTAATTTTAGAATTAAATCATTTATAAAAACAATTGAAAAATATGATGTTAAACTTCTGTTATGTGAAGGATTTCCTTTTTGTAGACATCAATTTGCTCATGAGTATTTCAGATATTTTGAAGAATGTAAAAAAAGAGGAATTAAGATAATCATCTCTGTACGAGATTTTCCGTGGGATGAGCCTCATAATACTTCATTACAAGATTGGGTTCTATACACACAAAATATCGTATGTAAATATTACGCTGATGCGATATTAGTGCATGGTGATGAAGACTTATTACCTCTAGTAAGTGATAGAACAAGACATGCGAATTCAGTTCAAGTGATAAAAGATATTGAAGATAAGATCATATATACCGGGTATGTTTGCGACGAGAATCAACCAAAGCATGAAAAGAAAAATAATAACATCTTTGTCAGTACAGGTTTAAATAAAGACGAATCCGTAAAACTTTTTAAACAACTAGCATTAATAGCACCGGAATATCCAAAATATAACTTCATAATGCCTCTCGCTAATAAGTACAAAAAAGTTGGGGGTCAGCGTAATAAAAATATTTACCTTGTAGATTATGTCCCAGAATTAAGAAATAAACTAATTGATTGCGCTGCATATATAACTTATGGAGGATATAACGCAACTGTTGAGATACTAAAAAGCGGGATACCATCTATTGTAGTACCAAGACAATCTGGACAGAAACTAGAACAGTTTATTAGAGCGTATGTATTTGAACCCTATGACTATTATAAAGTACTAACTTACAGTGAGTTTGACGATTTAAAGTTAGTCTTAGATTCAGTATTAAACAATTGGAAGCCTAACAAATTTGAGTTTAATTTAGAAGGATCAACTAATACTTCACTAATTCTTAAGGAATTCTACAATGGAAATTCTTGATACAGTTAAAGCTGAGATTGTATGGAGAGACCTAGTAGCTAAAGGAGAATTAGCCACTCTTAGAGAAATTAGTAAAAAAGCAGATAAATTAGCAGAGATCAAACAAGTAGAGTTTCTTGAAAAAAGACCTCACGCCCGAAAATATGCAAAGGAAACTGTGTATAAAAAGGAATTTTTAAGAATAAGAAGTTCATTAGCCTATCAAGGCATTGAAGAGTCTGGGTGGGTATACAAAACTCTTTTAGAAAAGAAACAAACATCATTATTTAAAATGTGTAAAAATCTTATCCTTGTGGGCAGCGGTTTATATCCTTATTCTCTATTCGATATGCATAAAAGATTTAAACATTTAAATATTTTAGGATTAGAGATAGATCAGAGAAGAACAGCTGTAGCAAAGGAGCTTATAAAACACTCACCTGCAAAAGACTCGATTAAGATTTTAACTTGTGATGGAAATTTATTTGACTACTCCTGGTTAGGTGACGAAGATTTAATATTCATCTCATGTGATGTTGAAAGTAAAGAGATGATTAAGATGATGACAGAAAAAAGTAAGGCGCACATTTTTGTGTGTGCGCCTTATGATAAAACTTGGTTAAAAAACTTAATACGTGAGCTTAAATTTGTGTACTCTAGCGGAGGTATAATTAATTTGACTGATTCTTAGACTTATACAATTTTTTAAGACTAATCTTTTCAAATTTTTTCAATACCTTCTTTTTCTTTTTTATCTTAGGCATTGAACGCTGAAATACTTCTGGCACAATCATCGTACAGTTTTAACCGTTTGAAGATTTGGATTCTTAACTTCTTTAATAGTCAAGTCGTGACCTGTACGATAGTATTCAAGGGTTTCACGCTTTTTTGCAGGGTCGTATTCTTCACGCAGACCATAACGATTGTCTCCAATCGTTATAGCTTTTCCTTCTCGCATTTCGACACCTGAAATAGACTTAGCCATTACTTCATATCCTTAATGACTTTTCCACCCATGCCACCAGTTACAGATTCAGATGCTACACGAGCACCCTTTGTAATTGGGCCACGAGCACCTGGTGTGTTATCACCAGTGCGATAGTTACCACCAACTTTAGGCGCACCTTCGTCCATGTAACCAGAGCCTTTTTTCATGCCAGGACCGACATTTACTCCGTTTGAACCATCGGCAGCGCGTGAAGGATATGCCGCAGAAGCCATGCCTTCGTTTGGTTGTTTAGCAGATTTTCCAATCATTGCCATCTTTCATTCTCCTTCTCTAAAATTAGCTAATTAAAGCCGTTACTGTTTCAGTCATGTTACCGACATTAGCACCACCTGTTGAAGCTACAACAAATGCAGTAATTGTTGGACTACCTGTGCCAACAACACGTGTGTGCTCACCAGAACCAAGACGACAGTAATTAATCTCAACGTTTGCATTTGCTGCAATACCTGAGTTAACACCTGTACCGTCACAGAAGCTCATTTCAACAGCTTTTGTTGTGGTCATTTGAGCCAGTGTACCAAAGTGGTTAACAGCTGATTCAGCGTTTGTAAATTTACAGTTCTCAAACAACAGTGTGCAAGAACCAATTCCAGTTTTAGTAACGTTAAATGTGTTTGAAGTCACACTTGCGTCAGAACCTTGGAATGTAATATTTTTAAATGAGATAACACCACTTGAAGTGTTAGCAATTGTCATATCACCATTAATGATGATCTCATCTGGATCTCCAACACCAACAAAAGCATAGTCAGATGCGCTAAGTGCGGTTGGAGCTGTGTAAGTACCTGGATACATTAATACACCGTTGTTACCCTGTGTTAAATCAGCAGAAGCAATATCAGTGATTGAAGCTGCGAATCCATCAATACCGCGTTTATCAAATACAGCCATAGTTTTTCTCCTTAAGAAAAGATTATTTATGATTGATTGTCACAAATATCTGTGTATATGTCAAAATTTATTTATTCTTTTTCCTAAGAGGTTTACCAGCCGCACGGAGAGCTATAGCTACCGCTTGACGACGTTGTGCCTCTTTTGGAGTAATACCCATACGTTTGGCTAAAGTCCGGACGCCCTTAGCACGAGCTTTTGAAGGTTTTTTCATTAGCTCCTTAATATTTGCAGAAACTGTTTTTTGTGATTTACCACGTTTAAGAGGCATTCATCATTCTCACAGACGGAGGAGTCATGTCGTCCTCCTCTTCTTCTTGTTCCGTATTTGCTAATTCTTTAATTTTCGCCATGTGAACTTCTTCAATATAAGAATGTTCATCTTTTAAACCCATCTCTTCAGCAATATCCATAATCATATCAGCATAATGTTGTGCCTTATCAACCTGTTCTTCAGTTGCCATGTTTGCTGCTATTGCCTTTTTCTCTACCTTAAACAGCATGTCATGAAGCATAGCAGATTCAATAGCCTCGTCTGATGCTTCAATGTCCTTATACAAAGCGACTGCTGAAGGACAAATATCAAAATGTTTACTTTTAAAATCACCTACAATAACTTGATCCATGGGAGTATCTTCCATTTCAGGTTTTGCTGTATCTTCAGAATATACCAGATAATCTCTGGCACCGTTCATCATAGCAGAACACTTAGCAAGTTTATTAGTCCACCAAGTTGGAAGTGCAGCTTCCATATCGCTTGGTAGTGCATCTAAAATATCATTGGCATCTTCTATAATAGTCATACACATACGTCGAGAAGAGGCTACATCTGTGTGTCCGTCTTTTTTCATTTACGTTTCCTTTTAAATCCAATTGGCTTAGAGTACTTAATAGGATACCCAAGCGAACGTTCTTTATTGATAAATTTCTCAAGTGTAGGATAACCTAATTTTCTATTAGTTGCAAGTTTTCTAATCCGTTCATTACGGCGTACACCCTGATTAGGGAATCTTAAAAACTTAAATTTTCCAACTTTGAGTACTGTGTTAGGT